>Ga0222713_10000222_pt1 | contig 63037 bp, 65 predicted proteins | sample C33_649DmetaG_FD_165061 | JGI IMG/M metagenome (GOLD analysis project Ga0222713, IMG submission 165061) | Estuarine water microbial communities from San Francisco Bay, California, United States - C33_649D | ecosystem: Environmental > Aquatic > Marine > Unclassified | place: USA: California...
ACTTGTAAAAGACGAAGGCTTTAGAATTCAGGTTTATAAAGACTTGGGTGGTAACAGTGTTGTTGGAGAGCAGGCAAAATTTGACCACATCATTACGCTGGGAAACATCACATATCAAAAAAAAAAAGATGGAACCTTCCCAGCCGGCGGTCAATTACCCGGTATATCCACGCCAGAGCGCTATCGGCCTATTCAAGGCTCGGTTTATCAGCCTTATTCAGTCGCTCCAGACCTTAATCCGCAGTCTTATGACAACGCATTAAAGGCGTTTAATAATCACCAAGCTTTAGTTAAGTCTTATAATGAAGAGATAGGCAAGCTTGATGAGTCTATAAAAAAGGGAACTGTAGATTTAGATAACTTCTTGCGCGATGCAGAAGACAATAACCTATTAACTGTAGACGGAGAAACTTACGTTTTTTCTGATGAGGCTGCCCTTCAGGAGTATAAAATGCTCGTTGAAGGTTTAAAAGAAACCAGCTCTAGGGCTAGAGAAAAAGAAGCAATTTTCAAATCTAAAAACGGTGATTTAAGTCTACACGCTACGGACTTATTGTTCTTCAACCAGATGCTTTTAGATACGCCAGATTTTAAGGCGGCTCCAAAAGGATACGGATGGGTTGACCGTGCTGCTTTAACGGTCCGCGCAATACAAGAAGGGCAACTAGCCATGGGCCAAGGAATGTTCGACATTGCATCTGACCTAATGGTGGAAGCCGCTTATGCTGTTGGTGCAATTCCTCCAGATGAAGACGGCAGTCCTTTAGACAAAGACCAAGCTAAAAAATCACTTAAAGACACATGGCTTCCTGCATACAAAGAAGGCCAAGAACGAATAATCTTATCTACACCTGAGAAGTCCGCATACATGCAAGAGGGCTTTTGGGGTAAGGCATATTATGGGGCAATGCGCTCCGTTCCTGCTATGGCTACGCCCTACATGTCTGGCATTTTTCTGCAAACATATGCACAGCTAGATGATGACCTTTCTGCCATTCCAGATATGTCTGAAGACGAAAAAGCATTCTATAAGGGAACTTATGGTTTAGTTTCTGCTTCATTAGAGCGATTTGGTTTTAGGAATCTTATGAGGGGCACAAACATGACTAAAGTTGTCATGGCTGAGGTTCTTAAAAAACTGCCTAAAAACGCAACTATTGAGGTCCTTGAAAAGACAGCAAATAATGTTGCTTTAAAATATGCAAAAGCAGCTGCTGCCGGTGCAATGGCTGAGTACGAGACAGGCTTTTTGCAGGCGGGAGCAGAAGTGGCCGTTAAAGAGTTTGCCAACTTCCGAGCTGAAAATCAAGGTCTTATCGGCTCGATAAAGACTCCAAAAGGATTAGATGTAGCAGAGTATATGTTTGAACAAGGAGCTTTAGAAGCTGCGGGTTCCTTGTTTATTGGACAAGCGTCCTATATATCTCAAGCAACAAAAGAAAATAAACTTGGTGAAAATATTGATGATGCAGACTTCATTAATATGGAAATGCTTTTAAGAGACCCAACATCTTTTGATGCTCTGGCAAGACACTGGGAAGTAATGGCCCTCAATGGAACCATTAGCGAAAAGGAAGCTACCGATGCTATTTCCGGTCTATTTAAGGCGCGGGAGGTTATACGCAGCATGCCTAAGATGCAGAAAAAACGCTACGAAAGTCTAGAGGCAAGAAGAAAAGTATACGACCTGCTGTCTGAAAAATATGACCTTAATCAGCAACTTAAAGAAGTTGACGAGTCTGCTCAGGAGGCAATTAAAGCGCGAATTAAAGAAATTAACGCATCCGTCAATGAGGAGCTTGCTCAAATGGAAGCTCAGGTTGCTCAATATGGAACAGCACTTCCAGAAGGACCAAGCGGAAAAGTAGCGCTTGCCGTAAATACAGAAGAGCTATCTCAATTAACTGTAGACCAATTAATGTCTCAACTGTACGGAAGTACGGGAATGGGAAGTAGACGCAAGACAGGAACAATGCTCAACATGGCGAAGGCTATGTCTAAAATTTCTGGTTCTGACGTTAATGTTGTTTTCTCTGCGGGCCAAGATGCCAGAAACATTTTTGGTCGCGCAATGCACTACAATCAGGAAACAAACACTATTACAATCAATCCGGATGCATATGTGCAGAACGTATACGCACACGAAATGTCGCATCCTTTTATTGAGGAGCTTTTTATTAAAGACAGAGCTAAGTTTGATTTAGTTTATGAGGCTGTTGCTCAAACAGCAATGCGTAGAAGCCCTGTCGCAGACCTCAAAAGAAGAGGTTTGATTGAAAATGAAGATGACGAAACCGCAGCCGGTCTAATAAAGACATATGGAGACTGGGCTAATTATGTTGCTGCTAAAACACAACGTGATGACGCTCCAGTTGAAGCTATTGTTGAGTTAATGGCTGATGTGTTTAATAAAACATACAACAGAACGCCTGTAACAACAAGAGTTCAAGACGCGCTTCGAGATGTATTTAACGCTGTTGGCATGTCTAAACTTGCCAGAGCTGTAGAGAGAAAAGACATTGCTATTTCCGAAGCAATTAAATCAGTAGAGGCTGCTGATATATTTGGAACGGACACAATGCCTATTGTCGAACAAGCATTAAAAAGAGACTATGCTCCAAAAACTGAACAAGAACCAGTACCTAGTGGTGAGCAAGAAGGGCCGGAAACTGAGCAAGCCCCTGTCGAAGAAGAGCGCCCAGAAGCGCCTACGGCAGATAGAGATGTTCAAACACCTCAAGAAAAAGTAAAGGCCAAAAAAGAAAAGCCATCAAAGGTTAAAGAAGAGCCTGCACCGAAAGAAGAGCCAGTCGCAGAGGAGGAGCCGATGGCTCCATATTTTGTTGAAAAGAAATCTGACGATGTTCGTCTAATCAAAGACTCAAAAACAAACAAGCCTATTGCTACCATCATGAAAGCAGAAGGTAAGCGTGGTTGGGTTGTTCTTGATAACCAGGGAAATGAGGTTGGCAAAAAACGTCTGACTATCGACAACGCCATTGAGGAGGCGCGTATTGGTCTTAACCTGGAGGGTGAAATATCAAAGTCTAAACCTACGCCCAAAAAACAAGCGCCAAAACAAGAGGCTGCCCCAAAAGAAGCTCCCGCAAAAAAACAAAAGCCTGTTAAAGAAGAGGCTCCTGTTGCAGAAGAAGAGGCTCCACAGGAAGAGGAGATAATGTCTTTTAAGGTGAAAATTGAAGGCGTTTCAGCAGAGGTAAAAGTCTATAGAGGTCGTACTGAAAACGGCGTTAAATACGGAGACTACTTCATCGTTAACGGTGAAATGTTTATGATACCAGACCGAGTAGAAAAGGGCTATAAGGTCCCTACGGAAGACTGGTTTAATAAGCGTTCTGTTGCGCCCATCATCAAGAGAAAGCTCGACACCATTGCTGCCGCCAAGGCTCGTAAAGACAAGGCTCAAGTTCAAGAGGCTGTCAAGAAAGCTGGCATAGCACCAACTATATCAGAGGTAGCCGCGGTAGAGACAAGAGAAAAAAGAAAGACTACTGAAGAAATAGTCGTCAACAAAGACGGTGAGCCATATAGAATATATCGACCACAGACACTTCAGGTAGGTTTTAAAAATAAAAATGGAGAGTGGGTATTTGAGACCAAGAAAACGAAGGCCCAGTTTGAAAAAGACTATGTTAGAAATTTTCCACAGGAGGAGCAAGATGATGTTGTTGCAAAACTTCGCGAAAAATTTGGCAATGTAACTACTCAGGAAGAGGCAAAACCAAAACCAGTAGTAACTGCTGAGAAGGGTAAGATTATATCACAGGGTGACCGAGCTGTAGTAACGCTCGTAGACCTCACGTCAAAGGCAAGGATTAAACCTGCTGTGGCGACAATTAACCCCAACAATCTTACCATTCAAACCAAGAAGCCAAGAAGCAGATACTTTCAAGAAACACAATACGCAACCGAAGAAGAGTTTCAGAAAGAATTAGACAAGCTCCAGAAGCGCATCAACCAAGGTGACCTCGGAATTGCTGAGGCTCAAAAGCGAAAGTATGGCGCAAGAGCCATGAGTCTAAGTGAGGCCACTCAGTCTTTGATGGATGAGGAAACCGATATCTTATTGCGTGAAGCCAAGAAAGCAGCCGAACTCCAAAAGCAAAGAGATGAAGCAGCAAAGGCAAGAAAGAAAGAACAACAACAAACAAAAGTTGCTCCAGAAAGCACGCCAACAACTATTGTTGAGGGCATAACTAAAAAGTCTATCCAGTCTCCTATTGAATCACTAACTCCAGAAGTTCGTGGGGAGATGCTCAACATGCTCATTGATGGCGTGGAAGAAATGGCCAAAGACACTCGTGGTTCTATTGCGCTCAGAAGCGCGGTAGCGCACATGTCGCAGGTCATGGGTAAGAGCTATGAAATGGTTGACGGTAAGCGAGTTCCTATTGATAAGCAATTTAAAAATGCGGTTGCTGACCTGTTTAGATTTGAAGAAATCAAAGCAGAGGCAATTCAAGAAGCCGCTACCCAAAAAGGTGTTTTGCAGGAAAAGGTAAAATATGACCCAGTAAAAGCTCTTAAAGACGCACGTCAACGAGAGTATGATAGACTTATTGGACTTGGTGTTTCTCAAAAAGATGCTTTAGAAAGGGCTGGAAGCATTACAGAAGTAAAAAAACCTAAGATAAAAAGCCAGGAAACAACTCCAACGGCTTCATTCTTCCAAAACCTAGGATACGCTCCGGCAGAAACTGGTGCTGTTAGACTTCAAGTAAATCTTTATCAACCAAAGATTAGCGATGTCTATAGAATGCTCAGCGCAGCTCAAAGCTCAATTGCCCCAATGACACCAAAGCAGTTGGGCCTGTTGAACACACTTGAAGAAAAGAGCAAGGAAGAGATAAGAAATAGAATGTCCTTGCGCTATTCTGCGTTTGTTCCAAAAAATATTAAGGACGTATTAGACCAATACAACAGAGAGCTGAAAAGGCCTCATTATGTATGGCAAAGACCTAATATAGAAGGAGTTAAGCCAGAGGCATCTGCTCCATTTAGTTTTAACCTAAGTGGGCCGAGGGCTGGGAATGACTACATCAATAGCCTAATCCACCGCAGCGCTTTAAACATGCTTAAGGAGCAACTTGAGATTGCTTTTCCAGCTTCCTTGGCTGAATATTTTGGCGAGACACAAGTGTTCCCAATTCGTTTAAACGAAGAGGCCCTTCTGGCGCAGTTAGAAAATGCTTTCACGCAAGCAAACTATAATCAAGAAGAAGTAGACCAACTTATATCTAACATCTTAGACGAGACGGGCGACCGCTTGTTGTATGCAGTTAATACAAATGCTGCTGCAATTAAAACGCATATCAATGACATTATTACAAGCACGCTAATAGAACTGTCTCACTATGAGGAGTTTGACATCAACAATCCTATAGAGGTAAATAACACATTACGCACCAGCTCCTTCGGTTCTTTGTTGTTAGAAGAAATTAATGTTTATAGACTAGAGAGCACGTTTGATGATGATTATGCTCCTGCTGCAGCAGCACATATCATTGAACGAGCATACAACCTTAATGAAGGAATGTTTATTCGGCTGGAGGAGAAGCCTTATATTGCAGATGAGGGAATGAAAAACCTATACTTCCTTCTTAACAATAAGTCTGATGGACTTATGAGGCTTCTTGGAGCATCTTCTGAAGAAACTGTATTTGCGGCTACGAGACCAAAACAAGATATACCGTCACCAATTAGACATGCTATTGAAAAGCTCATCAATGGCATTGAAAACCAGGAGCAAGAGCAGGTCGAAGAGACCGTAGCTCAGCAACTAATACAGTATGGTATTGTGCCGATTGGAAATGGAAACTTCACTATTTCACAAGGCCCAAAACAAAAACAAGGTCCTATATATACTCGCGAAAGAACTGCCAAAGATGCACCAAAAATTGGACAACGGTTTGAGACAATTAAAGACATCGCCGAGGCATTTAGCTTCTTCCTTTCTAATGAGATTCAAACACGCACGTATGTGTTCATGAAAGATGGGACTGTAATCAACTACATGACAACCACACTTGGAAAGTCAAATGCGTCTCCATTCATACATGATTTGCAATTGAACATTATGTCTGGAATGAATGGGGCAGACGCTGTTTTTGAGGTTAAAAATGATGTGTTTGGCAATGTTTTAGGTGATGATATATCTGCTTTTGGACGCGACAAGCAGTTTAGCAAAATGTACAGTCAGGGCAAAATGAAAGACATCTACTCTGGTCAAATCATTTTGTCTAACAAAGTTTTCTCTTACCTGCCACCAAACAGTAGTGAGCGCATCGTGGTTAAGTATGATGCAAAGAATCCAATAGAGCTTCCAAGACTAGGAAATATATCTCAAACTGGAGGCATTGACATAAGTGACTGGTTCCAAGAATCTGTTTCGTTACCGGCTGGATTGATAAATCAACTTGAGGGTAGCTCTATTGTTGTTTATCTGAAAAAGACATTCAACGGAGACTTTTTGCTTGCGGGAACTGAAGTTCACAAAACAGAAACGCCTGCTCAAATAGCAAAGTCAAAAGATAAAATAGTAAATAATAAAATATACCACGGAGCCTCCCATGCGGTTGTATTGACGCAAAATCAAAACACAAAAGACTTTGTTAATGTAGCGGACTTTTTGTTAGACGAAAACCTAGATATACATCAAAACAATGTTGATGTAAAAAACTACATGAACAAACTAGAGGGGAGTTTGGATATAAATGATTTAGTAAGACGAACTGGCGTAGACTATTTATTCAAAGAAATATCGCCAGAGCTTGGTGTGTCTCAAGACGAGTTTGTAGAAACTTATGGCTGGGGCAAACAGTTTGTTTATAACAACGACAGCTTTGATATCTTATACGATAATCAATCATTGAACCTAGGGGAATTCGCTCAGGCATACTCAAACTCAGTCTCTGACATGTTTGACTTGCCATTGATTGAAATTGATTTTGAAACGGACCTCAATGACTTGCGCGGTCAAACGCCAGAATTGGTTGTTGCTGAGGCTATTGAGACAGTAAACAACCTGTATGGCAAGTACGATAATGCGCCTGATTTAAACGCATACGGAGTTATGCAATTAGATGCTGTTGAGTCTAACATAGAATACACGACACCAACTTTAAGATTCTCCGCATTTAAACCAACTCCGTTTTCCGACCTGTATGAAAAGAACTTTGCCGGACAAACAACAAAAGCAAAGAACTGGAGAAAGCCAGTTGGCCGAGGAGTTAAAGAATCAATACTCGACAAGCGCGTAAGCATTATAAACTTTATTAATAAACACATTAATAATAACAATGCTGCTTCTGGTCGCATTCTAGAGTCTTGGTTAAGAACAGATAGCGGAAAGGTCATTAATGCGTCTAAGCGTGCTGATGCCGCGGTTCTAAAAGCATTTGGCGTAACTGAATTCCAGTATATCCCAAACAATCTTGTTAGAGATACGGGAGTTGTTTTACAGGCTAGAACAATCCTTGAAACCGCAAGAAGACGGGCAGATAGACTTAGCCAGAAATACAAAACAAAAGAAGCAGCACTTGCTGGCTCTACAATTGGCGCACTTCAGACAGACAAGGCTGACGCTGTTCAACTTAAAAACTCTCTTAACGGAAAAATCCAAAAGACAAACAGAGAGATAGCAAGAGCCTTGGCAGCAGGAGACCTTCAGAGAGCAAATCAATTACGCAACGACCTAAACACTTACCAGTCTGAACTTACTGCTACGGTAAATAGCATTATAGACTTGTCGTATCGAATTGCTGTCGTTAAAGGAACAACCAGGGACATTAAAGAACTTCAAGAAGATGTCAAGAACCCTGGCGGAATGACAACAGAGCAAGCTAAGCAGCATTTGGAGTCTATTGAAAAAGAAAACCCGGAAGATGCTAAGCGAGTAAATGAGATAGTAGATAGAATATTTGAGATATCAAAGTCACTGCTTGATGAAAAGTTAAACGAGGGTCTAATAACGCAGTCCGTCTATGATGCTTTAGCTGATTATGGATACTCACCAAGAATAGTTTTGCAACGTCTGTTAGACCAAGCAACCCTTTCGCAAATGCGAGCATTGTCGCAAAACCCCAAGGGTGGTGTTAAAAGCCTTGGACAGGGAACAGAACTTGAAATGGTTACAGACCCAGTTTCTCTTATACAGCACATGGTCGCAAGCCATCACAAGGCAGTTAATCAAAACAAGCTCAACGAAAAGCTGTACAATTTTGTTAAAACCTTCCCGGCAGGTAATGGCATTGCCGAAGTAGAGCTTCCGTTGATAGACAAAAAGACTGGCAAATACAAGACGGATAGATTTGGCAATTATAAGTACGGGGAAAAAGTCAAGCCCGGAAGTACCGTTATTGAGTTCATGCAAGATGGCAAGAACATGCGTATGAGAGTCAATTTAGACTTTTATAGCACATGGGCCAGCGTTGCGGAAACTACAAACAACAAGACGACAATGGCCATTATGGGCATCATTGCCGGTGGAAAAATTGTAAAGCAAGGTGCAACCATTGCCAACCCATCATTTGCACTTGTAAACATTGTTAGGGACCTTGCGTTTGTACTTGGTACAACAGACGGTTTCAGTAAATATTCAGTAGCTGTTGGCGCAGCAAAAGCCTTACCGCACATTGCAAAGGGTTATGTTTCAGCAGCATTTAGAGGCAAGGGCGCGATAAACAATACGTCATACTCCGAGCTTTACGACAAGGCCCTGCAAGGAGGTTTTGCTTTAGACTTTGTAGCTGAGGGTGCACTTACTGTTGACCAGATATACAAGCGCTTACTTTCACAAAGAGGAACAGATGCGGCCAACAGGTTTAAAATGGTTGGAGAATTCCTTATCAAGGGAATGCTTTATTTGCAAGAAACGACTGAGATTGGAACCCGTCTTGCAATTTTCAACGCACAACTAGAAAGGCTTCAGAAGGAGAATCCAGAAATGAATCAAGAAGACATGATTACCCTTGCGGCTCATGCTTCTAGAAAGCACTTAGACTATGCAATTGTAGGTAACGCATCAAGCACCATTGAATTGTTCAAGCCATATTCAAACGCAATGATTCGTGCCGTTGAGCAGACGGTCTATTATTATTCTCCAGTCGCTGGCGATAAGGTGTTCGGCACTCGTGTCTTTGCTCCCGGAGAAAAGAACTTGGTTAATGTATTTGCTTTCTTAAAGACGGCAGAGTTTGCAATTGGCTATGCGTTGATTATGTATATGAATAACGCAATTGGAACTCCAGACGAGCCAGAGGATGAGAAAGGAGCAAAAAGACTTCACGACCTAGAGTATTTCTCTAATGACTTGAAGGACAGAAACATTGTCATCCTTACTGGTGAGCGTGAAAAAACTCTGGAAGACGGTTCTTATGACCCAGATAGCCCCCCTATAGCATTTATACTGCCTATGACTCAGGAGCAACAGGCAATCATAAGACTTTCACAAGAAGTTCTAAAGTCTATTAGCCCTGAGCTTTCTGACATGCACACAGACAACTTAACGCATGCAGTTCGACTTGGTGCAGAAAACACTCTGCCATTCATAGGTCAGGGCGTTAGTGCTGCGGTTACAACAGGAAAACCATCAGACATTATACAAAATATGGCTGGTCAAATACCTGGTGTTGCTGCGTATATCGCTTACAACTATAATAAAGACACGTATACGGATTCATACATTATGAACCCATACGACTTTGATGAGTTAGGCGATGAGGATAAGTATGATGATAGAACCAGAGCCACGTTTATTTCTGTAGGTCAATCAACAGGAATGTCTCCTAAAAACCTACAGGTTGCGTTTGAAAAGTATGCAACATCTATAGACAACAACTATTTCTTGCGCTTGGCGTTCTCGGTTTCGGATAACATGACTTATCAATCTTTAATCGATAGTGGTGTTATTGAAAGCAGAATTAAAAAGCCAGAAGCAATTGGAGAAGCTGTACAGAAAGGTCTCATTAGACGTTTTAGACGCGCAGGTAACTCTAACTGGAGAGCGGCTGAGCGTTATGATGAACTTCAGTGGTCTGAAGAGCGCCGCGAGAAAATACAAAACATCCGAAAGAATGTCAAAGCTTTGGCCGGTCAGGCTGCAATCGCAGAAACAGAGGAAGAGGTTAAAGATTATATGTTAATGGCTATAAACAACATGACCGAATATCTAGACCCTCAAGACGAAGATGACTTGACCATACTAAATAATATGGCAGAGATGTTTATTGAGGAGATAAGCAAGTATAAGTTCTTGAGTCGAAACGCAAGGCAAGTCGTTAGCACAGCAAACCCTGATGAAAGAGCGAATCTACTGTACGTCATTCTTAAAGAAGAGGGTCCAGAGGTGTATATTGAGACGCTAAATCAAATAGACACATATCAAAAGTATACCGGAAAAGAAATCATAAGCGATAAGATTGTACGGTACATGGATAAGATTATTGCTGACATGAACAAATGAGCAGATATTTTTATATAAATCATGAAAAAGAAATATCAGATATAGATATTCTCTCATCACGAATTATAAAAGATGGGTGGGTAGACAAAAAAACATTAATTGTTGTCTGCTCACCCGAATACTCATCTTTGATGTGTCAGGTAATGAACCATCAGATATGTAAGCTCACCCGCAATGTTCCGCTAGACATGATATCATTAGACATGCCGTATGCTGGCGGAGAAGAGTTTGATTACATGGAATACAATCAGGCTCTTTGTGAGCTTGGCGAAAAGCTACACGGTACAGATAAAAAAGCACTCCTGGTAGACAGCGGAGTGCTTCGCGGCATGAACTTTACTATTGCGTCTCGCGTGCTATCAAGATATACGCACAGCCAGCAAGTTAAGTATGCTTGCCTGTATAAACAGTCTACCAGTGTTTTTAACCCTGATTACTATGTAGAAGAGTTTGACTTTGTAAAAGATGGCGGATTGCTTTTCTGGTGGGAAAACCCAAACATACCATACTGGAACTATTAGTCTAATCGCTCTCCCGTAAACGGAAACCGTATAATGTTGTTGATATACGCTTGGGCGGTCTCTTCATTTCTTGCTACTAGTACAACCTTATTGTTTACTGAGCTAACAACATAGGCTTGGTTTTTATTGGTAATAACCTTGTACCTAGCTCTAACTTTACTTGCGTCTGACATCGTTCAATAAAACATTTGATTTGATTAAAACTCCAATTGATGTGTTGTTATCCCCACCGGGAACACCCATTCTGTAGTATGAGGTTCGACACAACCGTTTTAGTCGCTCTGTCTCTATCATAACTGCATACAAGATGTCTTCTTGTTCCAATTCGGAAATGTTGTTTTTGAGTCTACATCCAGTTTCTGATGCTGCAATAAGTATCCAATAGGTGGCTTGAGTTGTGGCAATACCAGAAGCGCGTCCTCTAGACTCGTATTCTATATAAAAGTTACCGGTTCTGTGTGTTCCAAAGTCGAACTTAACTTCTATAGTCTTGTCTCTCAATAGTTTAGCTATAAAACTTTCACCAATTTGCCCTAGCTGTAAATCAAATTTGAAGTCTCTATTGAAGTCCATTACATTTCGCTATTTATTTTTTGTATTAGGTCATGCACTTGGGTAAATCTTCTCAGTTCTTCTTTGCCATATTCATCAAGTTCGTCTTGATAGTAGTCTAAAAAAGAAGTTTGCCTCATAACTTCTTCTTCAAGTTCTCTCCAGTTCATCTCTCTTTGGTGTTAAAGGTTATGGTGTCAAAAAGCCATCTTAAAAACGACCTATCATCTTTTTCAATAGGTGCTTTAGGTTCTTGATTGTATGCTACCAACATCCCCTGTATAAAGAGTTCGTGGTACTGTTCGGGTATATCAGTAAAGTCCCCAATAATTTCTACGGGCAAAGTTCCAAGTCCGTGGATTCGCACGCTGGATTGAATAACCACTTGGGGTTTGGCATTAACCGTAATCTTTTTATTGTCTGCAAGTTCAATCATTTCTCTTTGGTGTTAAAGGTTTCGTTGTAGTATTTTTCGCCAAGTGTTGCTTTAAAGGCGATTGAATCCCATTTGCCTTTGTCAAATGCATCTATAATTACCTCTTTCTCTTTCTTGAGCATTGCTTGTTCATTCTCAAGCAACATATCTATTGCGAATGCCAATCCGTACTCGTCCTTTCTTGACGCTTTCAGTTGGTCAAACATTTCTTGCATTGGTGTCTTCATTTCTCTTTTGTGTTAAAGGTTTCTACTTCTTCCGCACACTTTGTGCAGTATGAGTATATTCCGTTCTCGCTAACTTTTGTAGCGATAGTAGGGGCAGTGCATTTGCATTGGTTCATTTCATTTGGTGTTAAAGGGTTAAAGACAATTCATCAATCTCTACCTGAGTGAGTTCCTTTACGAATTCCGTAGGTGCGTAGTAAGGCAATGCCTTCGTTCCTTGAGGCTCTACAATGATAGTATCCTCCATAGTGTTGGTCTCTTGGTATTCGCTTACTTCAGCAAGTACCCAAACTAATGTTCCTTGTTTCATTTCTCGTTGGTGTTAAAGGTTTTTGTTTTACACTTTGTGGCTCATTTACTTTACACTTTGAGCCGTATTAGCTCTTTTTATGACTCATAATACTGAGTGGGGGAGACGGCTTCCATCATCCATTAACCCACCGCCTCCCAACATCCAACTCATAGCCATGATATGTGTTTCCAGTATTGGTTAGACTCCTTCTTGCGTACCCCATCTGGTGTTCCTTTGTCGGCTCGCTGTTTGCGATATATTACATAGCAGTCTTTGCAACGACCTTTATAGTATGCGAATACTCCGTTTTTCTTTTGTGGACTAAATCGACTTACGGGCAACTCTCGGTGGCAAGAGTTACAGGTCTTAACTTGTTCCGTATCCATCGTTTAAGTTATTAGCGCCTTTTTTGATACATTCTTAATTCATGAACGTCTCTCAAGAAGTCTTTATGATGTTTGATATCTCCCCACCTTTCGTGACAGTTTCTACATAATGCCATTAGATTTTCTATATAGTCGGACGTTTTGCTTCCGCCCATCCCTCTAGCATCTATATGGTGTATGTCTGTGGCTTTGACTCCACAGACCTCACATGGTATGAAGTCTGTTTCATCGTAGTTCATCTCATCAAGATATAGCCTCGTGTGTTTTTTCATGTGCCCAGTCTTGACATTCTTTTTTTGAATCAGAGCGAAAAGCAACATTGTTGTCTAAGTCTACGACTATCCAGTCGCAAAACGTACTAGAGTGAAGGACAATATATGGATGTCTTTCAATCCAAAACTCAGGTGGTGTTGTCATTATTTTGATTGTCTACGTGTTCTTGACTATCGCCTAAATCATCCCAATAAATAAATACGAAGTCGCTCCCAACAGGGCCAATGGTTCCCTCTCCGCCTTTCGGCAGACCCTTAGACTTATGTTGCTGATTATCAGTCACAAGCCAAAAGAAGCGTATCTACAAACGTTGGGTCGAGGTGCTTTACCTCTCTCAAGTTTTTGCGTTCTTGAACTTTTGCCTTTTCAATTTCTGACTTGCTACATCCCATTCCGAGGTTAGCAAACATACTTGCGTTGGCTTTCAAAACGCTGTCTATACGCTCCCGCACATTCATGTCTGTATAGTATGACATTTCATTTCGGGTTTGTACAAAGGTAATCATTAATGGCGAACTGGAATTCATCCAAAGTTTTGGCAATTCGATACTCATATCCTTGGTTTTTAGAAATTAATTCAAAATCCTTTTGAGAGTCGCTTTGCCTTCCTTTTGGTGTCTTCATTTCAATCCACATTCCATGATAATCTTTGCTTGGAACCATAAGAAAGAGGTCGGCTACTCCGGGGAGTACACCTTCCCCTTTCAATATGGAAGCAGTTATCTTGTCACGCCTTCCTCCATTTGGAATCGCAAACAGGCATAAGGAATATTCTGCGTATTGCAGTCTAAACCATTTTACACATGCTTGCTGAAGTCGTGACTCTTCGTGTTTCATTAGAAGGGCAAATCATCTGCGGCGACCACCTCTGCTTTAGAAACTTTGGCTGGAGCAGCCTGTCGTGGCTCAATGTCTACCATCTCAGCCCACCCGTTCCAATCAACTGGAATGGTGTCTAATTTGACCTTGTAACCATTGGGTGCTTTCAGCACACGGCCAATCTCAATCCACCGTGTCTTTTCTTGTCCTTGCACCGTATAATTTCCGGCTGCAACGACTAACTTCTTATATTGTTCCATAGAAGTCTAATTTGATTGTTTGGTTAATAAAACTTACACTTGGCAAACATAATCATTTCAGCAATCAAAACCGAATAAAAACCATCTTGCCCTTGGTGTAATTATCGTAAAGGTCTGTATACCAGACGCTTAGTGTTGTGTTATTTTCATAAGAAAGCATGATGTATATCCAATCTCGCTGATTTATTTTCTCGTTATAGCCGGATTCAATATCAGTTATTCGATACTTTCCCTTGGATGTATACATAATCTCGCCAACCAAAATCCATGCACTTTGACTCATCAGCTCTTTTGTATACTCATAATACGCTGTCAATGCTTTCTCGAAGTGTTGTATTTTCTGCTCTAAGGTTCTCCGATTCGTGATTTGCTGCCGATAGTCTAAGTCTGTCTTCAGTGATGATTGTTGAGAGTTTCTCGATTTCATATGATTGATGCTTTAAAGTCAGTTCTGCTTCAGTTAGTATCATTAGTGTTTTAAATAAACGCTCTTTGTTTTCTCCATCTTTTGCTTTTGAGTACCATTCTTGTACCCACTCACACGCTTGAAAAATCTCCATTGACTGCGCGATGACAAGCATTTTTTGTGCTCTATCCATTAGAAAATATCGTCATTAGGATTTGTATTTATAACCTCTTCTACTCTTTCACTATCAACAAGTGGGTCATATCTCCCGCCTATCAGGAACGAGTTGCCAGCACGCATTTGTAGTCTAACTGGTTCGTTAAAAAATGTAGGAGTCCCTCCTGATTCGGTTTCTTTAACCTTGTTCACGTGTATAAGAGATTGATTATACAGATTCTCGTGTCTACTATATCGATGGACACACCACATATTGTCACACCGCGATGCCCATTTAGAGCCGCCCTCTAGGTCCGCCATTGCCAATGGTCTTGGATGGCCTTCCAATGGATATCCTAGGTACTCTTCATCCTTGCTATGATACTTTCTGAGCGCGTCAGTTTGACCGTGTGCGTTCAGAAAGATAGACACATTATATTTTTTACAAAACAATCTAAACTCGGACGCGACTTCATAATCGTAATCGTGTACAGATAGGCCTTGCAATCTGTTTCTATCTTTTGTCAAACTGTTGTATGGGTCAATTAAAAACCCGTTATACTGAAAGGTGTCTAACATGTCCCTGGCAATTTCCAGAAGGTCATAAGCAGAGTATGTCTTTTCATCGTTGACAAACTTAAAATGCTCTAGTATAAAATCCCTAGCGTTGTAAAACTCTAAATCCGACACCTGTTCTATTTTCTCTCTCATCTTCATACTTATTAGTTTGTCAATAAGCGAGTAGGCATTGTTTTCGGATGAATAGACTAGCCACTTGGTGCCGTGTTTTACAGCATATACGAGCATTATCCAAAGCACGATGGTTGTCTTTCCCACATTGGCATGACCCGCTATAACAGTAAAGTCTCTTGGCTTTAAACGTATGTGCGTATCAAATTCCGGAACACCTATACCGAGTCCTTGCTTGAGTTTCCCAGCGCGTTTTTTGTCTAATATCTTTAGTTGCTCATCAAGGTTAATGAGGTTCTCGTGTTTCATGGCGTTATAGATTTAGGAAGTTTTGCCTCAAGCCCTTTTGAAAGGCAGGCATCCATGAAGACTGTCTCCAGTTTTTGGTTGTTATAAAACCTTTTAGACAAATCAGCAGGTGGGTTTACATTATTCTCAACACAATACACGGCGGCCTTGACGACAATGATGTCTTCGGCGGTCTTCCAGTCTATACTGTATAGTTTTTTCAATGCTGGCGTTGTCTCTGTATTTGGGTTTACGTGTACAATGTTTTCGCCCTGACGTTCCCATGTTCTTACACTCGCCTTCCAATCTTTCATCTTATTCTTGCCCACCATCCATCCTTTGGCACTGTAAAAGTCTACAAATTTTGCAGATTGCTCTTCTGGCATCTTCCATAGTCGTGATTTCATGTAGTCACACACCTCGTCTACCGATGGCGTACTGAATCTAGACACACTTACTTTCTTCTTTACTGTAGTTACTACTTCCTGTTTAGTATTAACTATAGTTAAATCAGGATTTTCCGACTCCGGTTTATCCGTATACGGATTTTCAGTAACGGTGTACTCGTATGAGAATAGACCTGCTACGTTTCGCGTGGCCTTCCTTTCTACATATCCATATTTAATTAGTTCTTTTAGCGCATTAAGATGTGAGTCTCTTCCATCTTTAGACATTGCGTGCAGTGCGACACCAGTAGCCTTTGTTTTCGCTAAAACGTAGTATAAACCTTTTGCTTTTAGGCTTATGCGTTTGTCAATTTCAATATCAACTTTGGGCATTTCATCAATATAAATTTGTTTGTTAAGAAAAAAAGTTTAAATTTGATACATCCAACTTGTGTGTTGTTGGTGTGTTAAAGGGTAGTGAATCGGGGCGCTTGCGCCCCTTTTCTTTTTATAGAATTCGTATTGTCGTCATCACAAGGTTTGTCCAATACTCGTCCTTACGCTCATTGTATTTTCCGCGTACATAACCATTAACCAAAACCCTATCACCAATTTGAACAGCGTCTAACAATGCGCTGTTTTTATTGTATGCTGTGATTTTTAGTGGTTGTTCTTTTACCGTTCCTCGATTATCCATAATTGCATTATTGATAACAAAGTCGGTTAGACTAATTGCTCGCCCGTCATTCTTCAAGACTTCAGTTGCATCAACTTTGCCAACAAAAATACCCTCGGCAACAAATTTGACATCTTTCATTTTATGCTTTGATATTGAATCGCAACTGATTGCGATATGTTATACTTCCCTTATCCCCAAAGTTAATTACTTGTGCTTGATTATCTATCATATACTTGCGTACTTGATTTTTTAAATGACGTTGTTTGTCTTCTATGTTCGTCATTTCGTCTTGTAACGTCTTGATTTCCAATGCGGTGTCTAACATTTCTTGAGTTCCCTCAATTATTAATTGAGTTTCTTTGGCTTTAGCATAACTAGACAAGAACGATTCGTATGGTTTAGACTGCTCCTGGAAAGATGGCGGCTCTGCTGACGCTGCCAGGGAGAACTGCTCTGCCTCTATGGGCGTTGAGTCTATTAGCGTTTCTGCTATTTTAACACACGAATAGAACTCTTGGATGGTTGGATAGATGTTGCCCCAAAAGTTTTGATTGCGCTCAATAACGTGCACGTGCCACTTGTTGGCATCTTCAATGACAATTAAAACACCATACTCGGCCTCCATGATTTCCATGTAGGTAATCAACTGCGCGATGTATGATGGGTTTAGATTGTTCTCCCACATGCGAACTGCTTGACCACTTTGGTATTTTATTTCTAAAATCCCCCACGATTCTCTTCCCGCCAACTTGCAAATGCCATCAATGTTTGCATGTAGTTCGGGCATTCTTTCATTAAAAAAAGTAGCCTTTCGTTGTCTAACACTATTAACCTTATTTTTTGCTGCATAGTTATCTACAAAGTCATCCGGATTTTCTACATCATAATACGCAAATAGTTTGCGAATGTTGTCTTCAAGTTCTCGTCCCATTATCATTGGAACGCTATCATGAAATTCTTTTTTATACATACGCAACTTTTCATAGAACAACTCTATGTTAGACTTCCATCTACTTAAACCCACGCATGCGCCCACATCGCTGCCTCCTAGCGTACTTAAAGAAGACCTAAAATCTTCCCATTCTTTTCTAGACATCTTTCCGGTGTCAACTGACTTAATGTGCTTTGGTAATGTTCTATTTGTAAACATGGTAATAAAATAAAAATTAGTGCGCCTTGAAGGAATCGAACCTTCGACCAATGGATTATGAGTCCACGGCTCTAACCGCTGAGCTAAAGGCGCTTAGGGAGTTATGCTCCCGTTTTCACATATTGTTCTAGTCGTTGCGCCAACTGAACAATTATGCTTTCATCTACTCCGCTTGCTGCATAGAATTCGCAAGCACACTTGATGCACGTTTGTCTAATTATCAACTCGTCTTTGTTTCCGCCCTGCTGGATAGGCTGGAATGTTTGTTGAGGTTGAACAATGTTAGACACAACTTGATTGGTAACTGGTGCGCTTGATGATTCAGCGCCAAGTATTTTAACCGTGTTTGCTTTAGGGTTAGTTACTTGTAGGCTTACCATACTGCCCTGTGGTGCAGGGCTATTCTCTGATTTTTTGTAGGCAAAATAGTCTACTCCATTTACTGCAATACGGTGGCGGAACATATCCTTAAACGGTGTGCAGTCAGTCGATTCTACGACTCCATTAATAAAACTCATGGCTTTAACAATTTATAATTAGGTTTCTTTTTTGTTCTTTTAAACGCATATCTGCGGTCATTAAATTCAGTCCGGTCTATCCAAATAAGATTGTCAATATGATTGTTGCAAGGGTCGTTGTCTATATGCCAAACACTTCCAAGTATTTTCCCTTTTGGTTTAAAACAAGTTAGTGACATTAGGCAAACCCTCGCCCACTCGCGCACATTTCTATCATCGCTCAACATCAAAACCCAAAGGTGCCTACCTCTTCTCATCGGATTCAGTATTCTGCCGTTGTGTATTACGCGAACTCTGCCAAATGTGCTTACTTCATATCTTTTGAATCTTGGTATGGCACACCATCTCTCCTTATCCATTTATATCTTTTAGACATTATATAATTAAGCACACTTTCCTCTTCAAACCACTTGTTTTTGGTTAGTTCCGAAATACCGTGTCTTTCGTAAGCGTCATCATACACTCCCACCTCATAAAAGAAGTAGTCAATGTCATTATAATTAAATTCATAAATGATATGATTTGGAGTAAGAAGTCTAATCGACAATAACTCAAAATGTATCTCTCTTGGCTTTAAGTAGCCAAATAGACGCTTAATAAAATTGGCTAAACGCTTCATGGCGCTACCTCATTATTAAGTATGGATTCCACAAATGGAAACCTTTTGCTTATTTTATAGTACACCTCAAATGGTATACCTCTCTTGCCGGCCTTGCCACTAACCAACTTATAAAGTCTATCTTGCCCAAGTTTGCACTCTTTGGCAATAGATGGTATGCCCATCCCTCTATAGTTTTTGGTTTCGGATATAGCCTTACATGCATCCGCAAGTGCGTTACTTACTCTCGGATGACTTTTTTGTGACGTACTCATAGACTAAGTCATTTATTTTAACTGATTGCTTTAAGAAGTAAAAGATGACTTGTTCAGAGTCCTCCTCGTTGGGATAGTAGCCTTTTTCTACGCAAGAATAAAGTCTATTGCGTTGCTTTGGGTCATCCGTAATTTTTGATATTGGATGCCCTATGCTGCTAAGTAGTCGCAAAGCAGTTTGTTGGCTTAGGCTTGGGTTGTTGGTATTAGTTTTTTTCTTTCTAACCTTAAACCCGTGCTGCTTCAAAAACTTAATGGTTTTAGATATGCTAATAATAGGTTCCATCATGTCGTGTCTAATTAGATTTTTAAAGGCTTTTTATCTTGTTCAGCAATTTTTTGCTCTAAAATTTCTAGTCTCCTTAGGTGCATGTATTTTCTTGCATCGCGGATATACTCATTCCATTTTTTGGAGGAGTATTTTTCATCGCCAACATTCGACACCATCATTTGAAATGCCGGATTTTGATTAGCAACTTCTATTAAGTTCTCAAGTAATTCAAGTGTTGTCATGGTTACGATTTAAAAAGAGGTTATACTAAACGACTTGTCCACATCCATAATCTCTTCGCGCGTGCGCCAAGTAATAATGTTTTTAAGGTTTTCCATGTTTACATCATCGGGAACGCTTGACCAAGTGGCACCATCTTCACCCCAATTAACCCCAAAGATTAATGACTTGCCCGCAAAAATTTGTGGGTACTTGCCAAGACTATATCCATGGTTGTCTTTGTATAGCCCCTCATCATCAAGAACAAGGTCGGCATCTTCTGCTAACTTGTAGCGTGTTACGCATGAGCAATTCATGCTATCATAAATAGCGGAGAGTTTTACGTCTCCATCGTTTCCGCATGGTAGGGAAACGAGCGATACGGCCTGTGCCGTTGGGTCAATCATAATGGCCCTTACTGATTTGATTTCCATCGTTTTAACTTAAATTAGGGATGGGTTAAACAAACAACTTACCTTGCAAATATAAATATAAATTGGAAAAAAGCAAGGAATAATTCCAACTTTATCCGTGACGAGCTTGCGAAGGTGACGACCTTGCGCTTATCACTATCAACAAACCGGGCGCAAAAAAAAGAGTCTACGCGTGGTAGACTCTCTCCAACTCGGCCATGACATCCGAAAGTTCGGGGCACATCTCTCTTATGTGGGGCGACCTACTCGCATACTGCGCGAAGGTCATTAGACTTTTTGCACTACGCTCGTCTACTTCAATAAGAATCCCGTTAGACGCTGCGCATAATTTATACTTCTTGGCCATCGTCATACTGATTCATTTTAGACACGGCACTATAGAAGCCGCGGTCTTTGCAGATGAACTTATGTTCAAGGGCAGCCTTTCCGTGGCCGCTTTTCTTCATGCTGATATACATCTCAACTAATGATTTGTCGCGATTATTCATGACCATTCTTTTTCTTGATTATACAATTCATAACGGATTTCCTTTGGAAGGTCGGAAACTTTTACAAAGATGTAGATTTCATTGTCTATTTCTTTTGTGTCTTGTTCGGTGAACAATAGTATGTCGTTTGTCGCCCCCCATCTTTTCAAAGATGCAGAACTCATTTCAACATTCTTGTATGACATTACATACAAGTGGTCTAATTCATTTGATTTCATAACTTCAAAGACATTTTAAAAAAGGGGGGTGAGGCCAACTCCCCCCGACTGCTAACACACATAACACACGGCCTCATTAGACTATTTAAGGTAGTCCATGATTCTCATTGCAATAACAACATTGGCATTACAATCATCACAACATCTATCTTTTGGATTCTTTGATACTGGAAAAGGGTTGTGCCCGAATCCATCAATAGACTCATTACAAATACAACATTCCATAACTATTTATTCTTTTGATTTAATCTTGATGGGTACACCAAGAAGGTTTGGGTTTTGTAGACAATTATCATAGATAGCATCTCCGATTCGCTCATTGATTATTTGACAAAACTCATCGTGACAATCTTCAAGGATTTGCTCCAACCAAATAAGTTTGTCTGCATTTGGCATATTCAAAAAATGCTTTGCACCAAAGTCATTTATGACTCCCGCATCGTTCATTCTTTGTACATTGATATCAATGTCTTCTGCTGACCAAGTAAGAGCCGAGCATGTTGCTATAAATTCATTTGATTTTTTCATAATAGATTATTTAATTTGATTCATAATAGACTGCGCTATGCCCAATGTTGTCTTCAGACACAAACTTTCCGGTGATACTTCTCCACCTATTCAAATTGTCATCATACTTGACTTCTTCTTCAGAAGTGATGTCTATGTCTATGACTTCACCATCGTAATATAGAACACCATGTTCATCACTATATTCTATATGACCGCAGAACATCATGCCAAATTCTTCATACCTCATGGTTGCAGTTATGTCTTTTGATATATCATTTAGTCTATAACAAAGAGCATGAAACCACGGCATGGGCGGTGCCCAAGCCGTTTCAAATGTCATAAAGAGTTCGTCTTCTCTTAATTCAAAATGAATACCATTAGCATTCCATTTGGTTCCCCAATTTTTAATGTTCCATTCATACCAATTTAGTGTTTCCTCTTTTGGCATGGGTTTAATAATTGAAAAGTCTAATTCAAATTCTTCATTCATTAGACATGTCAAAATACTATCCAAAGATTCCTTGTCTGGATATTGTATTTCAAGCGAATTGTGACACCAATTTGGCATAGTCTTATTGATTAGGTTTATTTAATAATTCACAATAGAGTTTGGCCTCATCAAATGTGTCAAAAGACTTCTTGACAACAAAGCCATTATACTGAATAACATCATAGCGAATTGTGTCGCCATTGATGGCTATGTAAAACTTTCCTTTCATTAGAATTGGTATTTATTATTCTTGATTATCAGTTGATTCGCCAAGACCAAGCATAGACATTAAGTCATCAGTAGATATTTCATCCATAGACTTTTTAACATAAGCGTCAATTTCCTTGTCAATGTTGTCCTTATGTTTTTTATTCCTAAATAGCATATCAGTAAGGATTGCAAAGCCTACGGAAATAAACACGGCTTGCTCAAATAGACTTTTAACCTCACTGACTGGAAGTAAGTCTACATCGTTAGCACCAATGCTATCCATGTTGTATTGCCAACTTTTAATCAATGACAAGTTCAAATAGACTGAAGCGCGAGATACTTTGTTTGGCTTCAACTCGACTCGGTGCAAGATAAAGTCCATGAGTGGTGCGCCAAGCCATTGCTCTACTGCTTCTTCCATCTTTGGAAGGAAGTGCTCAAAGTCTACACCGGCCTTTGGCTCCTTGAATTTTTTAATAGCATCATCAAGATTATGCTCGTATGCACCGAGGAATGCTTTGTACTTGATTTCGTTTTCAATTGATTCTTTAGACATGATAATAGAAATTTGAATTGCCATTCTTGAATTAGGGGAATGACTTGCCCTATCATTTAGAATTAGAGAATAAACTATAGACAAGAATCAGTGATGCACAAAGGCAAATGAATGCTTGAACATTGTACACCATGTCCCATCTTACTTGATTGTGGTAGGATGCAGCATTGGATGCAGCCTCTAATGATTTAGAGGCCACATAAACCAACACTATTGCTATCGCTCCGGCTGCAAGCCGATACCTTCTTTTGAATCTATTCATTGAACATAGCATTTGCAGTTTGTACGAAGTCATTGACCCACTTGGTGGCATCCTCCTCATCATGTAGACTAAACTTTGCAAGTCTAATTTGAGGTATGTAAAGGACTCGTTCATCCCTTGCCACTTCGCTCACAAGACTTTTAGTCTTAGCAGATAGTGTTGAGTTAGCGCAACCATAAGAACCTCCAAAGACAAAGTCTTTCATGTGACTTATTGGGTTGTCACTTGCTTTGCTGCCGTTCTCAAGTCTACCGAAGTAAAGTCTACGGAAGCAAGAAGGGTGAAGCATTGCGCCAAGTTTATAGAGTTGGAGTTTCTCGTTGCGTCTTTTGATTGGTACAACCTCGCTTAAGCCGAACTTTTCACCAACATCAGCAATGGCAAAGTATCCATAGATACTGCAAGAAACATTCTGCAATCGTAGATTCTCAACGATAGATGAAACAACACAAGCCTTCAAGAATATCTGATTGATTGTCATGTTACCTGTTTCATTGATTTCGATAGCAATAGTTACATGCTTGTCTTCCTTTGGAGAGCGATACTTTCTTCGGAATGACTTGTCAATTCCTTGAGTATATCTATCAATCAAAAGAGTACCGCCATAGTTGTCACGCTTTAGTTTCATTCTTTGTTTGACTGAACGCAGAGTGATTCTATTAGACATAGACTTCATCTTGCTTGGCTCCCATCCTTTATCAATAAGACTTACTGCCTCTTCAAAAGATTTAGTGCCTGTGAATTCAGTGCGACTTTGTTCCCTCTCGTGACTTGAGTAGTTCGGTAAAGCATTTGCTTTGCAGAATTGGAAAAATTCCAATGGCGTATCATAGACTTTATTATAGACTTCCATAGATTACATGTTACGAAGTTCGGTAATAGACAATTCGGCTTCTTGAATAAGAGTGCGTTGGTCATCGTTAGGTAGTCCTTTGAACACGCAGTCTTGAAGGACATCCCACATTGTATCACCAGACTCTAATAAGTACGGAGCAAACAAGGCAGCACGAGGAGAGATGATGTGTTGCATCTCAAGTTTAAGAGCCGCTTTAGACAAAGATTCAATAAGAGTAACGACCGCTTTATGTTTTGGTCGAGCAGCACGAACACCATCCCAATCATAATTCCAGACCATCGTAGAGAATCTATCTCTTGATGCAGCATCCAATTCGTTACGACCAACATACAAACCATCGGCACCATTACCGAAGGTATTAGCGGCGGCTATCAAGACAAAGTCTTTATGACGAGCCACGACTTTGTCGGGGAAGGAAGCATAGGGGGCTGATATCGCAGCATTCAAAGAGGTCAATGTGTTAGCATTGGAAGCATCAATCTCATCGAGCAGAAACACACCGCCATTCTCATAGATTCTACGGAAGTCAGTAGACTTATACATCTTGTCTATCGGACTGATAAAGCCAAAGCCTTCGCTCTTTTCTGATTCTTCATTGAGAGATAGCATACCAAACTTGCCCTCGGCAATAGCATCGTCACCGAACAAAGTCAAAGACACATTACGCGCTGCCGTAGTCTTACCGGAACCGGCTGGGCCGACAAGCATAGGATACAAAGCATCTTGATTAGATGATTGAGCCATTTGAACTGCCTTGCATTTCCGAATAAGTCTTGACTGCATTGGATGCTCTTGTCGTTCACCGACAACAACTCCGCTTGGTTGCTCCTCCGGAGCCTCTTCAAGTTCTCTTAACTCTTTTAGAATATCTTGATGTCGTTGAGCATAATGGTCTACCATATCCGAATGGCGGTCTATCTCATCACTCAATTCAGAAATACTACTCTGAATCTTTTGAGTAAGGGGCTTCATTTCTTCATCATCCCAAAGTCCGGCCTCTTCAAGTTGCTTCTTCTTTGACATTTTTTCTTCGCGTTCTTCAATAGACCTCTTCATGTCTTCCTCGGATGACTCTTTAGCATTCTGCATGATTGCCGATTCTTCTTTGAGTTCATCCATTTTAGACTTTCTGTCCTCCGGAGATTGCTTCAATTCTTGTTTGACTTGTTCTGTTATGGTCATGGGTTGTTGTTTTTGTTGTCCATCTTTTGATTCGGCAGATGAACCTCCACCTTCTTGTTGAATTAGTTCTTCTTCTTGACGGGTTCCGGTTTGTCCTCCGGACTGAAAGTCTTTGGCTGACTTGATTTGTTGCCAATCTCTTTTAGAATCCAACTGAAACAACATGCCGTTGTTTCTTAAAATCCTATCGAGGGCTTGACTCTTGGTAAGTCTACCGCTTGCTGTATGCAAGCCGCTTTTCCGGAGAACCTCATCAAGATTCTTTCCTTTGAATTGCTGGCCGTTGGCCAAATTGAGAATGTACTTCATGATTCATTGAGATTTGATTTGTTGTCCTTTAAGGTGTCCAACTTTAACCTGCTTTCATTAGACTATTATTTAGGGTTAGTGATGATGGCAACACAGGTGAACATCAAAGAATTCGCGAGTAGTCCAAGAGTGACTGACTCGCCAATAACTTCGTTATGAAAGCACCATGCTGTCAATAAGAATACAATCGCAGCAGTAATCAAAGAGAACCAATGGATGGCTTCCATGATTGTGTTGCACTTCTTTGAAGTCATCTGATGTGACTTTTTTGAGTTAGGGGTGGCTGATTTTTGTGCCATGTTAAGGGGGGTTTTAAGGGGTTTTGTTAATCATTAGACATAAAAAAAGGGAGGCGTTAGCCTCCCTCTTTGTGCCATCATTAGACTTAAACCAACTTTGCAAGCAAAGTTGCCTTGTCAGCCATGTCGATGTTCAGTGCCATAATCTCAAGGACAAGGTCCTTAAGATTATGAGTCTGCTTCGTAGAAGCAGGTTTAGACTTCGTAGAAGTCTTTGCCTTCGTGGCTTTCGGAGTCTGTAAAGACTCCTGAAACTTGAGTGCCCCGGCATTAGTGGTAAAGGTTTCACCTTTTACCACTAATTGCTCGTCCATTTTAGCCAACCTGTTGGCTAAACCTTTGGCTTTGCCAAGGTTATTGGCCTGTAAGGCCAATCGGTAACGATACCGCAGATAAACTGCCAAGGGCAGTTTAAGGTCTTGTGACTTGTTGTCTGCTTTAGCAGATTTAGCGGCAGTTGTCTTGGGGGCTTTTGTGTGTGCTTTCATGTGTGTGTATGTGTTAAGTGAAAAGCAGTGTTCCGAGTGAACAGAGCAAAGATACGGAAAGTTTCCAATACAATCCAAATCGAGGGAAGGAAAGGGGATAATAGGGGAAAGGATAGGACAAGAGCCTCAGGCGCGCAGGGCTTCGCCCGCTAAACCGAGCGCATTATGCAACGCAGTTTGGCACGCGAAGCGAGAGCCGAGGTTGGAGGGGGTGTTATTGTGGTTTTAGACGAAGTCTATTTTCCCAATATCTCCGTCGGTTTGGTCGGCCAATCCCCGGCTTCAGTCAGTTCTAACCCAGTTTTAGCCAATACCTTGGCTATTCCGGCTTTAGACAGAGCAAAAAGTTTGGCTTGGGTACTGCACGCCGGCCAAAGGCCTTGCGCGGGGTACCCCCTGCGGGTAGGTGAGTCCGCGGCGCGGGCGTGACCCCCCAACTAGTTATAGTTACCCCACCCGGTAGCCTAGGGGTGTTTTTTGTTTGGTTATTAGGGTTTTATGTTTAATTTGGCTCTAGAGTATCAAGTTTGTTTTTTTACAGTAAAATTTCCAATGGACATTAGCAAGGCAATTTTAGGCGCAGGGAGGCGTTTAATAGTTGATATAGGGCGAGACCCTTACGAGAGAGAGAAAGTCTTGGAGAACGGCTCTAAGCTATTCCTAGACCCATCTTACAAGCCAACATGGCATGCCAAGATATACGGCAAGGTACACGCATCATTTAGAGGGTCTGAGGTATCCAGTGGAGATAAATTGTATTTCCATTATACCTGTGTTGAGATGGAAGATGCCATGCAACGGATAGATGACGACAATTATTTGCTTGTTCCAAGCGATATGGCGTTTTTTAAGGTTGATGATGCAGGCAAGATGACCAGCCTAAACAATAAAGTGGCTGTATTGCCTTATATCCATGAGCCTAAAATGCTCACGAGTCTACTGCACTCACTAGAACAACCACGCAAAAGCGAGATACAGGGGCTTATTTTATGCCACCCTGATGAAGACATGATAGGAAAGAAGGTATTCTTTCACTCACGCTATGCCTTTGAAAACCTCATAGAGGGCCAAGAGGTCTACGTTATGGATGCAGACGCAATTGACGGTGTTCTAGAGACGTGGATAGACGGATAACCAGTACTGGTAAACCGTATACGGATTATCCGGAGTCGGATAACACGTACCGGTTCTATATCTGATTATCAATTAGTTATATTATTTGGGATGTACAAAATGAAATTATACCCACACTTATATACTATACTGTATATATTAGTTATAGCTTAGCTAATAAAACAATGTTTTCTAAATACACAACTCTAATGCTAAAAAAGTTCAAAACTCATGTTTTGTATTGTCAAGGTGAGTTTTTTCTCTTGCCGATAATAAGCTTTAGCACAGACAAAACCATACAGGGCCATCACTACTTGATGCTTGGCTGGGGAATCTGGGCTATCATGGTTTGTTATGACGAGCCGAGTAATATGCTCTAAGACATAGAGGGGCCAAATGCCCCTGTAGCACAATCGGATAGTGCAACGCTCTTCTAAAGCGTAGGTTGCTGGTTCGAGTCCAGCCAGGGGTACTGAATTGTCTAAATTTGTATCTTTGTTTTATGCCAAAGAATAAGACACTTCGTAGAAACGAGAAAGAGCTTCGCCGCCTTGAACGTATAGCGCAGCAAACAAGAAATAATCTTGAGCGCACAGCACCTAATGTCTATCAAGACCTGAGTCAGGTATACCTCACACCAAGAGGATACCCAACACTTGAGGAGTTCGCAGTAATGCGTGAAGCACAAAACGTATACAGAGAAGCACACCCACTACAAGGATATACCGACATCAGAACACTTGGTCCAATAGCCTACGAAAGATGGCTGGGTAAAAAGAATAGTGCAGACGGTAAAAACCATAGATTACCATACATCGCAGAAAGAACCGTTAGTGGAGGAGGTTCAATAATCGGAAGAGACGGATATAGACAAGTAGACGGAACAAACACCAGAAACTTCTATGACGTTCCATTCATGTCAATGACCGGTATAGGTGGAGGCTCATATGCCCCAACATGGCAGTCTAACAGAAACATGAAGGAAGGACACGAAGAAGAAAAAAGAAGCCGCAGTTTCTTGAGCCGTTTAGCCCATACACCCGGCTCCGTAGTCCCAGCAGCAAACTTTATTCTTGGTGGTGGCGCATCCACAGGAGGAAATAGAATACTCGATGGAGCATTCGGCCTAGCTGGGGGAGCTTTGTTTAATAGCTGGCTAAAAAGAAGTATGGGAGACGTGCAAAGCGACTCCAATACAAGCGACTTTGTAACAGGTAGAGCCGCAGACTCCGCCGCAACAACCGCTGCGTTGGCTATGTTATACAGTCTAAATGGACATGAATTGGTCGTACCCACAAGCGGATTAACCGTCAATCCATTCAACAAACAAGCGCGTGTCCTTAAAAGAGAAGGTAAAAAAGACGTAAAAGAAGCAAGGACATACCATAGAGCCAGCGACAAAAAGGTTAAGCAGCTACAAGCAAGAGAACAAAAGAAAACAGATAATCTTGTTAAATTATACGAAAAGAAATACGGCGTTACTCCAGAATTAGTGGTTCCTGCATCTAGCACAACCGACCCATATGGTAGAAGATAAAGTCGTATTTTTATCCTATGCAAGGAGTCATTCAGGATAAACCGTCTTTAATAAAGTACATCTGGGAAACTCTTGGTGACGATAATGAATTTGCATCTACCATCATACTTTTTGAAGGATACGAAAAAGCATTTCTTGGAGTAGCCGTAAAAGAAGACCTTGCACCATGCCTGGTCTACGAATACTGGAAGATGGTTGAGATACATATGGAGGATGAAGACACAGATATAGAGGATGCTATTATCTATATAAACGACAACTTCATAGATACAAACTACGGACCTCAGTCTCCAATAGTAATAGAGTTATGTCGGCAGATAGTCCGCTAACATTTCAAATAGCCCAGTGGGCACAAGACTACTTTACTTTCTCAAGAGCCATACGAGAACTAGCAGAAGAAGGGTATAGTCAAACGCTTATAGAGGCCATGACATACTGCGCCTTTATACAAGACCGATACGGCCACTTTAATAGCAACAACTTTAAAGTAGCAGAAAAAGACGCTATCCATAGATGGAAAAGCGAACACTGGAAACTACTAGTGCAAAACGATATGGTGGAACGATGGGCCTACGGTAAGTATAGACTGTCTAAAAGAGCCATTCGTATACTATGGAGACTGAATAATAAATTATCCTAAGTATCTCCGTATTACGCTTACTAACGTAGCTATAGTAATAAAAATAATGAGGACATAAAAAGAACCCTCATATACCTTGCTCCAAAAACCACCACCATCACGGTACTCCACAACAGGAACTTGTACCTCTACCGTGCGAACAATAGTGTCGCTATCACAACCTCCATCGATTATAAGGGTGTCGTAGCTCCGCATAATCTTGACTCGGAACTTGTCCTTTACTATCTCTACCGTGTCCACCTGCGACATGGTGACCGTATCCTTGACAACAATCGGGTCGGTAACAACCGTGTCCGTGACAATCATCGTCTTCGTCTTTAATATCGTTGGGTCTTTCATGACCGCTTTGGATAGATGCCATTCGGCTGAGCACCCAGAAAGTATAAGGATGGCAAAAAGCAGGATGTAGGGGCATTTCATCGATTTTGTTGGTAGGTTTGTAATGAAGCTGTGAATTTCTCTAATTCTGAATCTTTTAATGCGGAACTACCACTCCAGTGATGATTCACCCAATAATTTGATATACCCTCAGGCCCCTGTAGCAACATGCCTATCTTTCCTGGCTTCATAATGCCATTTATTAAAAACAACTGAGTCTGTTTTTCAGCAGGTAATTTGCCGAAATGTATCTCTCCAGTGCTATTATACAAATCTTTAATCCAGCCAGGAACCGGTTGATTTTGTGATTTATAAAAGTTTACCGCCCTGTTGACAGCAGTACGCGCTTCATTGCTGCCCCCAAATTGACTAATCTCAAATTGAAACAAGCCCTCCCCAGGACCGCGTCCATCGTCTGAGCGCTGAATTATTGATGGGTTCATCGTGCCGCCCGTCTCGTGCCAAGCAATTGCATTTATAGCATATTCCCAATCCTTTCTTGTACCACCTCTTGTTTTAATGAGGTAGTTAAATACGCTATCTAACTCAGTGGGATTCTTAGGAAGTTTACTGGATAGCGAGGACTTATTTGGAAAATTTCCGCCTAACATTCTAGTGACTTTAAAACTTCAATGTTTTTTCGTGATTGCTCTTGACGCTTTTTGCCAGTTGCAAAATTAGGCTTTTTATTCAAGCGTTTGTGACTTTTAGCCATCTTAATAACGATTTACTATCTCTTGAATCTCGCTGAAGTGTACATGCAGTTTCATGTCTAAACCAGCTGACCAGCGATAACGCTCTTCTCCATCAACAAAGTAAATGATGGTAGGTACTGATTTGATTTTATACTTTTCCTTTAAACCAGGTTTAGACTCAATGTCAATACGATACAGCTTGGCTCCATTTACCATGTTTAACTGCTTATACCCATTGCTAACATTAAAACCAGCATTGAACTCTATAATGGTTTTCCCTTCAGCCATTTGGTCATATGTCGTAAACGACATTAAAACAAGGGCAGATAGGAAAAAGCGTTTCATTTTTTTGTCAGCTCATAAAGACGCTCATCAATTTTCTTAACTGTTGCGTCAATCTGTTCTACTTGCTTCTGAGTCTCCATGATGGCTGAGCGAACCAACTCATCTTTGAGTTCATACTCTACACGAGTAACCTGAGGGGGAGGAAGTTCTTTGGCTAACTCAACCTCTCCACGAAGGTCATAATACATGCCAATTGCTATACTCAAACCAACGGCCATGGCAATTAATGTTCTTAGGCTAAAGCCCAATACCATGTCCTCTCCTATTTCTTTAACGGGCTTCATTTTTTGAGGCGAATTTTTCTAGACCGGCAATGCCAAAAGAGCCTAGGGTTACAAGAACAAAAGAGTTATATATAAACTCATTAATTACTAGGTCTTTACCTAAAAGACCGCTCACAACATCAGCTAACATAACCAAAACCATAATAGCAAAGGACAAAAAGCCAATAATGGTCTTTTCGTTCCAAGTGTTATCGTCTTTAAAAATTGACATAAAATCCATAATATACTTTTTAAACAGTGTCATAATCTTCGTATGTAATTGTAACCTCTTCACCCGATTCAATGGCTTTTGCAATAGCTGGATAGATTCTTTTGTATGCCCCGGTTGAGTCACCAATAAATCCTTTTACATCAGAAGTGTTACCTACTAATAAACATCCAGCTGTGTGCTCATCCGTATTGCCGGTATGAATTAAAATGTACTCAAATCCCGGAACATCCCTAACCCAGAGCATTCCTTTGTGCATAGAACCAAATTTGGCTTGGTATTTGGCATGAAATCCTCCTACTGTACGCAAAGTTACAAAATAAGTGCCCGCTGGAATACGAGTTTCACCTGCTATTTTCTTTTCTCTGTGTTCATCCTCAAGAGTATAGGCCAAAAACTTAATATCCTTTGTTTCGTCTAACAACATACCCAACGTAAAGTCATCAGTGCTGTTATAACGAACTACACGCAATTTCATTTTTTTGCTCGGTTTTTACTTTTATTAATAAACCTTTTAGCGCTGTGGTCATAATCTAAATCATCACCGTTGCCATAGGTACCCGCATCTCTGTTCTTCTTAACTAAGAAAGCGCGATACTTCTTACGCTCGGCAGTACTATGGTACTCCGTGTCGTATTTCTTCTTTAGCTTCTTAGCCTTAGGATTCTTATCGTAATATTCTTTGCTCTTACTAGCCATTTCTATGTTTTGCTACTTTGCTTATATATTTTTTCATCGCCCCTGACCTCTATACTTTTTAATATAGTTCTTACTGGTCTTCATACCAGAAGTTTTGGTCTTGGCATGGACACCCGGACGGCTTTGCTTAATAACAATCCGTTTAGAGTCCGCTTGCATTTTCATCTTTGCCATAATTAACTACCGCAAGCTTCGCAGTCCTCAGGATTATCAATGTTACACGTAGGCTGAGGTGCTTCCTCTAGCTCATTTATCCAGTTGCTCAAGTCGCCCATTTTCTTTTTCTGTTTGATATAAATAGTCTACAAGTCTAAGAGCAATTTGAACGTCATCCCTAAGTGCGCCTATAGCAAAATTGCAGTTGTAACAAAGCAATCCCCTAACTGCGCCAGTAGTATGACAATGGTCTACAACAGTCTTGCCTTGAAGTAGTTCCACATTGCAAATTTTGCATTTTTTTTCTTGCGAGGCAAGTAATTCCTCATAATCAGCGAGATTTAAACCATACCTTCCTAATAGGTTAGCGTTCCTTTTCCACTCCTTCCTGCAAGAACCACAAAAGTCGTTGGGATACCCGCCCAGACGCGCGTTTTTAACTTCGTCCTGAGTTAGTTTATTAGAACAGGACTTGCAGTTCACTACCAGTTATAGTTACACGCCCACCACTTAGCCGTTAATTTATTTTTTTCAGACGAACAATTCATCCTAGACTTAAAATTCTTTCGTCTCTTCTGGTCTTTGTGTTGCAAAAAGTCTTGATAGCCACGCGCTCCAAACATCACAATCTTAGTTTGTCCGTTCTGCCGAGCAAGCACACGATATTTTTTGCTGCTTCCTTGAGGAGCACGCTTTGGTTTGTTATATCCCGGAAAGGACTCTCCTCTGTGTATGACTTTTGCCATGATGGTGTAATAGTCTAAATTTACAACAGCAAATTTAATTTTTTTTAGACAAAATGGACTTTCACAAAGAAGAATTTCAAAATATGACCTTCAATGTCTATGGCGCAAAGTCTAAAGACATTTTAAAAGAGCTGCCAAAGCTTACCAGGATAGAAATTCTGTCTAAGGTAGCCTCGTCCTACAAAGAACACGGTTCCTCAATCATCAAGTACATATGTTATATGTATGATAGCGGAAGCCCTATGAAAAAACATTTTCCAGAATTAGAACAAAGAAAAAAAGAGTGCTCATTACTTAGCGGACTAGCGAAAGCACCAGAGCTAGAAGCGGTAATGATAAATATGAGCAGCACTTTCTTTTTGCAGGCCATTGATGAGTTTTTAAAGTTTCAAAACAATCGCATATGGTCTATGATTGTTTCTAACGAGGAAGTTTTTTATGAGTATCAGTCAAAACTGTTAATCAAAACAGAAGAAGACCGCGACAAAGATTTGCTGCAAGCGCTTCAAATCAAGTCTAAAATCATGACTGACATGGACGACATAAACAAGCGTTTAGAGGGTTACTACGATAAATTGTACCAAGGAGATACAGACCTTATTACTAAGGTTATCGTTAAAAACATAACTCCAGAAGAAATAGCAAATCTCAATGTATAAAGAAATTAAAGGAGGCGAAAAAGTAGTTATTCAGGATGTCGAATGCTGGATTCCTCCTGTCGGTTACGTCTATAACAGGCTGACCAATAAGCTTGAAAAAAGAGAAATATTAAAAAGTAGTCTTAAAAAAGAAGACCAGCTTTGGTTTAGAACTGAGCTGCCAGAAGACTACAACAAGAAACGCTCATTAGAACTTCGCAAACAAGAGCTGGAGCCAAGTTATTATGACGTAAAACTAGAGTCTTTTAGGCAACAGGAATGGGATAGAAGATTAAATGGGGTGTGGTTTATGAATAACGGAAAAGCCACATACGTATCTGGGCTGCACTATTTTTACCTGAATTGGTGGAAAATTGACATAGGGTATCCATCGTACAGAGACCCAGACAGAAAGTTTTTTTACTTTTTGCAAGCGGCAATAGAGTCACCACATTGTCTCGGTGTTGTTGAGTTGACAAAACGAAGACAAGGAAAAACTTTTCGTTCTGGCGTATTTTTGTACGACCTACCCTCACGAAGCAAAAACAAATATGCAGGTATTCAGTCAAAAACTGCGGATGACGCTAAAAAGAATGTCTTTTCTAAAGCGGTCATTAACCCCTTTAAACACCTGCCCGACTTTTTTAAGCCTATATATGACCAAGCAAAAGGTACTACTCCGACAACGGAACTACGGTTCTACAAGACCACCAAAAGAGGTAAGGTTGATTTGGCATACGAAAAAATGCCAGAACTCGAATCTTGGATAGACTGGAGAAACTCGCAGTTATTTGCGTATGACGGCTCAAAGCTGCATCGATATGTGTCAGACGAAGCTGGAAAACTTGAGGATGTAGACATTTGGGACCGTCACTTAGTTGTTCGTTTCTGTATGGAGCAGGATGGAATATTTATTGGTAAGGCACTGTATACAACCACAGTAGAAGAAATGTCTAGAGGTGGCGATGGATTTAAAAGACTATGGAAATACAGCGACCAAACAGCAAAGAACGAAATGGGTAGAACCATTAGTGGCATGTGGCGCTATTTTACCCCATCCCAAGAAACCTTGTTTTTTGATAAATACGGAATTTCAGACATAGACAAGTCTAAACAATATTATTTATCAGAAAGAAGGTCTTTAGAACATGACCATCGTGCGCTTTCGTCTTATATTAGAAAAAATCCATTTACCGCGGAAGAAGCATTTCGTTCTGATTCTGACGACTGTTTATTTGACACAATAAAGTTAAATGAGCAGCTAGACTATCTTGAATGGACAGAAAGCAGGGCTGAAGTGGGAAACCTAGTATGGAAAAACCCAGATAAAAAAGACGAAGTGGTCTGGCACCCAGATGTCAATGGGCGATTTAGAATCGTTGAACACCCACCCGAATCAAATGATGTCAAAATATCAAATGGAAAGGTGACCCCATCAACAAGAGCAAAATACGTTGCGGGAATAGACCCATATGACTTAGACCAGACTGTAGACAATCGCGGCTCCGAGGGGGCTGCCTATGTATTTAAGAAGTATGATGCCTTTGATGAATTAAGCAATTGTCCAGTAGCTGAATATCTGTATAGACCCCCAATGGCTAAGATGTTTTATGAAGATATGATTAAGCTTGTCTATTACTATGGGTGTCAAGCGCTAATTGAAAGAAACAGAGTAAATTGTATTCAGTACTTTTGTGATACCGGATACGAAGCTTTTGTTATGAGGGTAGTTGGAAAACACGGTCTTCATGCCAGCGATAAAACAAATAGACAACTCGCTGAGTACATTGAAGAATATGTCTACAACAACCACAAAAAAATATATTTTGATAGGTTGATTAAAGATTTGCTCGAATTTAAAGTTGAAAAAACAACAAAGTATGACGCGTCTATGGCGTTTGGTTATTCTCTAATGGCCGATAGAAACACCATGGTTGAGCGCCGTACATCCAAAGTGAGTGTATCCGACTTATTTAGTAAACATAAAATTCAAGCGAGACGCTGATGAGCAAACAATCCTATCCCTCACATTTGATTCCAAATGAAGAAAAAAATGCTTCATGGATTCTAAAGTACGTAAAGGCCGCACATAAAGAGTTCGGCGGACAAAACGGAAAAATATTTTACAGCAACAGATATAACTACGCAACATATCGTGATTATGCTATGGGCACACAGTCCATTAGCAAGTACAAGAAAATGTTGGATGTAAATGAAAGTGCTGACGATTCATGGCTAAATATAGACTGGAGCATTATTCCAGTAGTTGCCAGATTTAGACGACTCGCTTTGGCTAAACTTTCAAAGCGCTCATATAATATTGTTGCAAATGCTATTGATAGCATATCAGAAGAAGAAAAAACTGAATACCGCGCAAAAAAAGAAGTCAAGATAAAACTTAGAGAGCAGCTTTCTAAAGAGAATCCCGAACTTCTTAATCACTCGGCCTTAGCTCCAGAACCCGGAGACCCTACCGATTCTGAAGAACTAGAAATCCACATGAACTTCTCTTATAAGCATAAAGTAAGTGAAGAAATCGAAGAGGTAATCGCTAACGTGCTGAATATCAATGAATACGATGAAATCAGAAAACGCCTATTGCAAGACGTATTTGATTTTGGAGTTTGTGGTGTGCGTGAATACGTAGACAATGGTGTTGTGAAGTTGCGTCACGTGCGCCCCGAAAATGTAGTTGTGAGCTATTGCATGAATAGAAACTTTAGCGATGCCCAGCACATTGGAGAAATGACCATGATGTCATTGTCCGATATTCGGAGAATGGGTAACAATTTTAGCGAAGAGCAATTTGCTGACATTGCCGAAAAATTTTCTGGAGCATACAAAAACCCTCAGGCTATGCCGCCTTCACGAGGTGTGGGTTCAGATTATGACAGCTTTCAAATACCCGTTTTAGACATTGAGTTTATTTCTGTCAATACACTAGATGTAGAAACTAGAGTAGACAAGCGAGGAAATAGAATTAGCAGAGTCTATAAAAAAGCGAAAAAAAGAAAGTCTAATAGCTATGCAACAACGAGCTACAAAGTTGTATATAAAGCTAAATGGATTGTAGACACAGACTACATTTTTGACTACGGCCTGTGCACCAATATGAAAAGAGCAAAGAATTCAATGACAGAAACAAGCATGTCATACTCTTTGTTCGCTCCAGATTTTTATGACATGCGTGCCAGCTCTATAATGGAGCAAGTTATACCATTGGCTGATGCAATTCAGCTTAATTGGTTTAAACTACAAAACGCGATTGCTACATCTAGACCTAAGGGCATTCAAATTGAACTTGACGCGATTGAAAATATCCCTCTTGGAAGCGGCGGGGCTGAGATGACACCCAAAGATGTTCTTGACTTGTTCAACAAAAAAGGAACACTAGTCTACAGGTATTTAGACACAGCCGGAAACCCCAGTCCCTACAAACCAATTGAAGAAATTGAAAACGGCCTTGGAAGAGACGTGATAACATATTTCAACTTAATAAAAGAGAATATCCAGTTAATAAGAGATATAACTGGTGTCAATGAATATGTTGATGGTACAACGCTAGACCCGCGCACTTTGTCTAACGTCACTAAAATGGCAGAAGAGGCTTCTAACAATGCATTATATAGCTGCGTAGAGGCTGATAGATATGTTCTTGAGCAGATTGCTAAAGCAATAGTAATTAGAGTTCAGGACTTAATTAAGTTTAAGACATATCACCCATCGTACAAAAAGGCTCTTGGAGTAGAGTCTATTAAGTTCCTAGCAACGTCTGATGACCTTTCCGCAAGAGACTTTGGAATTGTAATAGAGGATAGACCAGACACCCTTGAAAAAGACAAATTCAAAGCAATAGCACTACAGTATGCGGGTAGTGGTCTTTTAGAAATGGAGGACATTATCTTGATTGAAAACACTAAAAACCTTAAAAAGGCACAGTACATTTTAGCATATAGAATGAAAAAACGCAAGCAGGAGCAGCAGCGACAAGCCATGCAAATGCAAATGCAAAATGCTCAAGTACAGCAGCAATCTGCTATGAACGTAGCACAGATGGATATGCAAAAGCTAGAAATGGAAAACCAATTTAAAATTCAATTGCAGCAATTAAAAGGTCAAATAGAAGCTGAAATTGAAACCCTCAAAGCTAATTTAAAGTCTAATGAGACCGGTGGACAACGGTCTAATTTTGGCAACAACTTGTAAATTGTCTAACTTTATCAAAAATTTGAGTTATGTCTGATGAAATTACGTTTGAAACCTTTACTCCTGAATCTCCAGAAAATGTCATTAATATTGATGTTCCTGTACAAAACCAACAGGACAAAACAGAAGATGAAGGAGGTACTGAGCCACTTGAACAACCTACGGAAGATGCAACACCAGCAGCAGAGGTAGAGCAACAAGGGCAACTAGAAGGAGAACAACAAGAGCAAGTTAATACTGAACCGGACTATTCGGAGTATATAAAAAGTACTACGGAAGGAAAGTTCAATTCAATGGAAGAAATCCTTGAAGCGTTATCTGGACTGGAGCAAGAGGCTTCATCTGAATACAACTTCAAAGATGACTATATAAAGAAAGCAGTTGATTATTACGAAAAGAATGGCACTTTAAAACCATTCTTGGAGGCCTTCCAGTTGGATGTGGATGGGATGAGCCATGAAGAACTTATGAGAAGTAAGTTGCGCTCTGAATATTCAGACCTATCGGACTCAGCGTTCCAGAAGTTGTACCAAAAAGAGATTGTATCTAAATACAATCTTTCAGAGGAAGACAACGACCCTGAAGACATTGAGATTGGTAAGCAAATGCTTAAAAGAGATGCTGAGCGCATTCGTCAAGAGTATAAAACGATGCAAGAACAGTTTCTACAGCCGGAGCAAGAAACTTCAAAAGTAGATGAGTCTGCTGAATTAGCAGAAAACTGGTCAAACATTGTAGACAGCTCTAGCGTAACGCAAAGCATCTTGTCTGACAAAGCAATTACAATTGACATTGACGGTGAAGACTTTAATTATGAAGTTGAAAACGTAAATGACATGTTGGAAATGACTAAGGACAACTCAAAGTTTTTTAATTTATTCCTTAATCAGAATGGCGAAGTTGACTTAAACAAATGGTATAAGATTCTTGCTTTTGCAATGGAGCCAGATGTTTACGAAAGGAGCCTCGTTAATCACGGCAAGACGCTGGGCGTTAGCGATGTAGAGAAAGAACTCAAAAATCCTGAAGTAAAATCTACTCCAACCGGAACAGAATCTTCTCAAGATTGGGCTACTGCATTCTTATCTGCCGCATTAAATCAAAAAAGAAAATAACCTAAAACTATTTGTCACATATGGCAACTTACGACAAAAACTTTATCTCCTCTATCCACTTCTTGGATAAGCGCGAGATTCTTTCTCAAGTATTAGACGTTCAGAACGAAGACCCTTCTTTCTTGGACGTAATGGAAGGCATGCGCCGCAGCGTACCCACGTCTAGCGCAGTATTCCACAACTATGTAAACGAGCCTGTTTACGAAAAAATCACTTTGTCTGGTGGTACTCACGCCAAATTGCGTGCTGGCGACATCATCGTTAACACCGCAGACCAAAAAATGTACTACGTATCTAATAAGACTAACATCTCTTCTGGTGGTGTTACTGAATTGGGTACTACGGGTGGAACTATCGCTGCTACCGCAACGATTGTTGTTATCTCTAACGCTCACGGCGAAGGCTCTGGCGCTCCCGAAGGCTTGCGTTATGGCTTGAAGAAGTACAGCAATAAGGCTCAAATCTTCAAGAACTCTTACAAATTGACTGATGTAGAATTGACAAACAAAATCTCTGTTCAGTTCAATGGTCAAGAGTACTACATGTACGCTGCTCAGCACCAAGCTTTGATGAAATTCCGTTTGGATATCGCTTATGCTTTGTTGTTTGGCAAGGGTAACGCTTCTACCTTCTCTGGTTTCGGTGATGATGTTCAGGCTCCAGGTTCTGCTGGTTCAGTAACTCAAGTAGACGATGCTGATGGCAACGCAGTACAATTCACCAAAGGTTTGGTTGAGTGGTGTAATGATGGTATTGATTTGGGTACCACAGGCGGTTTCTCTTTGGCTAACATGGCTGCAGCTGTTACGGCAATGGATAAGACTCGTGCTCCTTATGAGTACTTGTTGTTCTCTGGTATGGGCGCTAAAATTCAAATGGATAATATCATCAAGAACCTTGGTTCTTCTGGTATTGCTAGCGTTCGTTTGAATGTTGCAGGTAACTCTGTTGACTTCGGAATGGAATCATTCAACCTGTATGGCCGCCGTTTTGTAAATAAGGCATTCCCAATGTTCTCTCACGTTGCAGGAGAAGAGGCGCTTAGCGGTGCTACCAACACTGTATTGTTCGTTCCTAATGACAAGATTAAAGTTCACGCTGGTTCTGGTTCTGTTGACCGTATGCGCGTTCGTTATCTTGAAGGACCCAACACCAACCTTGCTTACAAGGAGTGGATGCTTGGAGGCCTTGCTCCTACGCCAACGGATGGTCGTAGCGTACTTGAGTGCGTTTACGAATCAGCTCAAGGTTTGGAAGTATTGGGTGTTGAGCACTTTGGTATTGCCACGTTTGCATAATTATTAAGGGGGAGGGGAAACTCTCCCCCTTTTTTTCAAATTTGAATTGACTTATAAATTTTAGTGATGAGAAAAACAACATATTTTAATCAGCTTGACGCTACAGTCATGAAAAAACTAGGTGTCGATAAACTAATCGACCCAGTAGTAATCAAACTTGTACATGTAAGATTTGACCCCGACAATCCCTCTCAGCCCCTTATTCCTGTTTACAAAAGAATTCCAAATAAAGACATCATCATTGTAGATGGTGTGTCTTATGATATTGCAGCCATTGCTTCAGTTTCACAGGATAACGCATCTTTATATGAGATTGGGTTCTGGAAAGACGAGGGTGGATTTAAAAGATTAAACCCACGCAACGCAAGAGATAAAGACTTATTAGAGTTTTTATTAATTAGCAATTACAATGCGTCTAACCCATACAGGGACCCAAATATTCAACCTTTGTTTGAGGTATTTAGACCCGAAGAAAAAGCTAAGCAGCGCGTTGCAGACAGAATGCAAAAGATTGAAGCTATCACATTGGCTGCTTCAATGAGTGAAGAAGAACTTCGCGAGTTTGCTGCTTCTGTTGGTTGGAATGAGGCAGAAGACGTTTTTGTGCTTAAAGACCAAGTACTTACATGGTGCGAAAAAGACCCAAATGGTTTTATTGAAGCACAATCTAGCCGTTCTCGTTATGTGCTGGCAACTTTAAAACGTGCCGAGTCACGAAACATTGTTGCTAAAAACGCAATGGAAAACGCTTGGTACTGGGGTGCGTCTCAACAGGTTATGTGCACACTTCCTCGAAGCTCAACAAAAGATATGTATCAGCTGTTTGTAGACTGGTATATGTCAGAAGATAGAGCAGTAAGAGTGTTTCAAGAGCTAGAGTCTATTGTCTACGGAAGAAGTCATGTGTCTAAAGCTCCATCTGTAAAGGAAGAAGTCGAGGAAGAGTCATCTCCTCAGTCTAAACGAAGACGAGCCAAAGCATCAGAATAAAAGAGCGCCCTACGGGGCGCTTTCTTTTTATCTTTGAGTTTAAATATTTTGTATTTTCGCATAGACTATGGCAGCCATCAATTTAGACATTTCTACGAAGTTAGACATTACGTGTAGACGTAATGACTCGTTTTCATTGGAGTTAACTATGACTGACCCTGACGGGGACGCTATAGATTTGACCGAGTACTCTTCTTTCTTGATGGAGGTTCGCCGCCATGATAGAAAAACAGGAACCGCTACACTTGCAATGCGTAGTGAAAGCAATGAAATAACAGGAACATCCGGAGGTATATTGTCTATAACAAAGGCTGCTGCTAGTATGAATATTTCTGGAGGAACATATGTCTATGACCTTCAGGCTACTAAAAATAGTGTTGTTACAACTTGGCTAAGAGGAAAATTTATCATTAACGAGGACGTTACTATATGAGCGATATAACTGTTAACTCGCCTTCTGGCTCCAATGTTATTGTTGCCAATCAAGAGACTCAGTCTATTGTAGTAAGAGAAACTCGTCCCAATTTTTCCGTAAAAGGAATTGTTGGTGGTGGTTCAGATGCTCATTATGTACATATACAAGGCTCTCCATCTTCCACGTGGCAGGTGCAGCATAATCTAAATAAGAAACCTTCAGTTACTGTTGTTAGTTCAACGGATGCGGTGGTTTATGGTATTGTGGAATATATAGACAATAACAACGTAAGACTAACTTTTGAATCTGGGGCTTTCTCTGGCAAAGCCTACTTTAACTAACATGCTATGGCTATAAAATTTTTATCAGCAATTGATTTAGGGGGCTTAGAGCTTATCAACTCCAAACCTCAATTCGTTGTAGGCTCAAGCCTTATCACCTCAGGAACTCCCGGCGCAGGAGAACTTCTTGCTTCAGCCCATGAGGGTCGTATTGTTTACGACTCTACTGCTAATGTGATTAAGTTTTCTGACGGTAGTACTTGGCTAGATGTTTCTGGTGACATCCGTTCTATTACAGCCGGAGCAGGCCTTACCGGTGATTCTACCTCTGGCGACGTAACGCTTACCGTTGGCGCAGGAACCGGTATCACGGTAAATGCAAATGACGTACAGCTTGATACGCTTCACACCCGAAACGTAGCGCACGATACCATTGACCTTACGGCAGGTGCCGGTTTGACCGGTGGTGGTGCTATTGACGCATCTCGCACGTTTGCTGTTGGTGCCGGTACGGGTATCACGGTAAATGCCAATGATGTACAGTTGAAGAATGCTGGCAACCTCACCCAGTATAAACTGTTGATGTGGGGAGCCGACCAGTTGGAGCAACCAAACATCACTCGCACGGTAGACGTTGGTGACAATGAAACCATCACTTTCGGTGGCGCTGCGGTTGTTATCTCAGGTAATCTTACCGTTAATGGTACTACCACTAGCGTAAACTCTAACGAGGTTAACATCGGTGATTCAATCATCAAGTTGAACTCTGACGAGACTGAAGCAGCTACGCAGAACGCAGGTTTTGAAGTTGAGCGTGGAACAGATACCAATGTATCGTTCATCTGGAATGAAACAAACGACTACTTCTCTACTGTAGACCAGAAGCTCCACATCGGTACAGTTGATACGATGACCCCTGCGGGAGATGACTTCTTCTATATGTATGAGAATGCAACGGGAGAAACAGGTATCATCAAAAAGGCAAACGTAAACACGGTTGCCAACCTCATTGGCGCTCCTAAGTGGTTCACGCTTGATTCATCACAGACTTCTGTTTCCAAGACTGGAAATGCGTATACCATCACTCACGACTACAATACACAACGTATCATGGTTCAGGTTGTGGATTCCACGACATTTGAGACTGTGCACGTAGACACCACTCGTCCTAGCACTTCAACTGTGACCATTTCGTTTGGAAACTCTGTTACTGAAGGCGATTATATTGCTATCCTTTCCGCTGCTAAGCTGAATGGTGACACGCTCGCTTATGAAGGGTTGAGTCAGGGTACGCCTTGATGACTTGATTTTTAACTAAATGAGGAGGGGGCTGGCTTATGTCAAGCCCCCTTTCTTTTTCGTATTTTTGACAAATAGTATAGCGTTATGTCTCAAAAATTTTTAAGTCCAGTTAAGCTGTCAGGAATAAGCACTGGCTCTATATTAAAGGTTGATTCTAATGGCGTAATTGTCGCTGCCGTTTCGGGCACGGATTACATAGCGTCTTCCACCTCAAGTCAGTGGACAACCACCGGAAATGACATATACTATAACACCGGTAATGTAGGTATTGGCGAATCAAGCCCCGACGGTATACTCCACATCAAAGGCTCCTCTCAGGTTACTGAATTCTACATTGAGTCATCTACTGGAACCTCCACCACCTCTGGTGCCATAAAGATTGGACAGAACAACCGAGCAGCATCAGACTTAGGCGGGGAGATGGTCTTCTCTGTTCAGTCGTCTAATGTCGGTGGAACATTCTGGCGTGAGGCTATGACCATCCTCCATACTGGATGGGTTGGCATTGGCACCTCTAGCCCAAGCACTAATTTTGACGTAAATGGCTCTGCAAATATTGGGGGCACTTTGTCAGTTGTAGCAGACGATGGTACTACAGCAAGTGCTGTAAAAACTCTTATTCTGGGTGGCGGAACGGCTACAACCGGAAATGGACAATACATTCAGTTTAGGACAAGTACTGTTGCCGCCTTGGGTTCTCAAATATCTGGTTCAAGAACAGGTGCGGGCGCAGCAAGTGATTTACGATTTTCTACAACTAACTCTAGCAGCGTTGTTGGAGAAAGAATGCGTATTGATAAGGATGGCAACGTTGGTATTGGTACTACCAGCCCATCTTACCCCCTTCAAGTTAATGGAGTTGTGTCTTCGGTGGCTTCAGCAGCCACAATGCTTCTCAATAGAACGGGAGGCTCTACTTATGGGGCGGGAGTTCAATACCAAACTTCAGGAACAAACAATTGGATAGTAGGAACAGGGCAAACAACGGTAGGCACAGACTATCAAATATATAATTATAGTTTAAGTGCGGGAGCATTAGCCATTAGCTATAGCTCTAATAATGTAGGTATTGGTACTACGAGTCCCGCTGAAAAACTTGACGTAGCTGGGGCTATTGCTCTAAATGGGTACTCTGCAATCTATAGTCCAAATTCTGGTGACGATATATACGGAAACATAAGGGTTATTAGGAACTTGCACAGAACCGATGGTATGTATATCGGTTATGATAATGCAGGTACAACCAATGGTCATTTGAGATTTTACGCAAATGGCACAACCGAAAGAATGCGTATTGACGCATCTAACGGCAACGTAGGTATTGGTACTACTAGTCCGGGAGCTAAGCTTGATGTTAACGGAACCGCAATTATTCGTGACAATATGTACACTACTGGCGCTCTTGGAATTGAGTTGACTTGGAGTGGAAATGATATAAATGATTCAAGAATAGGTCGTATTCGACCAATATCAACGCCGTCTCAGAACCCATACGCCGGTGGTCTTGCATTTGATTACTATAAGTATGATGGAAGCTCCTATAATTTCTTTGAGGGGATGCGTCTTAATGGTTCAGGAAACGTAGGTATTGGTACGGCGAGTCCGGCTTACAAGTTAGACATAGGAAACAATACAAGTGAAACAGTTAGAATTGGTGCTACTGCAACATCTGGAGCCACCGGAAGTCTATTGTTTGGTTCACGAATTATTACTTCACAAGCTGCAAGGATTCAAGGTATATACGGAGGAAGTTGGGATGGAACTTTAGTTTTCTCAACACAAGATGCTGGTGAAGCCGATGGCAATAGAATGACCGAAAAGGTCAGAATCACCTCTAGTGGCAACGTAGGTATCAACATTACTGCCCCTACTGAAAAACTTCAAGTAGGAGGTTCGGCTGCTATTTCTGTTACATCCTCAATAGACCCAGATTCTTACAGAGATTATGTTGTAATTGGAAATATAACAGATGGCTCTGGATGGAGCGCAAAAGGAATTGGAGGTAACGCTGGTGCTGGCGACTCTTGGGCTATTGCTCACAATGGCGCTTCGCTTTTCTTCGGTATTGGAAATGGTAGTGCGGACAACTCAATGGCTACCTATATGGAGGTTTCGCCTAGTCGTCAGATTACACTACCATCTCTTGCTACTGCTGGTTTCCTTAAAACAAACGCAAGCGGTACGCTCTCTGTAGACACCAACACATACTCTTTATCTGGACACACCCACACCGCTGCTACAACAAGTGCTGCTGGGTTTATGTCTGCATCAGACAAGACTAAGCTAGACGGCATTACAGATGCTGCTGATGCCTATGGATACTGGAGGGTTTCTGATGGAACGAACACGGAGAACATAGCCTCTCAGAACACGCTTACGTTTGCAGCGGACGGTTCTGCTAGTGTAACGTATGATACGGGAACCAATACCTTGACTATTGGCGCTGCTATTGTAGAGGCTGACACGCTTAACACCGTTGTTGCGAGAGGGTCTACTACGACTAGTGCTATTACTCTTGGACCAGCATCAACATCTGGTGGACCAATGATTTATCAGACATATTCAGGCGATGATAAAATCGGTTCAATAGGCTCTGAATATTCTAGTGGCGCTATGCTTATCGGCTATGGTGCAGCCGGTAAAAATGGAGGAAGTGGATATGTCTCTACGTTTGATAATTTTCCGGGTCACAGAGGACTTATAAAACTTTCTGCTGGCGAGTTTAGTATTTTAAATACAGGCTCTGCCGTTCAGACTACTACAGGTGATGCCCTAACTATGACTACACGATTTGTAGTTAATAATGATGGCAACGTAGGTATTGGCACTACGAGTCCTTCAACTAAACTAGATGTTGAAGGCAATATTAGAGCAAAATCTGGTATATATTACATTGGTACTGTAGGTAGTAATTACCTTAGTACAGACGGAACATCCGTATACTTACGTTCTAATGCAAGCACATATTTTGAAGGTAACGGATTTCAAAAGGGTGTATGGGATAGTTCTGGAAACTTAGGTATTGGTACGACTAGTCCTTCTTATAAGCTGCAAGTTAAAACATCAGACAACACAAGTTATGGTTTGGCTTTTGAGAACAGCGCAGCCAATACTGCGTTTGTTGGATTTTCTGCCCAGTGGGACTTTGATGTAAATGCTGGCGGGACGGGAGGCAATTGGCTCAATTTAAAGGGTGGTGCCACTGGTAGTTCTGGTGGTATTAGAATGCACACCCTTGATACAGAAAGACTAAGAATTACTCACGATGGTAAAGTGGGTATTGGTACTACTAGTCCGGGTTCTAAGCTATCCATTGATAGTGGAAATCTTGAGTTTCTAACAACATCGCCTACTACGGTAAAAAACAGAATAATATTTTCTGAAACATCTTGGGGTGATTCTAGCTTTTACATAGAACACGATGGTGCGCTAGCTGGTGCTAGTAATTATTTGAACATATTTGGAGATGGTTCTTCGACTGGTGTAGCCGGGGGTATAACAATTAAAAGAGACGGTAATTTAATATTTACCAAGTATACCGCAGGTCTTCTAAAAACAGATGCCTCTGGCAACGTAAGCCTTGACACAAGCACTTATGCTACTCAGGGGTATGTTAACACCGCTATCGCTAACCTTGTAGACTCTGCTCCTGATACCCTTGATACCCTGAATGAGTTGGCTGCTGCCTTGGGTGATGATGCTGCCTTCAGCACCACCGTAACGACAGCCTTGGGTAACCGCCTCCGTGTAGATGCAAACCAAAGCCTTGACGCTAATCAGCAGTCTGTGGGTAGAGCTAATCTTGGCTTGGGAGATATCGCAACAGAGACATCCTCAAGTTTTGTGGCAGCGAGTGGCGATACGATGACTGGTAGTTTGACTATAAACACTGGAACGGATACAGAAACAACAGCAGCGTATGGGACATTTGATAGACTGATTTTTAATAATCAGTATAATGATACGTCTCGTGGTCCAAACAAAATTGTCTTATATGATGATACTAATTGGATTGGTGGATTGGGCATTCATAGTAACACGATAGCTTATTATTCTGGAGCAATACACAAGTGGTATAAATCAGCATCTACTACATCCTTTTCTGAGAAGATGGCATTGGATGGTGATGGCAACCTCACCTTAAGCGGTACAGTAGATGGTGTTGACTTGGCTGCGTTTAAGACAGCCTATGATAGCCATTCACATAGTTGGGGTCAGGTTACGTCCGGATATAGGACTGATTACACACTCGGATTTAGAGCGCCAACAAATAGTTACGCTGGCTTTAGCTTCTTAGGAACCGATGGGAATGAGGCTGGCTACTTCTTAATAAGAGGCACCTCAGATAATGATGTATACACTGCTGAGGGAATTACACTTGTAGCCGACCAAGGATGGCTAACTCTTGCTCAAAGAGCCAGAAACGACAAGGGCATCCGCTTTATGACTGGTGCCACCTCTTCAACGAGGATGGTTATTGAAAACGGAGGCAACGTAGGTATTGGAACGACTAGTCCTGCTAGAAAATTAAGCGTGGTAGAAGCCGGGAATGGTAATATCGCATTATTTACAAACACAACTGATGCTGATTTAAATATCAACCTATCAAGTGGTGTAACTATGCTTACACCGTCAACTGGTATTCTGGCTTTTGGAACTTCCTCTACAGAACGTATGCGGATTAACGCATCGGGCAACGTAGGTATTGGTACTACGAGTCCTAGTGCTAAAGTTCATTCAAAAGGAGAGATTAGAGTAGACTATAATGACACAGACGGCTCTACTTACATAACTGGATATGGTGTTGAATTTGAAAGAGGTACAAATTATCTAAGACCTAGAGGGACCGATGGTACTCAAACTTTGCATCTTGGTTCGGCTAATGACTCTTTAGATTGGAATAACATACAATTTAAAGTATCTGATTATTCTAAGTTTAGAGTTGCTGGTTCCGATATAATGTGGATTGACTCTACTGGAGTAGGTATTGGAACTACAAGTCCTTCTAATAGACTATCAGTATCTGGTACAGGTAGGGTATTTAATGCAGTTTCATCTAACGACCAAGTAGTAGCTTCATTTACGTGTTCTACTACATCTCCTGGAATCGCTACAGTAGGATTCGAAGCATCTGGCAGTACAAGTGATTATCACGTAAGAGTTGGAGCTAATGCAACAAGTTTTGTTGCGTATACAAATAATATTGAACGTCTACGTATTGATTCATCTGGCAACGTAGGTATCGGTACTACAGCTCCAATCTCTAAGTTGCACGTTTCTGGTTCTATTACTGCCGGAGGTAAAATTTCATATACCCGCAACACATCCTCACTAGACACTACAGGTGTCGCTGTTGCTGGTCTTACAACTGGCGGAAACGGTTCTTCAGCCTTGTTTACTTTTACTATGTATGGTGGACAACGCCATTATCAAAAGGTTGTTTATAGTTGCCAAAACGCAGCAGGAACTTGGTATGTTGCCAAGGTGATAGACGAAGGCACAAATGGACTTGATGTTGTGGCATCTGCCGATAGTGGCTCCACTATTACATTTACCTTCAGAGCAGCTTCATCAACGCAATATTATTCTCCAGCGGTACACGTAGAGTGTCTTGGAGCTTCAATCAATACTTCTTACTTATAATCACAAACAATGGCAGAAGATAGAAATATCAACGGAAGGGTAATCGTAAATGATACCGATGGAGTACGTGTAGCTGGTATCACTAGTGGCTCGTATTTAGAAATAAGCGGAAACCTGCCCGGATATACCAATGGTCAGTATCCAGTATTGAAGTCTGGTGGTACTATTCACTTTGCTGTCAATGGTGTCTACAGCGCATACCTTGAGGGTGATGACACATACTTTGGATTGCTTAATAGCACCCCCACTACAACTGTTTTGATTAGGTCAAATGGTAATTCTTATTTCAATGGTGGCAGCGTAGGTATTGGTACTACTAGTCCCAGAGAGAAACTTCAAGTTGCTGGAAATACTGTAATAGGAAGTGCTGGTCTTAACAGCTACAAGACAAATCTGTATCTAACCTACAGTGCTGGGGCAGATGAAACTTGGTTTAGAATATACGTCCCTCAAGACTACGTAAGCTCTAATAATGGTGGCACTATAAAAGTAAGGGTTCTGTGGGAGGGTGACCACGCTACTTTCGGTGCGTATCAAGAGTATCAGATTTCATACAAAACATTCTATCCTGCATCTCCATATCTTACATTTAGTAATGTTTTTTGCACAAACAAAACATCAGACTTCAACACTGGTTCTACGTACTATCCGCCGTCGTCAACGCCAGACGTAAACTTTTATACTGCTGGAGATGCTTATTTATATGTATTAGTAAAAGGATATCACGCATCTTACAACACAGCTCGCTACATAGAAGCAGAGATATTCGGAAGAACAACTTCTCAGCCAACAATAGGAACAACTACGGCTCCGGGGTCCCCGTCAATCATTCCAAAAACTATTCAGTTTTTACCACAAGAAGGAAATATCTATGCTAGTGGCAACGTAGGTATTGGTACTACGAGTCCGGCTTACAAACTACAAGTTGAGGGTAATGTCTCAATAGGAAGTGATGAAACTGGTTTATCAAACCCAAAGCTTGTTCTTAATACTACATCTTATCGTTGGTTTACTCAAGGGGTATCTGGTAGCTATAGAATAAGTCAAGACGGAGGTGGCGATTTTCTTACAATTCTTCCAACCTCTGGCAACGTAGGTATTAACACCACTAATCCGGGAGCTAAGCTTGATGTTAGCGGAACTGGAAGATTCTTTCAAAACACTACAGACTATACTTTAGTAGTAAGCAATGCCCACGCATCTTCAGACCAAAACTATATTAGTCTAAGAGCAGGCGCAACTCAAATTGGCGCTATAAATAGACCCGTAGGAACTAATGATATATTTTTATTTTCATATTATGGCAATTTAACATTTGGCGCTAACACTGGTGGAAATGCTACAGAGCGTATGCGAATTACTGCCACTGGAGGTTATGAATACAAAACCACAGATGGAATAATAAATTTTACTGCTATTGACAGCAGTGGTAGTAGTCCATCTGACTATGGTAGTTTTGTTTTTAACTTAAAAAGAGGTGTTGATGGCGACCAATACCCAAATGTACTAGTATTAAAAGAGGGCAACGTAGGCATTGGTACTGATAATCCGGGTTCTCGTTTAGATGTTAAATCACCAACTGGTGATGGGGTTGATATTTTTAGAGTCCTATCTGCAACAACTGGGTCTAGTATATTTAGGGTTTATGCTACCACTGGAATTGGGGGAGGATTGGCATCAGTATTTGACCAAACCGGTACTGAAAAAGTAAGGTTATACTCAACTGGAGACTCTTACTTTAACGGTGGCAACGTAGGTATTGGTACTACAAATCCATACGGTCAGTTATCTTTAAATAATCAAATAAGTGGCGGAACATCACCGGTATCTTCTTATACAGCTGGGTCAGGTATAGGACTTGGACAAAACTTTTTTAATAGTTATTATGTATCTAACAGCGATGGACTTGGTCCATACCCTAGATATTTTGACATTGTTTCTACAGGGTATCCAGATGGAACAAATGGGGGAAGTAACATTAGATTCTTTACAAATCCAATAGCATTAAATTCTCCAGCCGTACCACGAATGGTAATCACCAGCGCAGGCAACGTAGGTATTGGTACGACTAGTCCCTCGGGAAAACTTCAAGTAGTTGGACGTATTTCAGGTGGTGAGCTTGGAAACCCAAACATTGTAAGAAACGGACTTACCGTATATCTTGACTTCAACGATAAGGCTTGCCACAGCGGTACATCAGCCACGGAGGTCCCCATAGACCTTAGTGCAGCAAACAAAATAATTAGCATTACTGGAGGCGCAAACTTTGAATACAAGGACGGCATTGGTGCGTTCTATTTTGACGATAACAATGACCACATCAATGTAAACGACTTTTATATAGGAGACGGTGGTGTTACCTACGAGGCTTGGGTATATGGTGCTTCTTTTAGCGGTTGGGATACTGTCTTTGATTCAGGAACCGAAAGACCGCTACTTGGATTCAATAGTGGTCAGCTTCGTGCTTATCCTGCATCAGAAAACTTTTACACCGCATCGGCAGGCAGATGGTATCACATTGCGTTTTCGTTTAATGGCAACTCAGACCTTGATGTTTATGTAAATGGCTATAGGGTTGCAGATGGATACGACTGGTCAAATGGAGGTTCATACTCTATGCGTACTGGTACATTCCCATTATGGATTGGTGGCGATAGTAGTACCGAGACCTTTAATGGTTGGATAGCGGTTGCCCGCACATACGACAGGCAGCTTAATCCACAGGAGATATCGCAGAACTACAATGCCGAGGTTGGTCGATTTGCAACTGTCACTCCAGCATTGGGCGTTGTACACGCTATTGATAATGTAGGTATTGGTACTACGAGTCCTAGTGAGAAACTGCACGTAACAGGAACTATTTTGTCTGACCAAGGTGAAGCTAGGATTAAATTCTACTCAACGAGTGGAAGTGGTCGTGCTTACGATATGATTGGTGGTAATGATGGTAAATTCTATTTCTACGATAGAACAGCATCATCATATAGATATGCTATTGACGCATCAGGCAACGTAGGTATTGGCACTACGAGTGCGGATGAAAAGTTAACTATACGCGATGCTGTTTCTACTAAAATATCAATTGGAGGAGGAACAACACAAAATGGAATAAGATGGGAGACCGCATCTACAGCAAATTCTTTTTACTTATTTAATGGCAATTATGGAACTCCAGGATTCGGACTTTACAATGTAACAACTGGAGAAACACCTCTTTGGATACAAAACGGAGGCAACGTAGGCATTGGTACTACTAGTCCAGCTTTTAAATTAGATGTAAACGGACCTGTTAACACCAATAGTTACTTTAGAACAGAAGATTCTACCAACGGATTAATTACTAACGTAATCACAGCGTTAAGTACAGGTATTAAATTAAACACCAACGCTGATACAAGACCCATTACGTTTGAAATCAACTCGGTTGAAAAAATGCGAGTACACACAAACGGTAACGTAGGTATTGGTACTGCTAGTCCAAATAGAAAACTAACTGTATCTGGCAACGGAACTCTTTTGGGTTTACAAAGTGACACTGTAGCTGGATATTCTGAAATGGAATTTACAGCCAACGGAGTTGGTGGAGCGTATATTTTCAAAGCAAGTGCTGGATTTACTAATTATGGTGGTACTGGAGCTTTTAATTATTATAATGCTGGAGCTCACGCATTCCATTCAAATTCAGTAAACAACATACTGCACCTTACAGCAGCTGGTAACGTAGGTATTGGCACCACTAGTGCAGGTTGGAAACTTGATGTAGTCGGAAATGCTAGAATAGGAGATAATACATATCAACAAACTTTTGCAGCTTTACAAGTATCTGCTGGGCAAGGAACAGCCACAACATACCGAGATATTGATATGCATGGTGGCTGGGCAGGCGGTGAAGGACACGCTATTACAGCTACCCACGGAGCTGCTTCAGGCAACATAGTAGGTCAAATTGTATTTGAACACAACAGTCCTGGCTCACGAATTAAGTGGGGAAGACTATACCACAGTGGAGACCAGACCACTTATCCAATGCAATTGGTTAGTGATGGCGGTTCGGCAAGACTTGGTATTGGAACCGATAGTCCATCAGCGACTCTACACGTTGTTGGTGGTTCATATCTTAATGGTGATACTACCGTAATTGGCAGTGCCTACTTAGACGGAACCACGGACTCCTACAGGGGTGTTCGTCTTTTAACGAATTCATCAAGTAGATGGTATGCCTACATAAATGGTGCCGAGGGCGGAAGTGACGCAGGAAGCGACCTAAGAATTGCAAACTATTCAGACAATGGCTCTTACCTAAGCGAAGTTGTAACAATCAAGCGTTCTAATGGTAATGTAGGTATAGGCGCTACTAATCCAGCGTACAAATTTGAAGTGGGTGCAGCAGGTAGCGATGTTGTTTCTGCAAAACTTACTCAAGGATATGAGAAAGTTAGGTATAACACCTTTGATTTACTTGGCTACGATGACGGTCATTTATGGATGATTGGAAACAACAACCCATCCATTGTTTTGTCTGCTTCTTGGGACTGGGATAGACAAGTAGAAATAAATTACACTCCTGGAACAACTGGAGCAGGAGGAGGAGTTTTAAAGATTGGTCAACTACCCGGTCAGAAAAATAACGAAAACTACACCCACGGAATTACATCGTTTTATACAAACGGTTCCGAAAGAATGCGTATTGACTCATCGGGTAATGTAGGTATCGGAACAACGTCTCCCTCATATAGAATTGATGTGTCTGGTGGCGCTATCGCTATCCGAGGCAATGCTGCCGGTAATTCGCTACGCTTTGATGATACTACAGGCACCTCACGTAATGCGATGTATGTGGACTCTTCCAACTACCTTAATATTAGCAACGCCAACTATGCGGGTATTAAGTTGGCTCAAACTGGGTCTGCTCCATCTACAGCAGGTTTAGACGCAAATGCAATTGCAAACGCCCACGGAACTGTTTCCGAATCCGCAACCATACTTGCCGAACCAGATGCTTGGTTGGCTGTTCGTGTAGGAACAACAGACTATGTAATACCTATGTATACAGCGGGATGATAATGAAACCACTAACGCCTGAACTACGCAGGGAGATTAAAGAATCAGGAGTTCCTCTTATAGAAATGTCTATGGAGGAGTTCCAACTCTGCATCGTTGGGATACATAAAGAAAATCCATATATTTGTAACTCTAAAAAGAAGTAAAAATGGCTAACACCTATTCATGGGACTGCAAGACGGTAGACACCTACCCCACGCAAGATTCATTCTCTGATGTCGTATACAACGTACACTGGCGCTTGACCGGTACGGACGAGTCAGGCGAACACTCCGCTACTGTTATCGGTACTCAGACAATATCTGTAGAGACGATTGATGCTGAAACATTTGTCGCTTTTGAAGACCTCACCCACGATGATGTTGTTGGATGGGTAGAGACTGAGATGGGAGCTGACCGTGTTGCCGAACTGCAAGCGTCAGTTGACTCTCAGATTGCTGACAAAATTGCACCTAAGTCTGTCACCAAGACGATTGGCGCAGTTGTTGAAACTCCTATTGCCGAAGCTCCTATTGAGGAGTAATATTTTTTTTCTAATCTCTAATTTTAATTCACATGGCTAAGGTCAAAGAAGAGCTGCTTGCCCCCGTAAATGAGGCACGCCAAACAATGCAAGCCATCCAACTTGAGTTGGGTGCCATCGCACTCGCTGAACTCCGTAAAGAAGTCCTCCTAGAGGCTCACAAGGAGCAACAGCAGAAACTAAAGGAAGCAACAGATGCTATCCAAGCAGAATATGGAGACGGCTCCGTAGATTTGGAAAGCGGTGAGTTTATGCCTGGAGAAACCCCTGCTGCTGAAGTAGTGGAATAGTAAGTTTAACTTACGTTTAGGTTGGGGCTTCAGAAATGTAGCCCCTTTCTTTTTTTTGGTATATTTGTCTAATAAAATACGCATACTGTGACTATTAGCGAGATTCATGAATACATCCTGTTTATTTTAGACAAAGAGCAAGGAGGGTTTGTCTCTGACTCTGAAATAGACATGGCTCTTGATAGAGCACAGATGACCATCTTTAGACATTATCTAGGAAATACTAGACAATTTCAACCAGGAAGACCAGTAGCTCCAGTTAGCTATGGAATGACAAGTGTTATAAATGAAGCACTTACGCCATTCAAAGCGCGTATTACATCCACCCCATCGTCAGGAACCCTAAGCTATACAGGAGGAAATTTTTTAGAGACGATGGCAATTATATCCGCCTCATTTACAAATGAAGACAGCGAAAAACAAGATATTCCGATTGTTACAGAAGAAGAGTTCTACTACAGAAATACCAGCAGAATTCACAGAATATCTGAAGCCTTCCCCATTCTTCAAGTCACCAGCTATGATACTGGTATTTCTATTTCTGCTGAAGTTTCTCCTTCTACAATTACTTCAGACGTTACTCTTGATATTTTAAAAAGACCAACTAAGCCTAGCAAATCAGCTGGTACAAACTTAGACTGGAAAGAGCCTCAGCTTAATGAAATCATGAATGAGGCCATTAGAATATTGTCTACGAATACACAAAACACTGTAGCGGCCTCCTTTGGAACGCAGCAGGTAATCTCTGGCTCATAACATGGCACACGCTACTTATTATGAACCCACGCTTGAGCGTATTGCAGAGCAGATATACCTGCAATATTCTGGAACTTCCTTAACATCAGACAGTTATAAGTCTATTGAGGAAATCAAGTATTTGGTTGTTCAGCAAATAAATAGGCTTTTAAAAGTTGAAAGGCTACAAGAAACTAATCTTAACGACTACAGGCTACCTGATAATGCTCTTATTACCAACTACACGGTAACAAACATTACGGCAGACGGCGAGCGTTCTTTCTTTAGACTTCCAATTATGCCCATCGCTGCTCCTCATGGAATGGGCCTTTATGAGGTGATTCTTGAGGACACAGTAGACAACATTGAATACGAGCTTGTCCCAATAGACAACGCATACTATAGAACCTTTATGGCGCTGTATCCTAACTGGAATCAGTACTATGCTTTTTCAAACTCGTTTGGTGGGGCAACTGGAGGTTGGTATAAGTGGGATGGCGGCATTAAGGTGTATTTAGCTAGCAGTGATTTTGCCTCTAACCACAGAGTAAAAATTAAATTGCTGGCGATAGACATTGCCACGCTTAATGAAAACGATTTACTTCCTATTCCTGCGGATATGGAGGCTACGGTTATTGAGCAGGTGTTGAACCTTATGAGAGCGCGCCTACCTCAGGACAAGGCTCAGGACGATAATACTTCTAGATAATGGAAATGACGATTGACCAAGTAGTCCGCAGAGCCTTGCTTGAAACTGGATATACTATCCATATGTATCCATACTTCTACAACTATGCTATGCACGGATTGCAGGAGATGGAGATTGACACCATTGGGAATCTAAAAGAGACTAAGCTGCCGGTTTCTACGTCATATGCTAATATAAATCCAGCATACATTGTAGACGTTAGAACTATAAATGGAATGCAATATGTTCCTGTGGCAAGCACTAACTCAATATCTCAAGAGGCGTTTAATCTTGCTACGGCGACTTCTAGCGGCAAAGACTTCCGTTTTACGTTTGAAGACAGTCAAATAACTGTCAAGCGGGCTGAGCTATCTCATTCTACTCGTTCATCTATTACAATAGGAAATGAGTATGAGTATAATGGATACAACTTTAACGTACACGGCGAACCTAAGGGTCGACTTTTTGGTAAGCCTGCCGGAAACTCTACTGTTTGGCAATATAACGAAGCAACAAAACAGCTTTTTATTGCTAATGCCACCAATGTGTCTGGCCTGTATTTAGTGTATATGGATGCATCTGACGAAAAGACTCCATCTACCGTGGTAACGCCTATTGCTGTAGAGGCCCTGACTCAGTACATACGCTTTAGACACATGGACGCAAAAAGAAGCGTTCCAGCAATGGACAAGCAACTAGCAAGAAAGGATTATCAGAACGCTTATAGATTACTTCGTTCAAGAAAATATCAATTGACTCCTGAAGACATTAAGGACTCTCTCAAGCGTTCATATGGTTTAGCCCCTAAATAAGTAGACAATGCCAATAAGCAGACAAATAGTTCAAAGTCTACTTGGAGTAAATGCAGACGACAGCTATAAAGTACACACTCAGGCTGACGCAGCATCTATGGTAAATGCCAGAATAGTAGACTTTATTGAAGGAGACACTGGTGATATACAAAACGTATTAGGCAATACAGAAATATCTAATACTTTGTTAGAAACTGGCATTAATACTTGTATAGGTGCCGTATCTTTTGAACGAGATAACAAAATTTTCTTTTTCGTTCACAATTCAACAAGTTCAAAGCATGCTATTTACGTCTACAACGGCAGTTCTTTCATTAAGTTGGTATCCAACAGTCAGTTCGTTGGAAGCAACGCACTGGGTTTTCAACGCTCAAGAATCACAGCCGCAGCCATCATCAATGATTTTCTCGTATACTCTACTGGAGTCGGAGAAGTAAGAGCCATTGATGTAGACTACTGGACAAACAATACGCCCAGTGGATTAGACAATGACTATATATATCTTATTGTAAGACCGCCACTATACTCACCTCAGATTACAGAGACCACTGGAGATTTGAACGTAAAGCTGTCTCGTCAGTTTTTGCGATTTCATTATCGTTTTGTGTATCTTGATGGAAGAATTAGTGCGGCATCACCTGCGTCTGTACTTAAAAACGTACATGATACGGAGGTGTATAATCTTAACGAGATAATTGTCACTATTCCGTTTGGCCAAAAAATACATACCGGAGTTGAGACTGTACAGTTTATTGGGTTTGACGGTGAGTCTTCTACTTACTTCATTGCTAGTGAGAAGAAAGGCTCTTCTGCTTTTTCTAGCCACAATGCTGGGGCTACTGCTTTATCTATAGACTATACGGCTAAGCAAGTTTACCAAGCACTCCCATCGACAGATGTGGAAATTATCCAAGGCCTTCCTCCGTATGATGTAAAAACCATAGCCGCCGCTAAAAACAGATTGTTCTTTGCCAATTATAAGGATGGCTTAGACATGAATACCGCATATACTCAAGGAATCGGACAGACTCCAAGTATACAGTATCAGCTTTCTGGAACAACAACTCCGCAGGCGTTTATGGAGGGTTCTATATTTGACATCGGAGTCATATATAGAGACCAATACGGAAGAACCAATGGTGTTACAAAGCTTAATGTAACGGCAGAAATACCTTACAGAGACAGCAGTGGTACCGATTCTTTTTTGGCTACTGGACTACAGTATGAGCCAACAACAGCGCATGAGCTAAAAACCACTATTGCTGATTTTATATCTTTTGACCTAGATACAGCTGCATATCTTACTGTTCCAAGCTGGGCAAAAACTGCTGAAGTTGTTATTTCTGACAACAGAGCTTTTAGTGACTTTATACAGTTTAATCTTCGCGCAGACAATGCTGTTAGCTTGACATCTACAGGGCAGTCAAATGGAGTGAAATATCAGTTTGGGTTGCGCTATGCCATCAGACAAGATGATGGAACTTATAAAATAGCAAACTCTAAAAAATATTTATCTGATACATACTCAACGGAATCTATTGAGTATTACGCTCTTAGTTTAAGAGATGCTATTGCTAATGGACTTGGTTGGGACTATGTCGAAGGGGATTTTGTCAGAGTTGTTCTTTGGAGAAGAAACTTTGCATCATATCAAGGCAATACTGGTCTATTCTATGAAGAATATGTAGAGGGTGAAATTATTGCCGAACAAGATGGCCATTTGATATTTAAAATACAAGACTTTCCTCAATTAGGGGGAACTCCAGATTATTTGGGATATACAAACTCTGCCACTTTAATTTATGAAGACCCTGCCAATGCAGGTCAATTTCCAAACAACTACCTGTGTAATTATGGAGTCGCCACAATATTTAGAAAACCAAATATTAGCAATTTTATAAATTATCATGAGACGGGATTGGTCTTTGATGCTACCAGTTTGCCCACGGTTTGTAAGATTAAAGGGGATTGCTCAATAACTGGTTTTGATTATAAAGAATCGTATAGTGTAATTAGTCAAGAAAAAACCTATAGGTGCATAAACTCTCATGGAGAGCAAAGCCGCTTTGTTCGTTTGTATCGTTCATTTTTTGGAAGGTCTTTGTCTTTTATTGAATGGTCTACCGAGCTGTTAAATGAACAAAAAACTACTGCAATTACATTTAGTGGTACTTATACTAACGGAACAAAGAACAACAACCTTAACTATGTAGACATTACATCAGAAGAGGTTTTGCCAGCCGATTTGTCTGGAATCACTAAACTTCAGTTAGCCACTAAAGTTGAGGAGGTAGGTACAGTGATGCTGGCAATAGGAGAAGATAACACTGCGTCTATATACATCGGCGAATCTCAACTCACTGCTTCCGGCCAAAACGCTGACCTTGTCATTAACAACAATGTGATTGGCTCAGTAAATATTCTGCGTGGTGGATATGGAACCACCTATCCCGAATCTGTAGTAGAGAGAAATGGATTTGTCTATTTTGTAGACTTAAATAAAGGTGCCGCTGTTAGATATGGACAAGATGGTCTTTTTGAAATAAGCAACTACAAATACACCTCCGTTCTTAAAGACATAGCTAGAAATAAAAGTTCTAAGACGCAAATCATCGGCGGATTTGACCCCCTGAATGAAGAGTATTTGGTGTCTGTACTAGACCCATATAAAAGCGTAACTAACTATATATCAGACCATTCAGTAAGCACCGTCTATGATGATGCATACGATTTTGACACACCATTTAGTCTATCACTATCAACAGGCTCAAAGGATGTTATCACTGTTGCTATAACGCCAGACCATGATGTTACTGGTCTAAGAATAAAACTTGATAGCAAAGTTGTGTTTTATGCCGGGGTAGATGTCTATCCGGCTAATGAAACAATTTATGCTAGGTTCCTGGGCAACAACACTTTATCTACTTTGACTATTACGGGCATAGGAACAGATAATGGTAGTGGAACAGATGCCGATATACTTATCACTAATGCATCTTATGATTTTTCTACTACTAAACCAACCATTCCAGTAACACACTCATTTGCTGTTGCTATAAATCGCTGGCGCGGATATGACACCTATATGCCCGAAGCTTTTGTTTCTTTAACAGGTGAGCTTTATTCGTTTAAGGAAGGTAAGCTCTATAAGCACAACAATAGTTCTGGTGTTCAATATTACGGAAACGCACAATCACCAGCGTTTGGATACTATCTAGACAATGTCAATGGAATTGTCAATTTGCCTGTGTCTCATCAAATACAAGGCTCAACTGCTCCATCTACATTTAGACTTACTAGTGAAACGCATGCAACTGAATTATCTGCGTCAGACTACGCGCAGTCAGAAAACATATATAAAGCAAGTTTCAAGAGAGACAAGCTAACCACAGCAAACATGCTGAGTGGAAAAAGATTACGAGGCTCAAAATTGCTATCTTTGTTTACAATGCCAGCAAACTTTAGAGTTGAGCGTATTTTGACGGATATAAAAGATTCAACAGGACACTAAAATTATGGACCCAGTAACTGGCTTATTACTCGCTCAAGCAGCAATTGGAGGCGTTCAGGCAATTTCCGGATTGGCTAAGCCAAGACAAAAAATAAATACGGCAATCTCGCCTGAGTACAAACAAGCTGAACAAATTGCCCAGAACGCTGCTCAGTCTACATCAGCGGCATATGAACTCACGCGAAAGCAACTGGCTTCATCCGAGGCCTCTAGACTTAGTGCTGCCTCAAGAGGAGCTACTGGATTTAGTGCACTGCAAAGAGCACAACAGTCTATTGCTCGTGACTCTGGAAATGTATTAAGCCGACTCTACTCTTCTGAACTTAGTCAAAAATCTCAAGAGCTTGGCATGTTGGCTGGCGCTAAAATGAGAACTGCTGGCGCAAGAGAGAGAATGCAGCAACTTGAGAACAGTCTTGCCATGCAAGAAAATGCATACAAAGACCAATTGGTTGCCTCTGGTTTACAAAACGTATTTGGTGCAATTTCTGGAGGCGTGTCTTATCAAGCCAATATGAACATGCTTGATGAGTATGCAAAAATATATGGCGTTGGCGCACAAACAACTCCTACTTTTCCCGGCGTAACGCCTACAATGCCCTTTGGTTTTTCAAATAAGTCGGTATATAAAACACCTCAAAAGCCGGTAGACGCTAACTTCTATAATCAATACCATGGTTCCAAGTAAGAAAGGATTTGCCATGGTCTTCGATACTTCGGGGGCACTTGGGTCAGTAATAAACACAAAAGCAAAAATGCTTGAGTTTGGCATTCAAATGGCAAAGATGAATGCTGAGCAGACGCGTGCGTTACAAAAACAAGCTTTCGATGTCACTTCTAAAAACAGAACGGTAGACGGACGATTTCAGTCTGATTATGATTCTGTTTTAAATGAAGAAATGTCTAAGCTTCAGTCTCTTGCGGCTAGTGGTGAATTAACACAGTCAGTAATTTCTGAGTCGTCAAATGTTTTGAACTCTATGGCTAATATGTCTAACACGGCGGCCCGGCTATATGACCAAAACAACAACAAGGCTAAAGAGCGTGGATATATACCAGAGCGCTTTAAAGAAATGCAAGACTACTGGTTTGGCTCTATGCCAACCACTGGTACAGCAAAGGTAGAGGCCGTAATGAATATGCAGAACAGCGGGGCGTTTTATGCTACTCCGCTGTCTTCATACATGATTGACGAGTCTGTTATTGCAAATACATTTATTGAATCTTTTGGTGTATCTAGCCAAGAGCTTAGACAAGGCAATTATATTGCGGGAACTAAAACCGCTGCTAAGCTTTTTTCTAAAAAAAGCGATGGCACTTTTGAAGCCAAGCGAGATGTCTACGGTCTAGTTGACATTGAAATATTCATGAAGGCCCAAGAGAATCCCATGCTTGAGCGTGAAATGGCTGATGCATTGTACTACGAAGCCTTTAAAAGAACAACCGAAGATTATGGAGGTGCCGCGGTTTCTTGGGATGAGTTTAGACGATTAGCGCTTCAGGGACAATCCGGCTCTAGTGAAACGGTAAACAACTTTTACGGTGAAGTCATTGATGCGTATCAAGATTTGGTGTCTAATCCTGATGAGGCGTATAAAATCATGAACTACCGTTTGGGACAGTTGCTTGATGATACAGCTTCAGGAAGCAGTAGCATGAGAACACTTCCCTCCGGATACCAGTCATTAAGTCATTACTATGACAATGGCCAAATCCTATATGGTACAACGTACGAATCTGCAAAAGTCATATCTATTAGAACTAGCGTCATCAAAGACAATCAGTTCTTTTCTGTACCTAAAGAGGCTCGTAAGCCCGTTCCCGCTTTTTACAAAGGCGAGCAATTAAATATTGTTCCAACAGAATGGTCTGTAGTTTCAGACTCAACTGGAAAGCGTTTAGCTGTTAAAGGAAATGTTGCTGTAAAAACTCCAGATGTACAATCATCAAATGCGTTTTTGCAAGTGGTAGCTTACGCTACTCAAAATTCGCAGAACATTATTGATGTATTAGACAATTCCAAAAACGGACTTGTTCCAGGAATAAACCCCGCTGTGGCGGCCAAATTAACTGTTGTTATGCTTCCTAGCGATGACTATGTGCTTACAGACCAAACAGGTGCAGTAATTGTTGGAGAGGCTATTGGATACAGTCGCTCAGATTTATCTTCTGGAAATGCAATTAGTATCTTGGATACTATGATGAATAAGGCCAGGCGGACTATTCCAGGTGCAGCACCGGTAGAAACAGAACAAGAAGAAAATTGGCAAGCATCAGTAACTGATTTTGAAATAGAATAAAATGCCCGAAAATCCAATTAATCCCAAGTATTTGAAGTATGCCCAAGGAGCCTATAAAGCCCTTGGTGGTGATGAGCGATTTACTTCATTTGACAACTTTCAAAGTCAACTTGTAAAAGACGAAGGCTTTAGAATTCAGGTTTATAAAGACTTGGGTGGTAACAGTGTTGTTGGAGAGCAGGCAAAATTTGACCACATCATTACGCTGGGAAACATCACATATCAAAAAAAAAAGATGGAA
>Ga0222713_10000224_pt1 | contig 62919 bp, 56 predicted proteins | sample C33_649DmetaG_FD_165061 | JGI IMG/M metagenome (GOLD analysis project Ga0222713, IMG submission 165061) | Estuarine water microbial communities from San Francisco Bay, California, United States - C33_649D | ecosystem: Environmental > Aquatic > Marine > Unclassified | place: USA: California...
CTCACCTACACTATAATTGTGACCTGTCCATGAGGAACTTCCATTTGCTAGTTCAGTATTGTCAGGTGAATTACCAGAAAAATAATTCCATAAACCTTCAACTGCTCCAGTAAGAGCATAAGCACCCCCTCCAATAATAGCACCACCAATAGCACCTGGGACAGCACCAACACCTGCAAATACACTACCTGCGGCACCACCACCTGATGCACCACCCATGACAGAATTCATAAAACCACCCCATGACATACCATCATTGTTCAATACCTCATCAGGTTTGTATGCTCTAATATTTGCTTGAAATTCTTCTGGTGTACTTACCATTTCATATCCAGGACCAAATAAAAATTCGGCATATTTAAAACCATCAGCTTTTAATCTATCACGTATTTCAGTAGCCTGTTTCTTTTTATTTTCAAGATAAGCTTTTCTAAATGCTGCATAATCATCAAGCGTATGACTCATGTCTACAAGCTCTGCTATATCTGAATTATTTCTAATTTGTGGTAAGGCATTTTTCTTTTGAATAACTTCCATTAATCTTTTAGTCATTCTAGTAATTGCTTCTGGACTAAGATTATCTAAAGATCCTCTAGCTGCAGCTAATAATTTTGCTTGAGCTTCATCTCCACCGGCTGTACCAGGTAACATAGATTCTCTTTCAAGATCTGTTGTATAAATACCCTCTTCAACAAGCATGTTTCTAATCTTCTTATCAATAGGTTTTCCATTAGCTTTTTTGCCATCTTTTTCCAACCAGTTGATTAATGGATTCATATTAAATCCTGAGTAATCTTTATCAGATAATACACCAAGAAGTTCAGAATTAGAAATCACTCCTTCTTGATTTAATGCTTGAAGAACATTAATCATTTTTGTCTTAGCACCTTCAGCATCATTTTTATAAATGTCATTGATAGTAGCACTTAATTTTTTAGGATCTGTTTGACCAGTTTTAGCCATTAAATCCATAACCGCCTGTACTTCAGCTAGTTCAGGTTTCATTTCAACCTTACCTGTTTCAGGATCTTTTTGATATAAACCAGATGCAAGTTTTTCTTGAGTGTCTAATTTATCCATATCAAGAAGATACTTATAATATGCTACATCTTTTTGTGCGGCAGCTCTTTGAGATATTAATGATGAATCATACAAATACTTTTGTTTTTGTACTGCAAATGGATTAGCATCATATTTTAACTCATAGTCTAATTTAGAAAAGTCTCTAGCAGCTTTATCTAAATCACCCTGTAGGAATGTAGAAGCCATAACTGCATCTACTCTTGATCTTAATTCATTTGTATCATCTAATGACAATTTACTACCACCAGTACTTGTCATTGTCTTATTGATGTTATCTGTAATAAGATTTCTATCAGAATCATTCTGCTTAAGCATTTCCTCAATCTGAGCATTTGCTTCTTGGTATTTCTCTAATGTACTTTTTGTATTCTCAACATCCTCACCATTAGCAATTGATTTTTCTAACTTATCAATCATTTTTTGATTTGTCTGTTGCTCACTAATTAAGTTAGTACGAGTTAATTCAGTTTGCTTTTGAAGCATTTTTAAAGCACTATTTAAATAAGTCTTTTCTGCTAACTCAGCACTTCCACCAAACTCTGGTGTATCTTTCTTAGCTGCTACATAGTTCTTTCTTTCTAAGTAAGCACGTGTAGCATAAAAGTCTTTTACCTTAGGGTCATTACCTAAAGCAGAATAAAATATACTTTGTAACTGTGGTATAATAGGATCACCATTTTGTTCTGTAATGATCCAATCTCCTTGTGGTGTTGTTCTTTTAACTTTGATTTTCATCTTAGTTGCTAACTCCATAGCAGCTTTTTCTACATTCACATATGGTGTATATTTTACATCACCAAAAGAAGCAAGTTGATCATATGGGGTCTCTTTAAATTCTTGTACTCTATAATCAATTGCTTTTATACCTTCATCCCAATATTCTGAATTAACTTTTTCATCAGTAGAAATTCTTTTACCTTCACCTAATGCTTTTTCAAAACCAACATTTTTAGTAAAGACCATATCTCTCATTAGGTTTTGATCTTCATAGAAAGGTCTAAAAAGTTGTGTAGCTTGTTGTACATTTTGTTCCAATGACAAATCCATGCCAGTGATTCTTTGCAAATCAAAGTCAATTCTCTTGATTGTATTATCTCTTCTTTTTATACTTTCATCATGAGTCAATGGAGCATTTAAAAGCTGTCCATACATGCTATTTAACCTATTCCAGTTTTGGTCATATTGAGTTTGCTTTAACTGCAATACATTTGCAGTAAAGTTTAAATCAGGCTCATATGGCTGATAGTCTGGGATAAAAGTGTTGACTCCTTGTGGATATTGTGCCATAATATTTTTTATATTATAAAACTATCAAAATTTTTTAAGTTTATTAAACCTATAATGTTTAGAGGATGAATGGATAGGTAGTAGTTCCAAAAACATACCCTCCATCTGCAAATGGCTCACCACCATATTGACTCTTGATTCTAGCTTCTTTGTAAGCCATATCAAATGCTTTTTGATAGTCACCAGTTTTAGCTAAGTAATATTGAATTCTATCCTCTAATGTTTGACCATTAGCACCAGTTAATGGTTTTTCTATACCAGTAGGTGTAACAAATCCATAATCATACTCTGACATATACTGTGGAGTAGTAACATTCATGTTTTGTCTGCGACCCATTTCTAAATCAGCATCCATAGCGGCACCAAAAGTACCAAACGTTCTTCTATTAACATTAGCTGTTCTTTGATCTTTACGTCCTTTTTGAGAGTCTAAAGCTTGATTAAGTAACTGTGTTCTAGCAAGCATATTAGAATTATTAATAGCTGCTTGCTGTGCATTTGTTTCTCTTTGTCTATCAACGTTTCTAGATTGCACTCCAGCAACAGCATCCATACTAGCTCTTAAACTTTTACCAAGCATGTCTTTTAACATAGCTTGTTTTTTACCAGAAGAACCAGAAGTACCAGACATAATTGAATCAGCAACTTGATTAAAGAGAGCATTAGCTTGATCAGTTTTAGTTTGATATTCCTCATATGCACCTGGTAATTGCGCACTACCAGGAAGTACCACATTTGATGCAGCAGGATTAACTTGCATAAGAGCATTTCTCATGACATTTTTTTGAGCAGCTTTACTCCAATGAGGCATAGGTTGCATCATTGCTTTTTGCACCTTACCTCTTTTACCATTACAGTTACATTCTTCCATGTTAGTAACAGGGAATCTTTTAACTTCTCCAGTAACAGGATCTTCACAAACACATTCTAATTCTTCAGTAGTACTTTGACATGACGGATCCATAGGTTGACAAACTCCATTTGCATCTTTTGGTGCAGGTTTTGTATTACCATTTGCATCTTTATAAACAGATCCATCTGCATTTTGACAAAGACATGGAGTTTCTTCTGGCTCTTCATTTTCTAAATAAACAGCTTTTTCATTAAATGTTTCTTGAACCTCTTTTGTATTACATCTATCAAAAATTGCTTTAGATGCAGCACCAGGTGCCATATGAGTACGTCTACTTCCTGTTTTTTGAAATGCAACTTCAGGATCTGTTAGTTCTTCATATGTTGCTCCATTTTTAATCATATTACAAATAGCATCTTCCCAACCTGAACTAGGTCTTCCACCTCCTACAGCACCTCTTGCAGGAACTCTTTCACGACCTTGTTGATACCAACCTTGCGCATTTGGTCCAGCACCGCTAACTGTACCTGAGTTCCAACCTGCTCCGGGATTTGCTTGTACTTTAGTAGCTTTGATATTATTTACAGTAACTTCACTATCACCTGGTCCACCAAATTTAGGCATACCACCCATAGCCATTTCTGGATTGTAAGGGAAATCATACCCACCCATTTCCATACCGTAGCCTGCATAAGCAGCACCTCCATATGCCATCATACCTTGTTGCATCATTTCTGGAGGAGGCATAGAACCTTGTGGTACCATTTGATCCATGCCTTGTTCTGGCATAGCTACAGGAGCTCCACTAGGCATTTGTTGCGGATAAGCAGGTTGACCTTGACTTTCATTCATCATCATTTGCTGATCCTGCATAGCTTGTTCAGGAGCCATCTGTTGCATTTCTTGTGCCATCATAGGATTTTGTTCCTGTGGCATTTGAGGATTTACACCAGGATTGGCAGATTGTGCAAGTGCATCAGCTTGAGCTTTTAGTTCTGGCATTAAATCTTCTTCAGAAATTCCATTTGCTTCCATGTATGGTTTTGCCATAGAAGGAACACCTTGTGGAAATCCTTTCATTGATTCTTGTACAAGAGCTAAAGCACCAAGCTTCATGATGTAATTCTTAATCATGATAGTAGCAGTATTTCTTTCTAACTTGCTAGTATCAGGATCTAATAGAATTGACTTATATTTATTGATGTTATATGGCTTTGCAAGTTCTGCTGGAGTATATCCGCCTTTCTTTGGGGTTTTATTAAACATTGCAAGTACTGCAGGATCATTTATTCTTAATGAAGATGTATCACTAAAAATAAAAGTATCATCAGGTAAGTTTAATGGAACGCCACCTTCATGGTGTCTTTTACCTTTGATCTTAACATGATCTGGAATTGATTGTCCACTAATAGGACCAAATGCAGTTTCTCCACCTTCAGCTTCTAGGTTAGCTTCATCTCTTGGTACTGCAGAGATACTATCTTTTACACCTTTATAAAAGGTTTTATCAGATGCTGTATAATCTGCGCCACCAAAAGCTCCAGGATTTAATGATAATGACCCATCCACCTGCTTACCGTAAGCAGCTTTTTCTAATGGCATTTTTGTAATTCTAACTCTCATTTTGTAAAGTTATATAAATTCTATTTGACCTCCAGCGGCAAGGATTCTACCAATCTCTTCTTGTGTAAGATCATACTCTCCACCTTTTTGATATCCTAATTGACCCCCTCTTTTTACAAAGGCTGCATTACCTACTACAGAATTGAAACCAGTTGAACCTCTACCTTGTCCTTTAGACATGATTCTTTGATTCAAACCACTATAGCCACCTCTATAATCTAACTCATTTACAGGTTCTCTATTGTCTGCACTAGTTCTTGCATTAAGATAATCATCATTATATATGTTATCAATAGTTCTTGCACCAGACTGGATAGCTGATCCTGCTAATTGTTTACTGTTTAATATTCCATCAGGATTTAAAGTTCTTGCAGTATTGATATCATATGTAACTGAAAAATCTTGTGGTGCTATTGTGCTTGAATTATAGTTAGGGTTATAACAAGGACTGTTAGGATCCATAACATCTTTTTCTTCACATGGTCCCATTGCTTGACCATTTGTATTTTGATTTGGATCAAATGGACCTGTACCGCTAAATTGACCACCTGGATCAAATGTAGGTATATAACCTCCAAACTCAAGCATCATAGGATTTCTCTGCATTGACTGCTGATTAATCTTTTCTTGCTCAGATCTTTGTTGCATCTCCTCTATACCTTGCAATCTTTGACTGCGAGTATTTAAAATATTATTTAAGCCTTCATCAATTTGACCTTGCTCAGTACTATTCTGTAAAATCTGATCTAATGATTTTTGCTCATCTGCATTAAGGTCAGAGCGTACATCTCCCCAATTAGATTCAAGATAGTCTCTATTTGATTGTGTGCTTCTATTTGCTTTTACTTTTGCCATATAATCAGCATCAGACATAGGGGCAGTTTGACCTTCTTGAGCAGGACCTTCATAGAAAGCATTAGGATCTTGACGCATCAATCTTCTATTGTTTCTATTCATTGCTCTTTCACCTGCTCTAATAGAAACTCTAGATTCATCTTCTAAACCTTTAACATTACTTCTTTGCTTTTCAGGAGCTTCAATACCACCTATTTGATTATTATCATTTTGTAAGTAGTCTGGTATTTTATCAGTATTCTCATCAGCTTTAAAGGTAGGATTCGTATTATTATTTGTTGTAGTTCCAGTAGCATTAGGATTATTAGGATCTACCCATCTTCCAGTTAAAGTCATAGTTTTTTTACCTGACCACCATGGACCTTTCTCATATTTATAATCATACATGTATCCTGCTTTTCCAGGTTCAGCTGGTCCAGTAAGTCCTGGCATTTGACCAGAAGGCATTTGTAAGGGTTTACCATCAGCTGTAGTTGCAGGTCCTTGTTGTGACATCCACATAAAGTCATAGTTCTTTCCAGTATTAGGATTCATCTTAAATGGAGAAAACATATTTCCAAGTTGTTGTTTCAAACTTGGTGCCGTTGGATATGGTGAATAACCACCACGTCCATCAGGATATACTTGTTGCTGTGTTTGTTGACCTTGTTGTTGTGTTGTAGTTTGTCCAGAAGGTGCTGTAGCATATGGTTTAGATGGGTTATAGGATTCAGTAATTACCCCTCTATTTTTTAAATCTAAATATGCTTGATAGTTATCTCCACTTGTTATGTTTTGATTGTATTGTTGGAATGCTGGTGATTGAAATGCTGGATCAACTTTATTATTAGCTGGATCCATTTTGCTAGAATCAACAACATAACCTGGCTCAGCTTTTATTAATCCACCTCTTCTATACATAAAGGGATCATTTACATCCTTAGATTGAATATCATTGTTATCATATTCTACTATAGGACTGATAGACATTTCATCTCCACCATATACAAATTTTTGTAGGTTACCCATTTGATCCATTTGCGGATTAGTAACTGGACCTCCAAAAGCTTGTGTTGGTAAATTAGGATCTGGAAAGAACTGATCTTCTAATTGACTTTGCATTGAAGCATTTTGCCAATTATTGTACAACTCAGCATTTCTTGCATTCCATTCTGGATTTGCAGAACCTGAAAGTGAGGAGTACTGATTACCTTGTGCGTCAGTTGTTAAATAACTTCCACTATTTATAAGTACTAATTCTTCAGGTGTTAATTCCTCGTTATTAAGTAATTTTTGATTGATTCTATTAAATTCTGCTTGATCAACCGGACTACTCCATACTTTATCTTCCATGACTCCTGTTGATGGATCATCTGGTATCATTGACTGAACATAAGGTAATGTATTAAAAAATGCATCCTGTTCATTTTGTGCAGCTTCCGCTCTTGCTTTTGCTGTTGACGTTTGCCAATTACCAGCTGTAGAAAATACAAATGGTTCAATAACACAACCATTTTCATCACACTGTTCTTCTTCAGATACAGCAGGATTATTATTTAATGGAACGTTGTTAGATTTAGTAGGATCTGCCGCAGAATTTATTGTAGCAGCTTGTTTTTTAACAATCTTGCCAGGAAAACTATAAGATTCTTCTGAATAACTATATGGTCCATAAGTTGTACCATATCCCATACCTGGCATTACTCCAGATCCCATACCCATAAGCATTTGAGCAGGAATACCTTTAGCACTCCATTCTCTTTTACCTGTCCACCACGGTCCTTTTTTATATTCAAAATCTACAAAAGGACCTGTTTGACCTTCTGTGGATTGATTAGTATTAGCAGATGAACTTGCAGGCATTTGTGGAGAAATAATTTGTAGATAATTAGGAAGTCCTGGAACACCCATATATCCTGCAGCAATATCTCCAAAAGCTTTTTGCCAATCCTTATTGGCTTGATTCATTTGTCTTTGTTCTCTTCCTCTTTTAGCCTGAGGTATTTCAAAACCTGCTCCATGAACATCATTCATTGGCTGTTGAAATATATTTGATGTAGATCCAGTATATGCCTGTAAGTGATGCATTGGATTTTCTGTATCCATCTCCATACCTAGTTGAGCCATTGGAAAACCTGGTTGTTGTTGAGGTTGTGGTTGATTAGTCTTATCATATATTTCTTTAGCATAATATTCATTACCTAAATCTTTAATACCACGTCTAAAGTTATTTACTAAACTTTGTCTACCATTAATAGGTGTATCAGTTATACTAGCAGAATTTACATTATCCTGTTGCATTCCGTCCGCAGCTTTCTTAAGACCTCTTACTACAGTTTTAACAAATTTCTTTTTACTGATTGATCCTCCTTTTTTCATTTCTTCTGAGTCTTCTAGATTATCTTCATTAAAAGCAAGTTCATCACCCCAACCTTCGGCATCTTCTTCTGTTTCTTCAGATACCCATGGTTCATTAATGGTGTATAATGGCGGTGTTACTGGTTCTTCAGTTGTCTCATCTTCAATAACTTGCTCATCTTTGAAAGGTATTTGAGTATCTTGTTTATACAACATACTTACTACCTCATCAATTTTATCCATTGCATCATAATAACTTAAGCCATAAGTGTCTTGTAATACTGATGCAATATTGTCAGCATCCGGATCTAGAGTTAATTCATCAAGAATAGTATCAACTATATCTTGTTGCCCTCCACCAGTTTGCATACCATATTGTGCTTTCTGTAAGAATTTTGCAGTTTTATTTATATAAGTCCCTTGATTATTAGGATCTTTATAAATTCTTACCTTTACTTTTTTCATAAAACTAGTTCTATATATTAATATACTAAATTTTAGTTTAACCGATAAACCTAATAAGTTTACTGTTCCTCAACTATATAACCTTTTGCAACATACTCTTGTATCTGTTTAGGAGTTAATTCCATTTCAATTATACCACCTTCTTTAAATCTTTTTGGAGGTGGTTTTAAATGTGGATTTTTAAGTAACATTCCTTCACCCACTGTATGATGAGACTGTATTCCAGTACCATCTGGCCAAGTAAAACCTTTTAAGCTTCCTTTTGATTTAAAATACTTCTTAACGTAAGCTCTTTCTTTCTTAGATAATTCATCTGTTTGGAATACAGTATCAACTCCTTCTTTAGGTCCTTTGGTAACTCTATCGTATACTGTATCATAAGTTATTTTCCCAAGAAGTCCAAGTGTTGGGACAGCCAATATAAGAGGTACAATGACCTGTCTAAAACTTTTTATTTGATTTGCTTGCTGTAAATATTCTCTTTCAAGTTCATTATACTCATTGACCTGCTTATGATAAAAATCTAATTGTGCTTGAATTTCATCATATTCTTTTTTTAATTCAGGGTTTCTTTTACCAGCAAGTCTTTCAGCTTTTTCATCAACAAGTTTATCTAAGTTTCTCATTAGCTGCTGCAATGAATCAGATCTTTCTCTAAGTTTTTGCAATCCTCCATTAATCATATTTTCAATTCTCTTATAGTCCTGAAAAGTTTTGATTAAATCTGAATCTATTTGACCAGAGGGTAAACTGTTTGCTAAGCTTTCAAAATTATAACGCCTTGTTAAAAGTGATTTTGGTTTTAAAGCAGTGTTAAGAATTGAGTATTGTAATAAGTCTTTAGCTTCATTAAAGTCACCTAAAATAGATGAGTAATATGAAGTTCCATAAGTATCTCCTTCAACTATTGATGCAGATCTTACACCAAGTCTTTCAGTTATTTCATTATATATCTTTTGTATATTTTTTTTGCTGGCATCACTCATTGCCATTTTTCCTAAAATACTGTTAGATAACAAGTCACCTGTTTTATTAATTGATGACATTGCTTCCTCATTATAAAGAGGACCACTATGATGCTTAATAATATCTGTAACAATTTCTTTTTGTTCAGGAGTAAATACTCCACCACCGGATGTTGCAAATTTTACACTATTAACATATTCAACTGGATTAGTTGCATTAACATTTAATCCATATTGCATTTGACCTAATATATTTCCTTGATGGTTTGGATTACCAAGTTTAACAGTATTTAAACCAAAACCTCTTAAAGTTCCTCCACCTTGTGTAATATCCCATTTTTTAAATGAGTTCTCTAAATCTTCTATTGTTCCTCTATGTGATACTTGTCTATTGTGTACAGAATTATTTATATAAAAGTCATTTAAAGCAAGTTGCATTCTTTCAGGATTTTGTGCAACAGATTCTATATCTCCAATAAAATCCATTAATCTTAATGCTTCAATATTTGCATTAACGTCAGATAATGCCTCAGTAGATAACTGTGGTCCTATTGATCCTTTAGATCCTACTAAACTTTGTACATAAGTTTCTTGAGCTTTTTTAACAGTATTAACATTCCCATAATTTATATAAGTGTCAATTCTATTAACATGTTTACTTTTACTTGATTCATACGCGTCTACAATTGTTTTAATTGCAGGATCAATTTTATCCATGAATTCTTTTGCAGAAATATTAATTTCTAAACCTAGCATTTCAGGATCAACTAAACTTGTTTTCATTAGGTTTATAAAACTTCCGGTTGAATTGGGATGTTTTTCTTTAATTTTATTACCTAACCTTTCAATGGCTTTCTTTTGTTGAGCATAATATTCATCTGGAAAAAATTGTCTAAATAATTCTAATTCAATAGATCTTTTTTCTCCAGTTAATGGATTAGAAGTCCAATTGACTTTTACTGTACCATTTGGATTAGTATGAATTATATTAAAATCAATATTGCCTTCCTCACCTGGAATACCAATATTATGAACTTTAGCAGGTCCTTTATCTAGTACATGCTGTAAAGTATTTTTTACTTTGTTATCATAATCTTTATCTAAAATAAGTACATCTACATCTCCAGTTAAATGTGGTAAACCCCCTTCTGTAACACCAACCGCTGAACCATAAACTTTACCTCCAGTAAGTTGTTCAACATGTTTTATATTATCATTTAATGTTGTTAAGTATTCTGGTGATACGACTGGATTACTGTTACCTTCATGGATATATTCTAGTTTTTTATCTTTAGGACTAATAACCATAGATTTAGATGGCATTTCAACTAAAGCTTGTACAGGTTTACCAGTTTTAAATGAAGTAATTTGACCTTCTCCTTTTGTGATTGCTTCGGATAAAGGAGAACCTTTTTCAATTTTTAAACCTTTATCTGTTATTTGAATATTTGGAATATTTCTTTCAAGACGCGCAATCTCTCCTTGTTTTTTAAAACTATCTAGTAACTGTCGTGAATCTATTCCTGTACGTTCTAAAGCATGTGGTAAAATATTTTTTACTTTATCAACTTCTGCAAGATATTGATTTGAAACACCAATTGCTTTATGAGTTTGATCTATGTATTGATTATAAGCATTACGAGATATTTGATTAGATTCCTCAGCTAATTTTCTTAAAGCTTTATCTCTGAATGTAATTGCTTTTGCTGTATTTTTTGAGAAATTTTTTAATCCTCTTTTACCCTTTCCAATAGCACCAATTAATAAACTTAAACCAGCTTCATTTACATTTGGGTTCTCCTCATCTAAGAAAGCATCAGCCATACCAACAGCAGATAATACAGTAGGAAGGTTGTTTAATACCTTACTCATTATATTAAAGTTCTGTGGTTTATCTTTTACAATATCATATAGTCTTAATGGGAATTTTTCTCCTGTAGTTTTTCTATAGTCTTTGTAACGATCCTTAAGCATTTTAGGAGTTATCTTATCATAAGCATTTTTGATAATACCCTGCTGTAATAGATCCTCTCTAATCTCCATAAGAAAAGGAACTTTTTCTGTACCCTTACTTTGATTTAAAAAATAATCAACGCTTTTACCTATATAATTTTTTCCCGGAGTCATTATACCATATATACCTTTTTTTTCTTCTTCTAAGCCAGGTATAGTTAATTGTTCAGCAGCAGGAGTAACAAGATCAAGTTTAGCTAACTGATTATCTAAATAAGATGGTCCTAGTTCTTTTGCACCATAGCTGTTTATTTTATGACCAAATTCATGAGAACCTACAAGACGTAAGTCTTCTGGTTTAAATGCTCCAGGACGTATACCTATTGCATTGCCACTAGTAGAATAAAATGCTGCATGTCCACCAAGCATTCCTTCAGCTTTTGCTATAAGATTATCAGATTCCATCAATAAGGCATCTAGCTCATCTGCTTGATCTTGATATTCTGTCTTTGAAATTTTTCCTTCATTCAATGCAATTTCTAACTGATCATACTCTTCATTTAATGCGTCATTTACTTCTTTTTCATTTTTGTAAAAAACATTTACATTTTTTAAGTCATTAAGTCCCTGAACAAATGTTTCAGGTGTTTGTCCTTGAAGTGCTGGAGTATTATCTATTAAGTTTTGTAATCTTCTTTGACCCTCAGGTGTTTTCCATTGTTCTAATTTTTCTGCTCTTATTGTATCTAAAACCTCTGCTATTGTTTCATTTTCTTGAGCAGAATAATTTGGACCCATGTCATCTAACATATATTTAATAGGCTCATTTGCTTTATCAAAACCTAAAACTTCAGACTTTGCTAATTCCTCTTCAATATTAAGTGGTTTTTTAGTTGGGTATGGTTCTACAGTTGCAGCCGTTCTATATTCATCAGGAAGAATAAACTCTTTTTGAGGTTGTCCAGCAAACTCTAATGCTGCAGGATTATTACTTACATTATAACCCTGTAATTTAGAAAATGGAACATTAGTAGTCAATAAATTATTTACATCACCTCTTTGACCTGCCACAATTCCTACTTCACCTTCTGTACCAAAAGGTTGATTTGTCCACCATTTACCTGCGGTTTCTTGTGGAAAAAATATACCAGCCATTTCAGTTCCTTCTGGATACATTGGGTTATATAATTCACCACTATTTAAATATGTTTTTACATTAGGGGATTGTAATTGTTCAGGAGTTAATTCTGAAACTGCACCTAATTCATAATCATGGTATTCAGCAGCTAAAGGATTTTTACTAAAACTTTGATTAGGAGGTTCTACTCTGTACAATGGAACTCTAGTATCAATAGCTCTAACTGTTTTAGCTAATGGACTTCCTGTAGATGAAGTAGATCCTACTGGTAATAAACCAGTACCCGTATTACCTGGATTAGGGCGCATAGGACCAGCTTGGCCCCATTCACCATAAGAAGATTTTAATATATCACTTTCAACCATTGCCATTTTATAGGCATTTGCTTCTTCTGATAATGCTACTAATGGATTTTTTCCTCCAGCAAGAGTTAATGCATTCATACCAATATCAAATGCTGCAGTTCCTGCATTTGCCCAACTTGGATCATCAACAAACTTTTGAGTTGATTCTACAGTTTCTGGAAGCATCTTCATTCCTTGAGCATATAAACCAACAGGATGCCACCATGAAGCAAAATCAATAGCTCCCGTAACAAGATTCTTATCAGCCCCGTCTTGATATCCTGTTTTTGCTTTCATGTCTTCATATGCTTCATAGTTATAAGGCATAGTTTCTGTCGGAGACATTGCATAATGAAAAGCATCTAGAGGATTTAATAGAATAGAACGTGCTCTATTATAATAACCTTCAGCTGAATTTGGGTTTTCAAATGATACATGATTAGGATCTCCAAGATTTAGTTGTTCCATGGTAACTTTACCAGGACCACTTTGACTATTGTATCCATTTTCATCTGCCACTCTCCTTAATACATCTGGATCTTGACTAACATAAATATTAAGGGCTTTTTTCTTAAGCCTTTCATAATCCTCCTTTGCTTTCTGGATAGATTCTTCAACGCTTAATTTAGAATTTTGGGATCTTAAATCTTGAGCTACTTGATATACAACATTATCATAGTTATCATTAAGAGCTTTTTCAGCCAAGAAACTTCTTTTATTGTTATACTCTTGTTTAGCAGCTTCCACATGTCCCCATTGTTCATCTGTAGTTGGAGCTAATTGAGCTAAAGTACCTTGAATTGTTTCTGATTGAAAAGCATTTGGGTTAGCTATAGCAAAAGCTTGTTCTTCTTCTAATTTTCTTTTTGCTTCAGCATCTAACTTTTGTTGAAGTGCTAAAGCTGCATCTTCTTTTTTCTTTTGTTCAGTAGCTGTTTTAAGAGCTGTGGCATTTGCTCTTGTTGGTGGTCCTTGAGAGGCAGCCTGTACTTTCATAGCACCAGTTCTAATATCTGGTTTACTGTATATAGATTGCACACTAGAAGAACCTACAGGTTGCCCCATACCAGCATTAAGCTTTTGCAATATCATTGCATCTCTTACAGGAGCACCATCCGAATAAATCCAGTTACCTGAATTATCTTTTTTAAATTTATTTCCAGGATAATCTCTAAGCTCCACTTCACCTCCTACTGGAAATTTTGGGATACCAACAATTTTATACTTTGCCATAATTATATTTGTTCAATAGTGTAACCTAAACTTCTTAATCTTTTTACTTCAGCTTCTGTAAGTTCAACTTCATCTCCAACTTTATGTTCACCTCCTTTTTGTTTCTTAGGTTTATAATTATAGTTATAATCACCATTAAGATACTTTAATAAATCACCCTGTTGTGCTCCATATAAATCAAGTAATTGAACTATATCATATGGTAGTTTATCTTCATCGGCAAGTCTATAAAGATTGTCTAAAGTTTCTTTAGTTATTTTACCAGCTTCCCATGGTGTTTTATGTTCACTTAAATAAAACAATGTTGATAGTTTTCTTGCTTCAATTTCAGATGGATCAGATACATAGTTAAACTTTTCTTGATCAAAACTGTCACTCCAAGGACCATCGTTAAAAGCTTTTAGATTTATTGGAGGAACTGTTTCCATAACATCCAAAAGAGCATCACCTTTATGACTTACTTCATGAACATAAGTAGTATTAAATTTACCAGGATCAGCTTTTGTATATAAAAACATTTTGTTCTTTTCAGGATCCCAATAACCATCCTCACGCATGTCTTGGGGCTTTTGACTTGTAATTGAAAAATATGTTGGTCTATTTAAAGCACCAATGCGCTCATTTGATTTTCTAACATCTTGCTTTTTAAGTTGTTTATCATAATATTCTTGAAAACCTGAATTTTTTTTATTATAAATATCATTTTCTTCATTCATAATAGCAAATAATTTCTGATTTAAATCATATAACTTAGGATCATTAGGATTGTTTTTTTCTATTGTTTCAATTTGTTTATATAAATCTAGATAAGTTGTTCCAAATTTATTTTTTATATAATCATCCTCTATGCCAGCGTTAGCATAAGGATCACGCTTTGAATATGGTTGTGTTTTGTAATAATTTTCTACAAAATCTTTACTCTTCCAATACATATCAGATTCTTTCTTTGGAACCTGTTTAGTATTGTATCTTTTTCCTTTATATACAAATTCTTTTTCTCCGGACTCTCTTGCATTTCTAAAAGCTGAATTAAATGAACTATATTCTGAGTAATCATTCAATCCCCATTTTTTAGGATTCCAAGCTTCATACCATGATATATAATCCTTACCATACTTATCTTTATCTCTTTCCCATTGAGATTTTAATTTAACATCTTTTTCAGTTTTTACTCTTATACAATCTCCAAATTCATCTTTTGCATATCCTGGAGGACATGGACTTCCTCCTTCTTCCATTTGATTTAAAGAAGGAACAGAGATATCTTCTACAATATAACCTCCTTTTCTATACTCTTCTATTTCTTCTGGAGTAAGTTCAGTTTCAATATATCCTCCATCATTATATGAACTCTTGTACTCACCAGGATCATTGGGGCTTTTTTTAAAGTACATGTTATTAGTCTGACCCTTTTTATTTTTGCCACCAACAATACCATCAGGCAATTTATTATTACTACTTAGATATAATAGATAATTGGTTTTTTCTTCAGGTGTCATATTACTAGCTCCTGCCTTTGCACCTACATAATTATTATAAATATCTTCACCAGATTCTCTTAACTTATCTGTCCAATCTCTGTCATCCATCCCACCAAATAGAGTAGATAATTCATGACCTATTCCAGATAGATTAGAACCAATAAAACCTACTGCTGGAGCTAAAAATTGAAAATGACTCATAGGATTACTTACAGCATCTTCAATAGCTTCTGCAGTATATCTTCCTGCATTAGCATGTCTAAAGTTATCTACTGGATCATCATTTGGTCCTGCAGCAGCTTCACCAGCTAATCTTGCTCTTTCCATTGGAAAACCAAGACTATTGTTTACTTTCCATTCTGCGGCTTTAAGATCACTCATATTTTTTGGAGGCAATATCAATTGATCTGTTACATCAGGATAATATATATCTTGTTCTCTTTGTATCTCAAATAATCTATCTGCTTCTTGTTGATCAGATATTTGTGGAGACATTCTTAAGTCACTTATTTTTTGTCTTCTTTCAGTATTAGACATTGGCACTTTAGCCTCATACTTTGGAGCATTTTGTACTACTGGAGAACCTACTGGTTTACCTTTACCATAATTAAGATCTTGTAATATCATGGTATCTGTTACCGGTGCTCCAGATTCATATATCCATTTACCACTCTCATCTTTTTTAAACCTGTTTCCTGGAGCTCTATCTAATTGAACATATCCACCATTATCAAAAAACATTGGTGATGAACTACCTGGCGCTATTGGGCTATAAGTTTTACTTTTAACTTTTTTCTTTTTAAATAAAGCATTAGGTTTACTCAAAGCACTCTTCTTAAATAAAGAATTCTTTTTAAACAATCTATTAGTTGCATTTAAGTCACTAGAAAACTTACTTCCACCCTTTTTCATTTGAGGGGTTGTATCTGTACCTACTGCTTTTTTAACTTTATTCTTAGGATCATTCAGATTTTTAAGAACATCAATAAGTAATTTCTTATTATACATTATCTAGGAGAATGTTGTGTTTTAGTATTGATAATTTTTAAAACCATGTTAGTATCTCTTGAATTACTTTTAGAAAGTTTAATAAAGTTAATATAATGTCTGAACTTCTTTCTTTGTAACTCAGGTTTAGAATAATCTAAATTTAACTGGTTTAAATTCTTAATATAACCATTAGGTTCTGTAATCCAAATGTTTCTTTCATCATAGTTACCAAGCAATACTGTAGAATCAGGAGAAGGTAAATACGGTCCAGGATTAGGTGGATATGGTGAACCAATTGGGAACTCACCTCTATTTTTAGTAATATCCCAAAATTGATTTATTCTATATTTATGTTCTTCTTTAGAATAAAGAATATCATAACTTGCTAAGTTTGGTGCAAGCTTAGGGAACTGTAATGATAAGCCTATATCATTCTTTGGATAGATATTTAAATTTAAGTATCCTGAAACCTGATCTGAATTATGAATTACAGCATGATCAAAGTTATAATCTAAGACATGGAACTGATCCACACATAAGTTTTTATCTCTTCTATAACATTCTAAGTAATACTCAATACTTTTAATTGTATTTACCATCTGACCAGTTGGCACAGGTAATTCTATTTCAAAAGGATGTTGTACTCCGTAGAAATTACAATAATCATTACAGAATGCATTATGCTTCCATATACCATTATTTTTTGTAGTTAAGAATGTTCCTTTACTTGGTACATAGAAGTTAGGGTGCCAGTCATGAAAACTAATCCAGAATTGTAATTTAGGGTCATAACTAACCGTCCAAGATGCATCATCAAAATATGTTGGATCACCTAGTTTAAATTTAACTACTAAGCCATTACCGTTTTGATATTGAAACTTATCAATTGATTGAATATAAGTTGTTTGACCTCTATACTTTTCTTTCAATCTAAAATCTCTTTTAGAAAAATAAAGCACACTGTTGTCATTATCATAACTTGCTGTACATGATATACCAGCTACTGGATTATCTGTATGTGGATAATTAGGGAATTCTTCCAAAAGTTTATATGGTAAGAATTCACTAAACCACCACTTCATTCCATCTTGAGAAATTTCTTTTAAACCATTTTGAAATGAAAATACTTTACCTTGGTTTTGTGAGATATAATAAAGTCCTGCAGGTGTAGATACAACCGCATATTTATTTTGTGATGATCCATATTCATATGGTCTCTCAGCTACTACAACATTTTGTGGAGCTTGAGCAAATATACCAGCATCTCCAACTGTTACTTTAGTGCCGCTATCATCTAACTGTAATGTATCAACGCCTTGATAAATAATAGGACTATCATTTTCAAATGTGATAAATAAACCAGTTTTTGCAAAACTTTTTACTGAACTCAACTTGCTTTTAAACTCTACCATGTTAAGTGGTAAAAATGTTAACCAAGCGTCTACATTACTTGTTTCCTGTTGTTGTAATGAGTAGTTAATTCTATTAGGATAACTTACATAACATAACTCAGCTACATTAGGATTGTAACTTGTACCTTGTAAAATACCAGCAGTAAAATATTGATTGAATAAAAATCTTGATGCACTTAATGAATAATCATAAGCATAGTAGTTTCCTTTAGTAAGAATCTCTGGATTAGAATCAAATAAAACATCAAGGTTAGTATAATTATATTTATTGTAAGGTTGTTGCCAAGTAAGTGTACCCGGATCTCTAAAGTCTACAAGTACCTCAGATTCTACAAAGAAATCTCTAACACCATTGGCAGAAGTATAAAAATAAGAATTTCTTACTCCAATAAATCCAGGGTATAGTAATGATAAATTAGTCTGTTTATTAAAATAAACATTATCTAAATCATAGTAACTTCCAGGCAATAAACCATTACCATAGTTTGGGTTATTACTAAATAAACTAAATAAGTTACTTATATTAAATTCACTGATATCCCAAGGTTGACTATTTACTTTAAACTTGGGTTCAGGAATCATTTGATTTAAAAAATAATTCCATTCTATATTATCTGGAACATCATACAAAGTATCATAAAAGAAATGCATGATATTCTTTTCAGTAAATCTATTTACATAAGTGTCTCCTCCAAACATAGTTGGAGTTTCAGTTTTATTTTGAATAAAATTTGAAAATCCACAAGTGCTACCAAAAGACAAAGTTTGTACAGAGTTGGGACCTGTAGTTATATTGTAATCAAGTTTTTGTTCACATGGTGTAGCAACTATTTGTTGTACAGTATCTAATTGCCCATATTGATTTTCAATTCTATATTTTAATCCTACATAATGACTAGCAATTTTATTTATAAAATTTTTAGTCTTACCGTTTTCAGTCCAGTTAACTTTATTAGGAGTAAAATTACTAGCACCAGGAATATTAGCTATTGGATTAAATGTATCAATAGCATAACCAAGTGTCATCAATGATTGATCAACACTTCTTCCATTGGCGTTTAATAAAAAATGTGGGCCAGATGTAGTTCCTGCTGTATCACCACGTTTTGTTCTTAATACAACTAACTTAGGTCTTTTAATATTATTTACTCTGTACTTTCTATTAACACCTGAAGAGTCTACATATTCAGTTAAAGATTGTAATTGATCAAATATATATTGACCTTCTTCCATCACAAATCTTTTATCTTGAGAGTTATTAGGAATTACAAACTTATTGTAATCACCATGTCCAACTAATTCAAGAGCATACTGCCTCTTTTTAATTACAGCATATAATGTATCTACGGCTTGTTGAGTACCTTCAATGAAATAATAAAATAATTGACCACCTGTTGTTATAGTATTTAAATAACCTGAAATGCTGGGGCCAAGTAATTCATACCCACTATATGTTTTATCGTATTGTGGTAATGTATAGTAATGGCCTGTAGAACTAACACCATCTTGAGCATTTTCAAAAATGCTACTTAAACTCACACCTCCAGTAAATGCCTCAGCTATAGGACCACCTGCATTTGTATACGCATTTAAAGCAGTATTAAATGCTGGAATAGGACCAACTACAGGAAGTGTTAATGCCGTTTCAGCTAGCGAATTTAACTGTAGACCAGTAGTTGTGGTTACAGTACCTGGAACAGGACCCGTAAATTGTAAACCATAGTTTGGTGAAAAATTACCTGCCGGATAATTAATTTTTAATTCACCTAAAGCTTTTATCAATGCGTTGATTACACCATTTGCTAATGCAAAGGCAACAACCTTATTACTCATTAATTTAAACTTAGGATGCTTATTTGGTTCTATAAAATATTGCAATGCTTCTCCCTGTACACTTCCATATATTTTTACTTCTGATGTAGATAAGTAAGGATTAATAAAACTTGTATCAGGTGAGTGGAAAGAAATAATATCTAATGGAATATTTTGATTTAGTTTATCACCATCATTATCAGTTTTAGTAATAAATGGATCATTGTATTGATAGTTAGCAAATGCTGGGATACTTGTATTATTTAATGCAGGAACAATAGTATTAAATGGATAGTTAGCATATAATCCTACAATGCCTGAATTTTCAGCACTACCTCTTGGGCTATAGTCACGGAAATTATTAATCATTCCTTTAGCCAAGATACTTTTATTACCGTGTCTTGATCCTCTTAATATTTCATAACCTACAATACCGGGGATGTCTTTACCATCATTATCTTTTGGAAAGATGATATTTTTAAATTGAACACCCATCAGTCTAATATAAAACTTACCATTAGGTTTTTTATAAAAGTGATTAACAGATGGATGTAATGCATTATCAGGGAACTTGTGGTGTCTTATCTCTTTACCACATAGATCGTAATTTGTATTACTTGTTTTAGTCCAACAGTATTGAGTTGAGTTCCAAACTTCCGGTTGATTGTCAGGATAAATTTCTGTTGACTGCCAATAACCCATTTTACCTCTAGACAATATTACTCCACCATCAGGCAAAGGTGTATTGATAGAAGCTTGTAAAACAGAAGCTGTATTAATACTTTGAAAAAACATGGAATCTCCAGGCAGGGTAGTTCCAGGTACATTAGCATATGGTCCATTTTCTAAGTAACTTGTACCATTATATACATAAGAACCTGCGGGTCTTCCTGGAATATGATAAGATGCAGATTTATCACCTGTATCATATACCCAGCGAATAAAAAATGAATATACTTCATCTCTTAAATAACCAGCATTTTTACCACCGTCAATATAATATTCTTCTGGGTATTCTACTGAGACCCATTCAGCTTGTATAAGATTTGCTAAAGGTTGATAATTAAAATCAAATTTACTAGTTGGGCCGATCCTAAGTAAATAATTATTTACTTCAGCCATTTGTTCTGATTTCTCAAATACAGGATTCTGAAGTAATAACTCTTCTACAGGAACAGTTGCAGCTGTCTCAGGTATTTGATCTAGCACAATAGTTTTTATTCTTGTAGAATAATAGCCTACTCTTTTAGCACTTAAGTTTTGATCAATAAATCTTATTACAACTAATTCAAATTCATCAAAATGTTCTGAGTCAGCATCAACAGCAATTTCAAAAGACCCTTTCTCATTTACATAATTAAATATAGGTTGTGTATAACCTGCAGAAAAATAGTTTGTAACCCTTTGTCTATTAATTGTATACGCTGCTGTTATTGCATAAGATCCATTTTCTATTACACCTTGTTGTTCAGAAGTTGTTAAATCCAAACAAGGAGTAATAACTAATGATGCTAATCTTATTTTATCACAATCTAAAATTCCTGGTAAAATAGGAGTACAAATATTACAGTTAGAACCAGGAATAGGATCACAATTTTCTTGCCACGGAACATTAGGCCAAAGCATGGTATCTCCAGAAGGTCCTGTGTATAAGTTACCATTACCTGTAAAAACATAATCACTTGGTGGCCATGTTTTAGGATCACCTATATTAAGATATCTATCTGGATTTAGTCCATCAGCCCAATATACTTGCCAAGTACAATCATCTTTTAATTTTGATGCTCCAGTAATTAAGTCATGTTTAGTAAAGTTTAAACAGTTATCAATTACTATAGGTCTATATTTACAAAGATCAGATTCAAATAAACCTATCTCTGAGTTAATTGGTTTCTCATCTAATGAGTTATATCCAACACTATATATAATCCATTTATCACTAAACAAATGTATAGCACCAATTATATAAACATATGGTGCATTCATTTTAGTACCCGTTTGAGCACACAGAGCATTTGACTCTTCATTAGATAAAGTACCTAAATCCCCTTCTGCCGTATTATTAACAGCATTGCGGGCATGTGTCCACATACCTTCCTGTACAAATAATGGATCAGCATCTTTATTTAATCCCTTAATAAAAGAATTAGTTTGTACTTGTGAAGTTTCTTGACCTTGCTTCTTTGCCATTATACTACTCTTAAGTTATTATAGTTTCTATAATATGGGTTATTAGGGGAATAACTTTCAAACATATAGTAATACTTGCCATACATTGCTTTTCTGTTTGCTTGCCACATTTGTTCAAGCTCTTTAAAGTTTGGAGTATTTACTACACTTAATGCATTATTTCTTGCTGCCTTAACTCTTTGTTCTATTAATTGCAATCTTTGCATTACATCCTCTCCATTCATATAAAGATTTTCAAGAATACGTGCCTTTAGTGCATACTCATAATATTCATTAAGTAAGTCATGATCTGGAACAAGAAGGTTTCCATCTTCATCTTCCATTTGACCTTGATAGTTTAAATACACTTTTCCTGTCTGAAAAGTAGTAAATAAAAACCCACCTTTGATCCATCCTTGATTTGCTGTATTCCAATAAAGATTTGGACAGTCACATTCTATTTCTTGACTGGCTTTCATTTGTAACGGAATTAAAGCAGTGTAAACACGTGTTGTTCCAGAATTATTTATAACTTGAATTAATTCCCATTTCTCACCTTTACAGTTCATAAAGACTCTAGGTCTTGTACAAACATCTCCATAAGGAGCATTTGGATCATAGGCATCAGGAATAACTGATGGAGTACAAGTTGTAGGACAAGTATTATTTGGACATGCTGCTGTATGGTTGCATGGATTAGCATTACATACTGAACAATTTACAGTTGCTGGTGCACATACATCTACAGTAGATGGAGTTTCTACATACTGAATTTCTTGCATATTAGTTCCAGATGCCCATCCATCATAACCTAAATGTTCTACATATTCGCCACAAATAAATGCAAAGTTAAATGTGTAAAAATCATCTGGAAGTTTAACCTTACCATGACACACATCAAGTATTACTTCTTTTTGCTGATTGATTCTTAAACCAAGATCATAGTTAATTTTCTTAGCAAGTTTAATTAACTGTTGGGGCTCTATCATATTTTCAAGAGCAAACGTATTTAAATCAATTGTTACATCTTCTAACAATTGGTCAAACGTTCTATATTTGAGTGTGTAATTAAAGTCCATTATCTAAGTAAATTTTGACTATCATCAGAAATATCAGTAGCTATTTGTAATGATATAGTTAGTTCTTTAACAGCAAACTGTTCAATTTCAGAAAATAAATATTCCGGAAATGGCAGCGGCTGATCTTGTTTTATTAAACAATCATCTGTAGTACATGTGTCTGCCTGTCCTTCAAAAATTGCTTCAGCTCTTACAGCTTCCCAGTCAATATTTGGAAAATATAAATAACCATTTAAATACCAGAAATATCTATTCTTATTATACTTAAAGGTTGTAGTTTTAGTCATAGAAACCCAAGTACCAGGATCTGTACGGAAAAGCTCAATAGTACCATCTATTGAAGATACAGTACGTATAATAGGACCAAATACTCCATCTAAAATTGTAGGAAGTTTTTCTTTTGATCTTTTAAAATAACATCCAGAGTATACACCAACACAACCAGCTTCTACTTTGTCTACATCAATAAGTTCAATGTAAGGTAGTACTTGGAATATAGAACTAATCTTCATTAGTCTAAACTGATTGTCTTCCCTCTTTAAAAGAGTTTGACCGTATTTAGTAAGTAAAAAATATATATTCCTATCGGTTAGGAATGCATCTTCTTTTACACCTTTTAAAGTAGTTCTGACTCTTGATATTGCTTCCCCAATTGTTGTCATAGATCAAATTCATTATAGCTTTTTAAAGCATGGTTTTGTTTATTTTTTGCAATATCTTGAAGTATTGCTTTTTGATATGTCTGCCTAAGTTTAGTAGTAGAATTAACTACAACATACATATTCCAATTTTCCGGATAGTTTTTAGAAACTGATCTTTTAAAATCTCTACATGCAACAAAACTCCAAAATTCTCTATTCTTCATTTTATGTTTTGGTGCATTGCTTGTAAAAAATATTTTAGCTAGCTTGCCATCAGTATTAAAGTTGTTATTATTTACTGTCACACCATACTTATTTGACTTAGCATAATCAACATTTATCTTCTTACTTTTTTGACAAGTACCAATAAAAAGCCATCCAATAGTTTCAGGTAACTGAACACCATCTCTTTTCTCTATAACTGTGGTATACAGCAACTTATTAAAAGCTTTAATTATATTTCTCAATTCCATATTAGTATAATCTTTATACTTAGGATGTTTCTTTTTAAAACTATCAAAGAACTTTTTATTCAATACACTATGCACGTCAGGTCTATACCTTGGTGCGGTTAAATCAGGTTTTTTAAATTCCTTCATACTATATAGATTAATATACTAAAAATAACTCACTTTAGCAAATATACACATAAAACAAAACCCCCGCGAGTGCAGGGGCTTTGCCTTGTTGTCACAGAAACCAACAAACTGTAACTTCTTAAAATATAATTACAACCCTTACCCTCACAGGAGGATCTATTGGTGTTTGATTTAAAGTAATTAATATGTCTCCTGTAGTATCATCTGTTGATGCATCCCAAGTTCCATTTGTACTATATGGTTGAATAAGTCTCCAGGTAGTTCCTGCAAGGTACCATATATTTAAAACAAAATCTGAAAATTCAGAACCATCCTCACTACATAATGATGGATCTACACCACAAGCAATAAGTTCTGCTCTTGTAACAGAAAGAATATCACCATCCAAATTTGAAGTAAATTCTTTTACAAATCTTAATTTCTTTGTTTGATTATCACAGAAATAAGTAACTACATTGTTTAATGCATCTGCTAAAGTTGTATCTGTTGCTACAACAGTATCTGATCCACAATCAATAGCTGCACCAGTATAGACTGTACATTGTGCATCAGTAACAGTATAACATGGTTCCGGATCAGGACATGCTGCTGGTGTAGGACATGGTGCTGGACTAGTTAAAAAACTATCTTCACACCCACAGTTAGAACATTTATTTATTGACATATCTTATAGTATTATGGGCAAACAGCTGAGAATCCGGTTTCAGTATTACAATGACCTAAGTATCCTATTAAACCATCAAGAGTAAAATAAAATCCACCAATTTGGTTTTCATCTCCAGCATCACAAGAAAATGGCCATGTCAAATTAAATGTATCTGAAAGCAATGGAAAATTTGCATTAGAAGGAGCATTGTGAATATCTGTTCCACTACCAATGTAGTTAGGAAGATACTCTCCTGATCTAACATTACTTGTAATCAATCTTAATGGAGAGTTTCCTTGAATTCCGCTACCTCTTGTTGTACTAATTTCTACATCATGTACAACTTGAACTGTAAGTGCTTTTGTTGAAGTAATACTAACTCTAATTGCAGATGTTAAACATGTACCATAAGTTGGATCAACATCAATAGGTCTAAGAGCAGTATCCCAAGCTTTATAATAAGTAGCATCTAAGTTTGCTGCTGTAACAGAAGAAGGAATAACAGAACCACCATTGTTAAATGAAATAGCACCATTAGCATTAATAGAACAACCACCAACACCACTCCAAGTTGTACAACCAGAGATTGAATTATATGCAGAAGTAGATGATAAAGTAACAACACTTCCAGGAGAAGATGGATTTTCTAATGGAACATAAACAGTTCCTCTAAAGTGAATTTGATTTCCAATTCTTCTACACTGTGGTTTTGTTACTCCTGAATAATATGCAAATCCTTCAAGATCTACCCAACCAGTATCTGTAATATTTGCTGTAACATTAAATGCAGGCCCTGAGGAAACTGATAAATTTACTGTAGCTGTATCTGAAACTGTAACTTCAACTGTTTGTGCATATTGATATACATCACAAAGTGCTACCCAAAGATTATTGATTGCATCTGCTACAGTAGCATAAGATCCTGCTTGTATCCAATTTGAATTTGTAGAAAATGCAGTTCCTGTTGTTAATTGTAAATCTGTATCATCAATACAAATTGCAGAAATAGCAGAAATTAAATCTGATGTAGTTCCAGTAGTTGAATAATATGAACACCATATATCATTAATAAATGCCTCTAATACAACATCAATATCTTGAGTAGTACCAATGTTTAAAGAACCAATTGTACAATCTAATGTAAATGATGGTAAAACTAATGTAGGAACTGGAGCGGCTTCTAGTGCTGTAACTCTTACTTCTAAATCTAATATGTTAGAATTTATTTCAGTAATTTCTGTTACTAATGAACATACTTTAGTTCCGATTGCTTGTGCATATTCTGAAACAGTCATTACAGTAACTCTATCTACTATAAAGCAATCTGCTACTGTTACTAATGTGTCAGCACTTGCTGACTTTGTAGAACCTGTAGTAAGTGGACTTGTAGCAGGATCTGATACAGTAGTTACTTCATTTTGTAAAGTACAAATTTGCTCAATCAAAAATTGTATAAGTGCTTGAAAATCATTTGGACCACAAGCAGTTAGATTGAAACATGAAAGATCATAGTTAGTTACATTTAATGTATCTAACACTGCACATAATTCTGTTGCAAGTTTAAATATAACATCTGAAATTGTATCACCTGCGCACAGTTTGATACAAGGGATATCTGGTCCTTGCCAAATCACACAGTTACTGGAGATTGGACTACAAGGTGAGTTATCATAATTAAGTGGCTTCATATTTCTTCTATTACTATAATATACAAAAATTTATTAAGATTGGCAAGTTCTACCAGTGCTTCCACAACCACAGTTACCTCCGCAAGAACCCCCACAATTACATCCAGTATTACATCCACAACTTGGGGTTGCACATGTATAATCTGGATTAACTAATGCTTTTAAATCTATTAGTTGTTTTTGAATGATGTACTGTTGATCTTCTTCAGGACAACAATTAGATATACCATATCTTAATTCAAGAACTTGTTTATATAAAGCTTCTGCAGCTTTACATGAAATTTCTTCATATTTCCAAGTAGAACAATATGGTGTGTTGTATCCTGGCTTTAACGATCTTCTTGGATAAATAGGAGGAGGACATGTATGAACATCACCATCTAATGTACAATCCCCAAAATATTCTACATAATCTGTAGGATAAGATGTAAGCCAGTGAGCCATACATATTCTTTCTGATCTTTGACCTGAAAGTAATGTAATTGTTTGAACAGTACCTTCACAGTCTAGATAGTCATAATTATGACTAACAGTATCATGGTTTTTAACTCTTGAGCATATACAAGGAAAACTTGTAAGACAGTCTTCACATGTTGTAAATGAGTTTGCTATATCTCCAAGAATTCCTGCTCCAACACTTGTCATTGCAACACTGACTCTCCAGCATGTTGTAGGACACCACTCAAGAATAATAATCTCTGTTACATATTCTGAAAGATCAGTTGAAGTAATTATACTAGTTTCAATACCATTACAATCTGTAAGCTCATAATAAGTTGTTTTACAAGCTTCACAATCATCATATGCAACTGAAACTGAAGTAGGAACATCTGATGGAATTGGATCTGGATATTCTTCAACAATCCAACATCCCGGACAGTCTGGATTTAATTCAACAACTTGTCCTACATAAGCACTGAGGTCAGATGATGTATAAATTATTGTACCTAAATCATCACAATTAGTTAGTAAATAATTTGGATTAGGATTACATGAAGTACAATCATCATATGCTTGTAAAACAACTACATCAATAGCACAATCACAATCTACTACACTATTAACTATCCAACAGTTATCATATCCATCTATTTGTACAACTTGACCAAGAATTGCATATTGACCAAGAGATTGAGCTGTTGTATAAATTGGATCTAATACATCAGCACAATCAAATAATTCATAACATGGAGTTGGACATAAACCATCTACACATTGACCACCATCTATTACAGTATAACTAGAAGGAACTTGCGGATATACTAAAGAGCATCCTTTCCAATACCCACTGATTGTAGTAGATACTACTACACCATCACAGTCAATATAATATAATTTACCTGAACCAGTAATTTCATAACAAGTACAATCACATGAACAAGGAAGATCTCCATCAACTGCAACTGTAATTGGATTACTAGGATCTAAATTTGTATCAACAGACCAATTAACTACATAGTAACAATCAAATCCTAAATCTGCATCAACTTCTATTGAAGCATAACCATTTACATATGCTGATAAATCTGTATCTGTTACAGTAGGTACAAGTGAACTATCACATGGCCAAACAACATATAATGGAGTTGGACATGTAGGACATGTAATTACTTCATCTCCACATGGTGTTTCATATGTAGTAGTACTATCCCAAGTATAAACACCACTTCCTGGAAAGTCTGTTGGAACAACATTAAGATTAAGATAGTTAGCCCCAGTAATTGGACTACCTGGATCTGCAGTTGTACCAGTAAAGATTCTATAACACTGAACACTTAAACCTACATAACTATCAGTTAAAGGATCATATCCTACTCCTGAAATACCATTGTATATATTTATGCCTGGTGTAGGTGGATTTGTTGTACCATTAACACTAAAATATAATGTATTTCCACCACAACATGGTTCAAATGCAATCCATGAATTTGATGCGGGTGTTGTAAGTGTTGTTTTTGGTACTGACATATTTAATTATTTATATCTATCTTTTCCCCAAACTTGATTTGTTTGAGATACTGTTGCCATTGTTTTTCTTTGCTTGAGTCCAGATTCATAAGATGTTAAACATCCTGAACATACTGTTTTACCATCTGATGCTGTTCTCTTCTGACATCCACATGATAATTTCTTTTTGCAGTTTGGGCAGTTAGCCATAAGTTGTTGGTTTTAAATAAGTTAACAATTAATACAATCCATTTTATTGAGGAGCTTCCAAGCATAATTGTAAAGTGACATTCCTTTCTGAGGTTCATGACAAAACTCTACTTTAGACTTAGCCGCTTCTAAATACATTTTGATAAGATTAAGTTCTTCTAACTTCTGTTTAATCTTAAATGGCGGATCACAATCTGCCACATCTAATCTACAAAGAATATTGTAGTATCTATTTAATGCTTTAGTAATTCTCATATGATTGTATTCTACATATACCACATCATTGGGAGAAACACTGTATTTAATAATATAAATACCATCTGGAATATCTACATATTCAGTTCCGCAATTTGTTGTTTGCAAACCTAGATCACATGCGGTAATGTTATCTATGAATCCAGCATTTACATCTAACTGTACAGAATATTGAAAACCGGGAACAGTAATATTTAACTGTTCACATACAACAGGAATTAGATCTGTATAAACACTAGTATCCATTACAGTAAGAATACAAGGATTCATTACTGTTGGAACTTCTAAACTTAATACGTGATTTGCCATAAGTATTTAATAAAAAAAGGGGATAGGAGTTTGTAACTCTTCTCCCCTTTTAGATTTTTGAGTTTAGTTATCTTAGCAAGAAACTACATTGTAAGGATTGTACACAGGAAGTGTAGGGAAATTCACAGGAACGTCACATACAGTATCACATGAGAATGCTTCAATGTTACAACCATTAGCACAACCATCTAACCAATCAGATACATCAGTATACAATGTACTTAATGCGTTTTGAGAGAAAATAGTTAATGCATATTGATCATTATCAAATGTTCCACTTGGATTATTAAAACGTGGTACATTGTGAATAAGTACATATCTGTAGTATAAAGCACCACGATCAATAGTACTGATAATTTGATTTCCTTGAGTAATCTCACGGATACGTAGATCAGTTGCTAAGAAGTTTTGTCTGTAAGATTCAGAAAGAGTAAGTTCTCTAAGAACTGTCTCACCAAGACCTTGTACTTGAAGACCAGTACACTCAGTAACAACACAAAGAGTTGTAAATGCACATGGATCACCATTAAGATCTACTTCAGAAGCATAAAGTTTAACTGGCTCTTTTTCATAGAAGTCAGAAACTTGGAATGTACAGTCACCAAATCTAGTGTCAACATAAGCACCGTTTAAGATCAAACCTGCACAAGCACCATCAGTGTGTCCAGCAGATACATAGTTATCCCAAGTATCAGCACCATTTGCAGCTAAGAAAGTAGCAGAAGTTCCTGGAGCATACCAGATAGTACCATCTTCAGCTTGAACAGCTGGTTGAATGAATGGAGAAACAATTGGATTGTTTACAATTGCATTAGCCCAAGCAATCATTACAGTAGTTGAATCAACTGCTACTGGAGCAATTGCACCATCTGGGCAACATCCTGTGTATGCATCAACAGTTGCATAAGCATTGTGGTTTAAGAAACGTAATGCAGGAGAACCTTTAACATCCAAACGGAGGTAGTAAGTTTCACCACATAAGAATTCTTTGCAGCACTCAGCTGTAGTACCACAACCTTCTTGTGCATGAGCTGAAGTAATTGTAGCTACGTCTACAGTAGCATCATCATTACCACCAACAAGAGTAAGTGTATCATTTACAGTGTATCCTTTTCCTGGATTAATAACTGTAGCTGAATCAACAGTACCACCAGTAACAACAATTTCTAAAACTGCACCAGTACCAGTACCACCAGTTACTTCAACAGTGTAAGTACCATTAGCATAGCCTGTACCAGCAACCAAAGTATCAACAGTTAATGCACCGCCTCCATTTGTCCAGTAAGTAGAACCTACGTGAATTACATTGTTTTGTGGAGAACATGGATCTACTGAATAGAAACGTGATACATATTTAGGGTTGATCATTTTAGACTTGTTAGTCTCTTGATAACCACCTGCTAATGGACCAATCTTGTCATTATCATAAATTGCAGAACCTGCAATATAAACATTACAACAAGCTGTTGGAGTAATAGTTTGATTAAAAGTTGCACTACTAGGATTTGCATCGAAAATACCAATGTATCCATTTTCATAAGTAGATGCTGCAGCTGCTTTCAACTGATTCAAACCATAGGTAGGAACACCTTCGGTGGTCACATAACCATAATCAGAATCTGTAGAAACAGTTGTGCCATCTAACAAAGTTACAGTAGCGTTATTAACACTTTCTCCTGTAGCTAAGAATGCTTTTTCAAAAGCATGATTAAAATAAGCCATTTTTTCTAAGTTTTAATTAATAAATATATACTATAATATAGTGAAAGTTTTTTAAACTTCCAAAATTATTTTAAGAAAAGCAATTTGTATTTTGCTGAGTTAATTGTATCCTTTAAAGTATCTAAACTATTTACAAGTTCTGAGTAAGGCATTTTTGCTTGAAGAGCATTTACCATTTGATACATATCTCTTAAATATGCAAGACCTTCTTCTACTGTATTAAGAGTTCTTGGTGTAGCTTCTGTGTAATCTAAAATTTTTTCAGCAGCACCTTGATAACCTTCAATAAGAGTATCTGCATGTCCTGGTAATGCATCATATAAATCATTAAGAGCTTTATGTGCTGCATAAGATCCAGCTCCTTTTACTTTTAAGTGAAGTTTATGAAAACTTGATGCAGCATTCATAAGTTCTGTTGCACAGGCTGCTGTCATTGTATCACAATTAGCAGAAGATCCTGCTGTTGAATAATTTGCTGTTGATGCAGAAGCATCTCTTTTTAACATTCTAGGTTTGTCCATTTTTATTAATTATTGCGTTCTGCAGTTTCTGTACCTCTAGAGAACTGATTTCCTGATTCCATATCACCAGCAAGAATACTCACTGCTTCATCAATTATTACTTCTATTATATCATCTTTAAATTCACATTCTACATTTTGAGTAGATTGTAGATTAGTATAAGGATCTACACAACCATCAATTTGAATTTTTATAGGTTGTCTATAGTAAATTATATTAGCTGATTCAATTTGAAAATCACCATTTGTATAAATATGTGTAGTATTTCCAATTAAAGTAGCAAATGTTTCTCCCCATTCAAAACTAGGTTGTTTACCTTTATCTCTTAAAAGAACATTAAGATCTCCTTCCTGTGCTAAATAAACAGTCATCCTTCTTTTAGTACAGCATTCTTGTTTAGCATATACATCTACTCTTTTCCATTGTAGATAATCTCCAGGAAGATTTCCAAAATAATAATATTCTTTATCTGTTAAATTAAGTGCTTGAGTATTTAGTAAAACTTGAAGATCATCTTTTCTTCTTGTTGAACCTTCATCACCTTCTTTTAAAATATTAATACCATGCAATTGTCTTCTAGCCCACTCAACTTGTGCTTTATTAAAAGCTTCAACAATCTGCCAGCAAGTTATATTATCATAATCTTGACTATCCAGTTTATTTAACCGTTGCTTGATCTTTATTTCAATTGTACTGTTTAACATTATTTTTTCATTTTACTAAGTGTAATTGCAAGTCTTGCTCTTTGACCAAGCTTACCACCCTTTTTAGCAGCTGCTGCCAATTTAGCTTTAGGAATAGTTTCTCCTTTCTTAACACCAAGTTGTTCTCTAAGAGCACCTGGCTTTTTAATAGCACCCTGAATCCAGTTACCACCCTTTTTTTGTTTTGGTACTTCAGCTGCTTTTTTTGCTTCTTTTTTAGCCGCTCTATTTTCTTTGATGTTTTTACCTACTCTAGTACCAATAGCGGATAAACCTGTACCAATTATTGTTGCTGCAATTTTAGCACTTGGCGTACTAAATGCACCTGGTTTTTTAGGCCATGGAACACACTTACCATCTATACAAGCATGTTCTGGAGGACAATCATCACCATAATTACATCCTTGTTTTGATTTTGTACTTTTAACTGCCATAACTATTTCTTTTTACGTTTATTTTTTAAAGCACCTGCAATAACATCTGCTCTAGTAATTTTATTTTTAGGTGCAGCTAATGCAGCAAGTTTTGCTTTTTTAACTGAGCCACCTTTTTTCATAGTAGGGGCACTATAGTTTGTAGTTCCTGTTTGAGGAATACCATAAATTTCAGGTTTAGTCGTTGAACCACCTTTTGCCATTTTTTGACCACCACATTTAGCACATCCTAATTTTTTCATAATATATAATTTTTAACATTTCCATTTTCTCAAAGACTTATTGATTCTTGATTGAGGATCATTAGCAGTCTTAGCACTTGTAAGTTTTTTCTTCATTCCTGTCATACGTGCACAGAAAGATTTCTTTCTTGGACCTCCTCCTGGTTGAGGAGCTTTAATATCATGACCAGCAGCCTTTAATGAAGCTCTACCTTTAGCATTAAGACCACCACTAGGTGACTTACCTTCTTTTCTTTGCCATGCTGGTGTCTTTGCCATTCTTTTTATTTTTAGGATAAGGGTTTTCTCTATGCCATTTTTTAGTTGCTGCTATACCCTGTTTAATTGTTTTAGCTCCTGCTTTCTTGGTAAGATTGATTGTATCCCACTTTCCTTTATCTTCAGTAGGATGATTAACCATTATATCCCCAGGTTTACCTTTGCCTATCTTTGTAGTCTTTTTATAAATCCTGTGTTTTTCACCATCTGCAGTTACTCTTGCCATAATTATCTACTGAATGTTTTAAGAACGCTCATTTGTTCTTGAGCAAGTTTTTTAACATCATTCATCATCTTAGCATCCTTACGGATTTCATCTGCTCTTTTAAGAGTACTAAGTGCTGATTCAATTTCCCATTTTCTCATCTCTGCTTTAGCAGGTGCAGAAATAGACATACCTGTAGATGCTTTCTTTACAGGAGCCTTTTTAGTTGTTGTTTTTTTAATTGCCATAACTATTTCTTTTTAGTTGCTGCTTTAATTTTCTTTTCTTGCTTAAGCATTTGTTTAGTAGGTTTCTTTCCAGAACCTTTATTATCACGGATGTTATCCCAGAGACCTCTCTGGGAATAACTACCGTCTTTTCTTTTTAGCATTTGCTTTGGCATCTTAGCACTTTTTACCTCTCATACTGCCACCCATTTTTGCTTTAGGTACAGCAGTTCTTGGAGCAGAACTAGTACCACCAACTCTACCTTTAGTGGTTTTCTGTGTAGAAACTTTAGCATTTGAATTTACCATACCACCAGTTTTCATAACTTTTCTCGTAGGTTTTAGATTATAAACTTCGGTTCCTCCTGTTTCTTTAACTTCTTTTCTACCAGCTTTAGTATAAGGCGTGTATAATCCTTTAGTATTTGTGTAGCCCTCTACAGGAACATATAGTCCTTTACCTTTTGAAGCTTTTCTTTTTGCAGCTTTTTCACTCATAGTGCGTCCACCATCGTCATATTTTTTAAGTGCCATTTTATTTTAAGTTTAAGAATTCCAAAATTTCTCACAGGCTTTGTTGAGATCTGTTAGAACATCCTCATTGAGTGGGTTCTTCAAGTACTCTATTACATCTGAAACATTGCGTCCTAACATTGCATTAGTCTTAGCATGGTAGATGTAACCATCAGCCTTATTAATAATATACTTAAAAAATACGGAATCTCTAACAATTGATTTAATTTTTAGTGTTTCCATATCCATTCCTACAGCTTCAAGGAAAGACTTAGCAGCTCTTTCTTTGTTGCCTTCAACTCCTTCTCCATTAATGTACAAGTCCATGTTCTCATACATAACATCATTAGGTGTTGACTTTCTATATTGTGTACTGTTACCATCTACTACTTTAGCTACATAGAATAGTTTAGTACTATTTTTGTCAAATAATTTCTGAAGTTCAGAAAGTGCCTTGTTACGCATTTTCTTGTATTCAGTTCTTGCAACAACAGTCTGCTCTTGTTTGTCTAAGTAAAACTTAGGTGGAACAGCTCTTGATCTTGCATCATCAAAACTTTTTGATACAATAGAAAATCCCCCAGCTTCAATAGCATAAAGTTTAATTCTATCATATGGATCATTAGGATCTAAGAATAAAGGTTCATTACCACATGCAATATGAATCTTATTCCAAAAATCTTTATTATCTGGTTTAAGTAATTTTACTTTATTCCAGAATTGAGGGTCCTCAATATCTAAAACATTTGCTGCTAACTCTGTCTCAAGTTCAGCAACAGCAGTTCTAATTTCTCTTACCCTTGCTTCCTTGTCTTCAGCTTTAAGAAGTTTAATCTCTGGTGCAAATTCATTTAAACCAGTAAGATATCTAATAACTCCATTTTGCTCAAGGCAAGCAAGTTGTTCAAAATGCTTAACTCCATCATATAAAGATAAGCCATAAGTTTCTAGTCCCATATTAGAGACTGAGTTGTCAAAGAACGGGCGGACTGCAATAGCTGTTTTTTTAACAGTTCCGTGTCCCATTTCTACCATTGTGAAATTTTCCATGTTTTGTTGGTTTTATTTTTGTTGGTTAAAATTAAAGAAAAAAGGGAGGAGTTTCCCCCTCCCTTGTTTTTCTAGTTTAGATTAGAATGATCCACCAGTTACTGGGTTTCTCATAACAATTTTCAACACTTTAGTTGGGTCTTTAACCCAAATAGCTGGCATTGTTTGGCTCATCATTACACGGTAACCATTGAACTGACCAGAAGACTGGAAGCCTTGGCTACGTCCCATGTAGTCCATAGTACCATTTTGATACCACCATTTCAATTGATTATCCCAAGACAATTTCAATAAGAAGATATTGTCATTAGTATTATCAGTGATATCAAAGATAATGAATGAGTAAGAAGATAATGGGAAACCATCAATGATTGGGTTCTCAATATCATTTGTATGAACATTGTCAAATGCTGGGTTCAACACAAACTTAACGTTAGCCAAGAATGGAATAACATAAGAAGTGTAAGCAAAACCAAAGTTCAAGTCCATACCTTTACCAGTGATTGCACCGATATCAGCAGCCTGGATAAGAAGACCAGAAGAGATAGCCTCTTGTTTGATAGCCTCATTAACCATACGCATACCACCCATACCAGTTTGTACAACTAGACTACGTTTTGGATCTGGACCTTGGAACTCAACCTTACCATTGAAGAAGTTGTAGATCTCAGAACGGAACAAGTCAAGTGTGAAGTTATTTTTATTGTATACTCTTTTGAATGAGTTATCCAACTGCTTCCAAAGACCCACAGACAATCTAACATCATCTGGACCATCCTGACGTACTCTACCACCATGACCCCACATTAAGTAAGTTTCAATGTCAGTAGCAATTTTGCTCAAGTGAGCAGATTCCATTTGAGTTAAGAAAGTTCTTGAAAGGTCACCATTATCAAATGCCTTTTTAACTTTGTCTTTACCCATTACCTTAATCATGTCTTCCAAAGAAGCAATTGAAGGATCTTGGATGCTTTTGTCAAATGTTCTCCAGATCTCAGTTACAGGAACTGTACCATCTGCATTCATACCACCTTTGATCATCAAGTCAGCACGGCTAGAGATAGAGTAGTGTACGTGAGCTTCTGCACCACCAACAAAGTTATAGAATTCACGGAATCCTGTTTTTGTAGTAATGTCAGAGAATCTTTCACCATACTCACCTCTTGCAGAACCTTTACGGAATACTTTGGTACCGTTAGCTAAGTATTTGTTGTCAATGTATTTGTAGTTGTCATTGTTTACCAACTGCACAGTATAGATATAACCATCACCTAATGGGAGGATATCTTCTTGTGTAATGTACATCTCAACACCATTGTATTTGTCATAAGTGATGATATCACCATGTCCAAATTCTCTTTTGTTAAGTTTGATACGGAATGTAGTACCATCAACACCTTTAAAGTCATTGTTTGGTTCTACGTCTTCAACAATGTAAGGAAGGTCAATAGAGACAGGAGTCTGCCATCTGTATTCCCCACGTGCGTTATCAACCATGATAACATTTTTTCCACCAAATGATGACATTTGATAAAGAGGCATTTCAACCTTTTGAGCCATAGCCCAAAGATCCACTGGACCCAAGTCCATTGGCTCTGCATCTTTCAGCATGTTCACCAAGTGGTAAGAATCCACATGGGAACTTGCGTTGTAAGCGGTATCCCTAAGGAATATACCATTGTTCATTACTGGAGTTGCCATTGTATATATTAATTTAAATTGTTACTAATTAAAATCTCTTGAACAAATTGTTTGGTCTTGAGATTGTTTTTTGTTGACGGCTTGGTGTTGTTGTCCTTCTTTGTTCTGGTTCTTCTTGAGTTGAAGAACCTATTTTTCTTGCCTCTTCTGTTTTTAACTGTCTTACTGTTTTTTCTACAGTTTGTTTTACTCCTTGGTCTCTTACTTTATTTCTGTAAGAATCTGGATCAGAAAGTAACCACAAAGCTTCTGCAATCAAACCGTGATTTGGTTCTACAAACTGATACTTTTCTAACAAGTGCCCAAGTAGGTTTGTAGGTTTACCAGAAATTGAAGGATAATTTGGCTGAACTAATCCTGAATATAATTGACTTTGTACCTTTCTATCAAGTTTAATACCACCAAGTTCACCAACTGCTAATGTATTGTATACATTATCTTGATAAGCTTTTGCTTGCTGAGCTTGTTGTTGTCTTTTATATTCTTGTTCTGCAAGTTGTCTATTTACAATATCTTCTTGCATTTTATCTAACTTCGGTTTAAACTGTTGAGCTTTTTGTGCTAGTCTTCCTAGTTCTGCGTAGTCTTCAACTTCAGCCTCAATCTCTTCTGCACTTCCAAATCCTGTTGCATATAGATACTGTCTTGCAATCTCTGCTTGATCATATTCATTAGAAGGATCTAAATCTCTAATCTCTTCTACTTGAGCTAATGTTCTAAAAAGACCTTTAAGATCTTGACCACCATCTGCTACATATTTAGCAGCATATTGAAGTTCTTGTGGTAAAGACTGAAAGAACTCTTTTGGAGTATTCTCTCTCACTGCAGCTTCTCTTTCTTGAAAGTTAGCTTCAAATAATTCACGGAAATCTTTAGTTGTATATTCTTCTAATGGTTTATCATCATCAAAAGGAATAAGCGTACCTTCCTCAATCATTTTACTTGCTAACTCAGCAAGACCAGACTTATCTACTTTAGGTCTTCCTTTATTACCAGCATCTTCTTCTTGTGAAATTAGACTATCAAGTTCATTAATTGTCTCTTCAACTTCTATCTTTTTTTCCTCAGCTTCTTTCCTTTCTTCAGGAGTTTTAGCTGTTGGATTGTCAAAGAACGTCATGTCTGTTTTTTCCGCTGAGAAAACAGATTTTTTTTCTGGTTCATTTTGGTCATCAGGTAGCATAATACTATCTGCACCTGGGATACCAAAAATTGAATCAATATCTACATCAACTTGACCTACCGTTGTAGAATCTTGTACCTGAATCTCTTCAGGATTTTTATTGGTTTCTTCCATCTGTGTTGGTTTTGTTTATAATTTAATATACAAAATAAACTTGGAAAATTTAAAAGTCAAAAATTAATTTTTTGCAATATATAGCTAAACCTATTTTTTCTTTTTATCAGAAGATTTGCCATCATATTTATTCTTATTGACTCTTGCTATTTCTAGTTGTTTATTTGCTATGTCTTCTTGTGTTTGTAATTTCTGTTGTTCCATACTCATTTTCTGAGAATGTTTCACCATATCATCACTTTGCTTTTGTCTTTGGATATCTGTTTGAGCTTGGTATTGTTCAGTTGCTCTGATTTCTTTCATAGCATCTCTATAGTCAGACATTTGATTTTGATCAACATCTGCCATTGATCCATAACCAGCAGCTCTAATTTCAGCAACAGTAATATCTTTTTGAATCATCTTATCATCTCTTTCAGCAGCAGCCTGGATATCCATTTGTTTTTGTTTCTCCTGAGATGCAAGTTGTTCTTGTTGCATTTGTTGTTGCTGTTGCATTTCTTGTTGTTTCATTTGCTGTTGTTTTTGCTCTGACATTTTAAGAACAGTATTTATTTCAGCAATTGAATCTGATTGAACAATCTTACCAAGATCATAAATAGAAGCTCCGGTTGTATTATTTTGAATAGCCATTTGTTTTAACTGCTCAAGCACAGCTCTATGATTTGCAGTAGTACTACAGAAAATATTAAGATCTCTCATTAATAAATCTGTACCTTCAATCTGGAATGCAACTTTTTCATCAGCTTCAGTGATATATGTAAGTCTTGCAGAAGGTTTTGTACTGTGATAATACTGAGCTAAGTCTGTACGCATTTGGTGCACCCTAGGCATTAGATAATCACAGTGTTGAATAAAGAATACTTCTGTCTGTGCATAAGACGCTGCAGCAGCTTGTTCTACTCCAGTAGCAGTCATTTGAGATAACTGTTGCCCCATTCTTTGTGGATTAACACCAATTACTTCATATGCTTGTTGCTTAAAGTGATTTGCTAATTGAATTCTAGACATTAATCTTTCTGTTTGAGAAAGATCAAGTTTTTGGAAATGCTGGAAGTTTAATGCATTTTCAGTATTTGAAATAGATGTATCCAAAGGAAGCATCTGGAAATTCTTCATTGCAACATATGCTTTAGCATAATTACCTTTACCCCAATCTTCTCCAAGAGAATGTTTAGGTAAAGTATTTTGGTCAAGCATGATAATTGTACCTAGTTCATCAACTAGAATATCTGCAATCTGATTATTTACAATATTGTATCCAATCTGATATGGCTTCATTAAATCTAATAAAGCAGTAGAACGTGTATTTCTATCTGTAAATACAGCTCCTTCTACAGGAAGTTTACAACCATATAGACTGTTATCACCTTTAAATTGGAATCTTAATGGTCCAATCTTATGTTTATCAACACCAATATATATTGGAGTAAATCCTCCAGGATTATTCATACCCCAGAATGAAGGAATGTTTGGTCCAATTTTTACACCACCCCAAACTTCATTAATCCAAATCCAATCTATATGCTCTCCATAAACTAAGTTGTCTCTTGTTCTATTTTTATACAGCCTTGTATCATAGATAGGTTTATCTGAAACTGAATAATCTTCACTTACAATTTCAGTTAGTACTTCTCCTGTTTCAGATATCTTTGTTAAGTGTCCTACTTTTTTCTGAGATTTCCAATAAGCTGTAGTTACTCTTAATAAATAAGCAGTTCCTTGATCGTAGTAGTCTTCTCCCTCAGCAAGTATTTGTGTAATAATATCAGAACCATCTAGCACATTACCTCCCATAAATGAGGTATACTGTCTATATGCAAGAGAAGGCATATTTGTATTCCAGTCATGAGACTTGGTAGCATCATAAAAAGAACCATCATTCTGTAAGCCACCAATATTATATGCTGCAGATCTAATTGGATAAATAGCTTCAAGAGCTGCCATTTGTTCTTCTGTCATTAAGTAACCATACTTATCAATAACATCAGAAGGAGTCATCATATCTGTTTTACCAGCCCAGTTTCCTTGAGAAATATATCTATTATCAGGAGACTTATGATAGAATGAAATAACTGGATTCCATAGTTCTACTTCATAATCATCTTCCATCATACGGAAGTGCCAGAACTCTCTATCAGTAATAAGCATATCACGGAAACCTCTTTCCTCTAGCTCATCCATTTTAAATCTTTCAACATCAACTTTATGTTGGTGTGTTGCCCATTGCTCAATCATAGATCTATAATCTTTTTGAAAGAACTTTTCTATTTCAGGCAATGATTTAACTTTTTGAGGATCTAATTGTTGCTGTGCTTCTGGTGAATTAGGATCTAATCCTTGTTCAATTAATGCTGCAATAATTTTAGTTTGTGCATCAGCCATTAATGTTTCTTCAACCAAAGATCTTTTTTGTTCTAACATTTCATTATATGAAACATCATCAACGGCTCTATATGTAAGTTTAGTAGATCTCTTAGCAAATTCACCTACTAAGACATTAATAACATTTGGAATAATTGGATAGAATTTAAGTTCTAAAGCTGAAGCATCTTCTTTAGTAAGTAAATCTACAATATCTCTATATTCATTATTCTCTTCTACTATGTAATCTGTTCTATCAATAATTCCTTTTGCTAACTTATAGTTCTTCATAAGTCTGCGGGCATTTCTTCTAATCTGCTTTAGACCATTCCATTCTAACCAATCTAAATTCCATGCTGCCCAGTGCTCATCTTTTTCTTTTTTAGGAATAAACTGCAATGGTTGAGTAACACTACCTAATCGGCTTTGCTCAACCTTTGCTCCCTTTTTTAATTGCATTGCGTTAAATACCTGCATAGCTTTTATTTAATATTTTTGAAAGGTGATCTTTTAAAATTTTGAGAATTAAAAGATGAGTTCATTCCTAAATTACGGAATGGACTTCTATTTAATTTAAACAAATTATCTGACTTTTGCAAGTTTTTAGAGGCATCATCCATGATAACTCTTTTAGAATAACCCCTATTAGCTTGCTGGATTCTCATGAATGCAACTAATGCAGCAAATGACACAAGTCTATCCACGTTGACTCCTTCTGCATATTCTTGCATTTCTTTAAGTAACATTGGATCAGGTATACGTTCTATACCATATTTAGTCCTTACAATAGTACCATCAGTTTTTGTTTCTACATCTAATTCTTCTTTACAATATTCAATAGCATAACTTAATAAGTGAGCTTTAAATAATGTACCTGTGTTTTTCCAACCATACTCCTGAAATACATTAGCATTGGCACCTAGATCTTTTAAGAATAAGATCTGACTCTTAGGTACTAAGTATCTTTGTTTCTTTCTAGATATCATGTACTGAATAAATAATGAAATGTTATTTTCAATTACTGTCCACGCATTATACCATTCTATGATTAGTTCTAGTTTTTGGTGAGTTTTATTAATATCATCAAATCTACCACACCAAGCAGCTACAATCTTATCTGGTTCTATATATGTTTCTGTTTCTCCCATAGTTACTTTAGTAACTTCTACTGGAGCTTTCATAATATAGATTGAACAGAGTGATTCTGAAGTTGTTGTTTTACCTTCAGAGACAGGGTCAATAGAAGCATAGTACTGGCCAAATGTGGGATCCTTAATTGGTCTTTCCCATACAACAAGTACTCCAGTTTTATCTTCTGTTTTTTTACTTATAGGAAATTCTTTGATAGGTTGTTTATCTGTATTTTTTACAGCTACTTTACCATTCTCATCAGTAAAAATATCTAAGAACTCATAAGCATATTCTTTCTCTTCAATCCTTCTTCCTTGTGCAGCAACTAAATGTGCAGGGAATACTGATACAGATCTATGAGCAAATGCTTCTTGAATATTTCTTGGGTGCTGAGAAATACGTAGTTGATAGTCTTCTGGAGAAAGTTCTTTTTTCCATTGTTCAAACTGTGCATCTAAAGCTATAAGAGCTTCTTCTACTTTAGAATTACCAAAGTCATCTATGTATGGGGGCATTGACCATTGTTCAGGAATAAACAAACCTGACAAACCTACAGTTCCTTTATTATCTAAAAGATTAGTTTCTACAGCATAAATATCTTTAGAAAGAGGATTAAGAATCATATCTCTTAGTGGATTACACTGAGACAAGTCACCCACAGATCCTGCTGCAATAAACATACCTGTAGTAACCATACCTGAGCGCATAGCTGGACGCATGTACTCATATGTCTGATCCATCTTAGGTGCAATCCCTGCCTCCTCATGGAAGAAGTATTTTACCGGACCCCCTACACCATTTGTTGGATCTTTCTCAAATGACATACCTTGGATAGTACCTTTGAGACCAACTTCTGTTTTTCTATCTCCTTTTCTTACTTCAATCTTCTGTTGCCACATCATAACCTTATCTGGTGACATAGGTCTATACCATGCTGTATGCTCATTTAAGAAGGCTGCATATTCTTGTAAGAATTTCCAGGATCCTTTCTCATTGATGTAGTCTTTAAGACTTGCTCCCATCTTAAGGGTAACCCCTGCCTCAAACCATTGCTGGTTTATAAACTTACCCATATGATAATAAGAGGATGCAATCTGACGTTTCTTTAAGATGGCAGAATGCTTATAGTTTAACTCAGCTAATAACTCATAAAGAGCCATGTGATACTGAGCATCCCTAATCTTAGCAAAGTCAAACTTCTGTTGTTCCTTATCAAAGATTGGTAAGAAGTTAAGCCACATATAGTATTCTCTTGCAAGAAACCATGTATTGCTTTCATCTTTTATAATTACACCTTTTCTACATTTTAACTTTTGATCATCCCAATAGGATATAAAGTCTTTTGATTTGAATGGGGCTGTGCAATATACTCCAGTATCTCTAAACTTTCTTGACTCAGATATAAATACCTGATTAGTTGTATCGTTGAATCCGTACTTACCGGGTTCTTTGAAAACCCCAAATATGAAGTTGCTGAAGTCCTCTCTGGATTCAAAACTTGTGGTTGTCCATGTTCCATTGTCATAGGTTGGTATGTCTTGATAAATCTCACTCATAGTTAACTATCATAAGCTAATCCTTGCCCACCTCTTACTTTACTTGATTGCTCATCTTGAAGATCTTTATAGACTCCCTTAAATGATGCTCTAATCTGGTCAAAGTTTTTGGCTGCAGCTACTAGTGAATTAATATTTCCATCTCTTCCTGCAGTGATAGCTGTTGTTTCCATGTATCTAGCTAATCTATCTAGCATAGATGCCATTCCTTTGTATGCTCTAGAAGTTGGTGTTTCATACATTCTTTCACAGAATAAAAGAGCTGTATGAATATCATCATCTTCTGTAGAGAATTCTGCTTCTATTTCTTTTAGAATAATATGTTCTTTATCTATCTCCGGAGTATGAAAGAATGGATTCATATCTGGATTAGGACATGTCATATAGAATAAGTAGAGATATATTTTAAGATGATCTTCTGGATAATTATCCATGATATCCTTAAGTGCCTTTAGGGTATAGCAATGTTCTGTTGGAATCACTTTGCCATTTTGTACGTCAAATAGTCTGACTAGCATATTATTTCTTTTTAATAATATAAGGATTCTCCTTAAGGTAATTGATAACAGAGATGACCTCATCATAAAGATAAGGCACTGGCATTGGTATTACTTCTAATACTTTTGGCTCTCCATTCTCATCTAATTTAGCAATAGGATATCCATATTGATCTTCACCTTCTGTTTCAAATGTAATATGATGTATAAATATTTTTCCTGGTTGAAGTTTAGGATTATGCTTTAAGATAATATACATATAGATACTCAACTGTAAAGCATAATGATTAAAATTACAATCATCTAAATGATCTACTGGAGAAAGCATCTTCTCTGACATTCCCTCCCAGTTTTTAAATGATTCTTTTTTAATCTCTTTATTAGTTTTGTAGTCAATGATATTTACTCTACCATTGACTACTTCAACTAAATCTGATTGGCCACATAAGCCTGCTGACTTAAGATAGACCATATGTTCAGGGTACACGCCTGGATCAAGTTTTTGTGAAGGAGCAATCTTTAAACCATTTGGCTCTTCATACGGTTTAAATATAGGAACAGTAACCCCATCTCTTTCAATAGATGCAAGTGAACATAAGTCAGCTTCTCTTTGGTTGTGATAGAATGTTCCAAGTGTTGTAGCTCTATTAGCTTCATTATCCCAAATTTGTACAATAGTTTTTGGATCAATACCATACCATTTAGACTTCTTATTCTTACTGACTCTTTCTGCCACTTTCTTAGCATCAAAAGGTTTCTTAAGACTAGATAGTAAAGTAGTCACACTAACCCACTTGATTTCATCATTAGGATCTACACTTTTGTAACTGTGATCATCTGCATTAAATACTATACTCATAACTGTTCTAATTTATCTTCTTCCTCTTCTGTAGCAATTGCTTGCCATTTACCAAGAGGACACTCTGATGAAAGAGATCTAGTCTTAAAAGTTAATGAACATCCACATTCATTACAACATGGAGCTGTACCTTTTACAGCACACTTTTTACCTTTACTAGGACATTCATCACAAACATCATATCTCATTCTTGCAACATCCTCTACAAACTCATCTCTTACTACTGAATTTTTAATGCCTTCAAGAATTGCTTTTTTATTCTCCCAAATTGCTTTTAGTGCAGCTTTCATTTTTGGTTTTTTTAAATGTCTCTTTTTTTATTTTTTCTTCATCAAGTTTTTTATCTAAATTTTCAAGTAACTCTACTTTATCTTCTAACATTTTTTTATTATAGTATGCTCTAAAAGTAGAAGTATCATGAGATTCTAGAATTTTTTTAAACCTTTGAATAGATTTTTTAACAAGTGCTGGTCTAGCTACAAACTGACCTAATCCTTCAACATTAATTCTAGGATTAGTTAATCCTGTTAATTCAGTTCTTAGATTTTTGTAATATACTTGAATTAAATCTTCAACAAGATCCGTAGGAACATTTAATTCCTCAGCAAGTTCTTTATATAAAGTGCTTGATTTTTTAGGAGTCATCTGCCAAAAAACTTATAATCTAATAATATATCACCTTCTATTTGAATTTTTAAATCTGGATTTAGCATTACAATTTTTTTATTATCGGCATCTTTTACAACTAAAGAATGCTTTTCACATTTGTTAATACAATTTCTTACAGTTTGTTCTGATTTAAAAATTGTAAACTCATTTGATGCTTCATAACAAAAACTTGATAATTCTAATGGGCCAATTGTACTAAGCAACGTCAAGCACTCAAAATCTGAATCACTCAATGATATTTTATTAATATAACAATGAGTGAGTATTTGATATTTAATAATATCTTTTTTAGACATTATTACTTTTTTCTGTACTTGATTTACTAAAGCCATGATTAATTTTTTCTAAGTCTCCTTGGTGGTTCTTCAGAAGTTTGTTGATCATTATTTACATTATCTTCTTCAACACCTTCTTCACCCATTTCTTGTTGTGCTTGCATCATCATTGCATACTGCATTTGCACATTTGTTCTTTTAAACCTTACCTCATCAATTTTAAATAGCATTTCTTCGTATTCAAATTGAGCCTTTAAATAAGGTAAAGAATCTTTATAGAATTTAAGCATTTCTTTTCTTTTTGCTTCTAATTCTTCAGGTGTAAAAACCTGTTCTACATGTTGATTTTCCATTTTTATATATTTAAGATTTATAACAAATATACAAAATAAGTTTAAATGTATATTGTTTAAATAAAAAATCCAGGCACAGAAAGTACCTGGATCACAGTATCTTGTATATTATTATCTATTTTTGATAGTAAGATTTAAGATTGTAAAAAGATAAAAGTCTCTAGATATATCAACTTCAATTGCTAAGATGTCAATAAAAGAGATTCTTAATTTAATGTTTAATTTATCCCACTGTTTTGCTGAGGATATCCAACTGTTTCTAAATTTCATTATGCTTCATTTTTACTGATTGCACCTTTAGCACTAAGTTGTACTTTACGAACATTAGCTGGTTGTGCTACTTTCCATTTAGTTCTTCTTGCTTGATGTAATCTTGATTTTAATATTCTTGATACGGATACTGAGTTTCCTTGATTCCCACCAAGTACATGATAGCAATCTTTGTCTTCTCCTACATAGATACCTACGTGACCTCCTCCGTCTCTTTTAAATGTAAGTACATCTCCTAACATAGGTTCAGCTACTTTAGTGCCATATTTAGCCCAGTTTAAAGCCCAGAGAGGTTTGTCTACTACTTCTACACCGGCTTGATGTGCACAATATGCAACAAACAATCCACACCATGGAATCTCATCTGCTGTATAAACTTTATCTAACTTAAGTTCTTTAGCCCAGTCCATAATTACAGGATTGTGTTGTTTACCAACAACTTCTTTAGTACCAATAAGCTTTACTGCTTCAACTAAAATTTTTGGAGATTTTTCTTCCTGTAAAAAACTATAACTCATACATTAATCTTTTATGTTCTTGTAGGTATCTGATACTTTCTCAATACCTCCTCTAATAGTTTTAACTACTCTGAACACTGATTTAAATATATTATTACCTGTAAGATCAAACCAGTTTTCATTAATAGATGATAACTCTATAATTGCAAATATATAAATAAGTGCATTTGTAAAAATAGCTTTAGTTGGTATTAGAATATCATATCCGGTTGCTTTAAGTAATCCTTGAGTAAATGGTGTAAAACCATAATAATCTAACGGAAGTATTGCAATGGCTACTACATAATAACCTAAAGCTTTAAAAATATAACCTCTTCTAAGTATTTTGGATTTAAATACATCTCTGTATTTTCTATTTTCATCACAAGCAATCTTTTTAAGAGAGATAAGTTTGATAATTGTATCAACTAAGATGACAAACATTAGGAGAATAGCACTTAGTTCAATTGGAGAAACAAAAGAAAGTATTGACAATGTAAAGAGAGTTATTTTAGTTTTCATGGTAGTCTTCTTGAAATCAATTTGAATAATATATAGATTAACAAGATGAATAACACAATCCCTCCTACATAAGCTAGAAAGATCACCCAACTAGGGATGTACTTAATTCTTTCCGGCTTAGATGTTTTGGTGACTACTTTAGTGTGGTATACATCATTGCCTTTAATTACTTTATAAACTGTGTCAACAGTTGCCTTTGAAGTATACACATTATTCTGGAGTTTAGTTTGTAAGCTTAAGATTTTACCATCCTTATCTCTAAGAACTCCATTTAGTTTAGATAATACATTACCAAGGGAGTCACAATACAATGTATCTTGTATGTAAAGTGTTTCTCCCGGCAAAGTTATTGTTGTGTCTCTATATTCTGTGATTGTTACAGTGCTGTCCTTCTGTGTACACAATGGACAATACTTTGCTAGTCTTTTCTCTAATGAACAAGAGGAAACTGAAACAATAAGTAATAGATATAAAAAATACTTCATATCTATAATATACAAAAAATTTTACAACATTCCTAGCATATATTTCTCTGCATTTTTAGTTGTATCATCTGCTGCAAGCATAATCTTAATAATTTCTGCATCAACATGCTTAGGATGTACATACCAGTCTTCATAAGGACAATCATCATTAGGAGAGATGTTACTTGCAATAAGCATATAACCTTTACTTAGTAAGAAGTTTCTAGACTTTGTTCTAAAAGATTTTGTTATGTCTGTATAGTAGTCATGTTCATATGTAATTACTCCAAAAGTACACTGATCCCAAGGTAACATTGTAAGGATCTCATAAGTAGTTCCTGGTGGTTCACAGTCAACTTGCAAGTAGTCAATGTGACCTTTAAGTATAGAGTAATCAAACTTTGTTGCGTCACATAATATAATCTCATTCTCTCTTTGTTGTTTAAACTTAGTAACCTCATGTTCTAAGATTTCTAATGATGTACCTGTCCAACCCCATTTTTCTAGCAATGCTGTGTTACTACCATGGAATGGATCTGCCGCACCAATTTCAAAGTATCTACCATTCTTCTTACCATTGAGCATGCTAAGTGTAAACATATCCTGATATGTTTGAGAAAAGTTTTTCATGATAGTTTCTGATCCAGGAAACTTGTATCTTAATTTATCATGCAAACCTTTATGATATCTTAAAAATGGATCTGGTCCAGAACCTAATGACGTTATATTAGTCTGTACTAATTTTTTATATTTATCAGATAGTATATCCGCATTTGCAACAAGTTCTAAAAAGATTTCTCTAGATTCTTTTCCTCTACCTATCCACCATGCAGCTACAGCTCTTTGAAAACCAAGTTGATAACCTCCTTCATATCCTAGATTAGTAGTTATAGGTTTTGCATAAATATGATTTCTTAAACCCATTACAGCATAACTATACATTTGGTGATAGTTCTTTTGTTTCTCATAATACTCACTTAAGAATAAATATGCTTCGGGTCTACCTGGTTCAAAATTTAGAGCATTTAACCAAAGACCAAGTTCAGTAACAGGTCTTCTTGTAAGTGTAGCCAAACACTTAGCAACCATTAATATAGCCTCATATGTTCTATCAGCATTTTGAGAATACTCAGCCGTTCTTAGATAATAAGACATTGCTGATGCATAATGTCCTTGTGTAAAATAGAATTCTGCAAGTTCAAATGTTTTATCAGCATTGTACGGATCATTGATAAATGACTCTAGTTTATATGGAGTTGTTCCTTTAGAATTTACTTTATCAACTCTATCAGTAAAATTGCATACATCTTCAATTACATCTGCAGGAACTTTTAAGATATAAGCTGTTGAATCTTGGAATCCAAATGGAATAATAAAGTTTTCACCATCAAATGCTAAACCACATGAGAATTCAATAGCACCTGTCATAAACTTAAACTCATCTGAGTGGTGTATTATTTTCCAGTCTTTATCCCATACAATAAATCTGTGATAATAATGAGCATCTTTTCTTCCTTGTTCATTATACCAAAGATCTACTTCATGGGTAAGTGCAATATACATACCACGGTATGGGATAACTTGTGAGCCCCCTCTTATATCTCTTGGAAATAGTATATCTTGTTCTACTAAATGAATAGTTTCTGAAGTGCCTTTCTCAGGATCTACCTTTACTACTTCTGTAGGATTAGTCCATTTGACATAATGATAAGGCATATCAATAATTGGCATCCAGTTCTTTTCACAATATGATGCTTTTCCTGGAGGCTCAATTCTGACTCTCTTAGTTTCTGTAGCTTCTTTTTCTATTGTAGAAAGCTCCATTCTACCTTCACCATTAGTAGTTGTATCTCTACGTACTCCTGAAAGATATAATGTATCATCCCAGTAAACTACTCTGGCATCTTCTAAACCAATAAATTCCCAAATAGGTGTTACATCTAACTTAGATGTGTTAACTCTCTGAAACTTATCTATAGTAAGCGTATTAGGATCTATCTGACATAGATAGTTAGTTGTTCTAAGAGTAACGTCATCCTCTGGATTAAGATATGCTAATGGTCCCCAGGGAGTTTGATATTTCTGTTCTCCTTCACTATGATATAGTGCGTATTGAACATGTCTTAGATTCAAAAGATAATATCCATCTACTATAAGTAGAGAAGGGTTAGTTAGTCCTAACCCTTCTGTAAGATTTGATGGTATTATTAAATAATTTACAGATCCTCCGTTTTGGAGTGCAAGTTGGCATAAGTTATTCATCTGCTGTTGGTTTTACAGCAAATATAACATTATTTTTTTTCTTCAGTTGTTTTAATTAACTGAAGTGCTTGAAGAACTTGATTAGCTTCAATTAAGTTAAACGCACCTTTCTGAGCTGCTTGATTTAAAGCATGTTCTAAAATTTGTATTGCTTGTTCTTTATTCATGTTGGTTAAGTTAAATCTATTGTTACTATATAATTTTTACCCTCTAGATTTTCAAGATATGTTTTTGCAAGTTCATGTGCAACTTGTAAGGTTTGCTGTTGACCAACACCACACTCTAATGTTACATTTAATGGAAAATCTAAATCTAATGGTTTAAGTTCTACAAATTTATCTTTATTTTCAAAACAAGTCAAGTGAACACCTAATGTTTTTCCATTAGGCAATGCAACAAAATGCAATCTAACATAAACATTTTCAATTGAAAAGTCTATGTTTTTAAATTTTATACTATTTACTATTAGTGCCATAATTTATTTTTATTGTAAAACAATATTATAAGTTGAACCATTTTCATCAACTACTCTCAAATATCTTTGTCCCATTATTTCAACAATTAGACTACTGGAAATATAAAATGCAGGTCCAAGTGATGCATATTGATTAAGTCCAATAAAAGACATTGAATCAGTACCAATTTGAGCAATACCTGAATAAGGTTCAATATTTAACCAACCTAACCTATAAATTTGATTTATTTCTGATCTAAGCCAATATTCTGAACCTTCTGTAGTTATCTCAAAATACATGTTCCCAAAAGCATTTTTGTAATCACCAAATTTTATATAACTTGTTGACCATGGGCTACCATCAAAAGCAAAACTTAAACCCCAAAAGGGAACACTACTAAAGTATTGATCTGGTGGAAATCCACCATCTAAAACACCTGGAGGAGCCCATACATATCCCATTCTTGTGTTTAATACAGAAAAACCATAACTTCCTTGAAATGAAGGAAAAGCTTCAAAAGGATCAACATGTACACCACTTATAGTTGCCATTTTATATTAATTTATTTTTATAATAGTGTCCAAGTGCAATCTGGATCAAATCTAACTACTGAGTAATCTGTTCCTGCGGTTATATTATGACCTATTAGTCTGACATAATTACCCGAAGCACTTGGTGCAGTTTCAGTTACGTCACCTGCCGTTCTTGATACATATAGTGGTACACCATAATTACTTATTGGGTGTTGCTCGTGATAAGTAGTTGAATATATACCATTTAACAATACTGCAAATGTTCCGTTAGAACTAACATTATCAAGTGCAATACCTAATAGATTAATTGTATTTGATGTATCTGCATCTGCCAATTCCCAAGTTCCATCTGACCTTTGAGATACTAATTGTCCTTTAGAGGCTGAACCCGAAGTTGTAAAAGTAACATCAGTTAAAACAAGACCATTGTAGTAATTATCTGCCCATCCTTGAAGTTGAGGGTATCTATTAACTTGAGAAGAACCCATATTTGCAATAGCAGTTATTCCCGATAAATCAGTTGCACCTGCCCAAAATGTATCTCCACCTGTCCAAGTTAAGTTTTGTGAATTACCTATAAGACTTGTAGTACCAACCATTGTTAATCCACTACCATCAAATAATAAGTTTGATTCGGCAGTTGCTCCACCAGCACCATTAGATGTTAGTACTTCATTATCTGATCCTGGAATAGAACCTCCTCCACCAGTAGGCCCCTGAACACCCTGAGTACCTTGTGTACCAGTACCAATAATACCTTGTATACCTTGCGCACCAGTACTTCCCGTAGCACCTGTAGTACCTTGTGATCCTGTAGCTCCCGTTGATCCTGTAGTCCCTTGTGCACCAGTGGCTCCAGTACTACCTGTTGTTCCCTGTGATCCAGTGGCACCGGTAGAACCCGTAGTTCCTTGAGAACCAGTAGAACCTGTTGCTCCAATAGCTCCCTGAGCACCAGTTGCTCCAGTAGTACCTATAGCTCCTTGAGCTCCTGTAGGTCCAGTTGAACCAGTTGCGCCTTGATTTCCTTGTGGACCAGTAGACCCAATGATACCCTGAATTCCCTGTGCACCTGTAGCACCTGTTGAACCAGTTGTTCCCTGACTTCCTGTTGCACCAGTAGATCCAACAGATCCTTGAGTACCTATGGCGCCTTGTGCTCCTGTACTTCCTGTACTACCTATAATTCCCTGGATACCTTGTGCTCCGGTTAAACCTGTAGTACCTGTTGTACCTTGTCTTCCCTGAATACCTTGTAATCCTTGAACACCTTGTATGCCTTGAAGTCCAGTGGCTCCTGTAGTTCCCTGTGCTCCAGTATTACCAGTTGCACCAGTAAATCCTTGAATACCTTGGGCTCCAACTCCACCAGTAGCACCTGTAGAACCTTGAGAACCTATAGTTCCTTGAAGACCAGTGCTACCTTGACTACCAGTTGCACCGATAGAACCTTGTGTACCAATAGTTCCTTGAGAACCTGTACTACCAATTGCACCTTGTGCTCCCGTAGCTCCAGTTATGCCCTGAGATCCTACACTACCTTGAGAACCAGTAGCTCCCGTAGTACCTTGTGATCCGGTTGCACCAACACTACCTTGTGTTCCAGTTGTTCCTTGGGAACCAGTGCTTCCAACTGCTCCTTGAGATCCAGTTGCTCCTACTGTACCTTGTGCACCTGTGATACCTTGAATACCTTGAGATCCAGTATTTCCAGTTGTTCCTGTTGTACCTTGACGGCCTTGAATACCCTGTACACCCTGAGTTCCTATAGTTCCTTGTGCACCGGTAGCACCCGTTGTCCCTTGACTTCCAATAGCACCCTGGACTCCTGTATTACCAGTTGTCCCTGTGGTACCCTGAGCTCCAGTGGTTCCTTGAGAACCGGTTGCTCCAGTAGTTCCTGTTGATCCTTGACTACCTGTTGTGCCTTGTGAACCAGTACTACCAGTAGATCCTTGTGAACCAGTTGCTCCGGTTGTACCTTGTGAGCCTGTGGGACCTAATGGACCTGTTATACCTTGAATTCCTTGTATACCTTGGGAACCAGTAGCACCTGTGTTACCTGTAATACCTTGTATACCCTGAGAACCAGTAGATCCAGTTGCACCTGTAGTTCCTTGGCTACCTACAGTACCTTGAGCTCCTGTGGATCCGGTAGTTCCTTGACTTCCTGTTGCACCAGTGCTTCCTTGTGTTCCTACAGCTCCTTGAGTTCCGGTAGAACCAATTGCTCCCTGTGCACCTGTTGCACCAGTTTGTCCTTGTAAACCTGTTAAACCTTGAAGACCTGTAGTTCCCTGAGATCCGGTAGCCCCTGTTGTACCAGTGGTTCCCTGACTTCCAGTTGTACCTTGGCTGCCTATTGCTCCTTGTGATCCAGTAGCACCAGTAGTTCCAGTTGAACCCTGTGTTCCAGTAGTACCTTGTGCTCCTGTCAAACCAGTTGTACCTTGTGAACCTATAGCCCCTTGAGCACCTGTGTTACCAGTAGTTCCAGTGCTACCTTGTGATCCAGTAGTTCCCTGTGAGCCAGTACTTCCTGTACTTCCTTGTGATCCGGTAGTTCCAGTAGTACCTTGAGCACCAACTGGACCTATTACACCTTGTATACCTTGAATACCAGTTAAACCTTGTAAACCAGTAGTTCCTTGAATTCCTTGTATTCCCTGAATACCTTGTGTCCCTTGAGATCCAGTTAAACCTGTAGTACCTTGAGACCCAGTTGTTCCTTGCGCACCCGTGGAACCTGTAGATCCCTGACTACCCGTATTTCCTGTTGTCCCCTGAGCTCCAACAGATCCTTGTGATCCTGTTGATCCAGTAGAACCTTGCGCACCTGTAGCTCCAACAGTACCTTGACTGCCAGTTATACCTTGACTTCCTATTGTACCCTGTAAACCTACGGATCCTTGGGATCCAATAGTACCCTGACTTCCAACTGTTCCTTGTGCTCCGGTTGTTCCCTGAGTACCAGTATTACCAAGTATACCTTGAATACCCTGAATTCCCTGTAAACCAGTTGATCCAGTAGTCCCTTGTGAACCAATAGTACCTTGCGCTCCAGTTGTACCAGTGCTACCTTGAGCACCAGTTGTACCTATTGCACCCTGTGTCCCAACAGCACCTTGGCTACCAGTTGAACCAGTACTTCCTTGAGAGCCTGTTGCACCTATAGATCCTTGTAATCCTAAAGTTCCTTGCACACCTTGGGATCCAAGAGTACCCTGTACACCTTGAGAACCGGTAATTCCTTGAGTTCCCTGTGAACCAGTTGTTCCTTGTACTCCTAATGTACCCTGTACACCCTGTATTCCTAATGTTCCTTGAATACCTTGGATGCCCAATGTACCTTGAACTCCTTGAATACCAATAGAGCCTTGTGTACCTTGTGGACCTGTTACATTACCAACATCATCCCATTCAGTACCATCCCAAACCCATAAGTGTCCAGTATCTGTTGTAATATAACCATCACCTACATTTCCGGTATATGAGTTTGGATACCCAGGTAATGATGTTGAAGTAGATACACTACCTAAAATAGTTACTGAGTTACCTGAAATACCTTGTGTACCGGTTAATCCCTGAATACCTTGTATGCCTTGTAGACCAGTGATACCCTGGATTCCTTGAATTCCCTGTGTACCTGTTGTACCCTGAGATCCAATCTGACCTTGTACTCCTAATGTTCCCTGAGTTCCTTGTATACCAAGAATACCTTGCGTGCCTTGAGCACCTGTATTTCCAGTTATACCTTGTGTACCTTGTGATCCATTTAAACCAGCAGTTCCTTGTGATCCTATAGCACCTTGTACACCAGTAGAGCCTGTAGTACCTTGACTACCAGTAGCTCCAGTAGTACCTTGATTACCTAATGTTCCCTGCACTCCTTGGATTCCCTGGACACCTTGAATACCCTGACTACCAATAGCACCTTGACTTCCAGTAACACCTTGTATACCTTGTGTTCCTTGGACACCAATAGGACCAATTTGACCCTGCACACCTTGAATTCCTTGTGATCCTACAGATCCTTGTGTACCTGTAGTACCTTGATTTCCTAAAATTCCTTGTATTCCCTGTGACCCAGTAGAGCCTTGGGTTCCTGTAATACCTTGTGAACCTGTAGAACCAGTTGTTCCTTGTGATCCAGTATCTCCTGTTATACCTTGTATACCAATAGATCCTTGAGCACCAGTGCTTCCTGTAGATCCTTGAGATCCTGTATTACCAAGTGTACCTTGTACGCCTTGTAAACCAATACTTCCCTGAGAACCAACAGATCCCTGGGATCCAATTAGACCTTGGCTACCAGTTGTCCCTTGAACACCTAAAATACCTTGTGTACCTTGAGTACCTTGACTACCAGTAATACCTGTTGAACCTTGAGTTCCGGTTGTACCCTGACTACCAGTTGATCCTGTAGAACCCTGACTTCCAGTATTTCCCGTAGTACCTTGGCTTCCAGTCACTCCTTGTAGACCCACAGATCCTTGAGTACCCACACTTCCTTGTGTACCTATTGAACCTTGTGTACCTAAAGTTCCCTGAACTCCCTGAATACCTTGGGTGCCTTGTACCCCTTGGATACCTAATAAACCTTGTATGCCTTGAATTCCCTGAGAACCGGTTAATCCTTGTAATCCAGTGCTACCTTGACTACCTGTGTTACCTGTTGTTCCTTGTGGACCAGTTGTGCCTTGTACTCCCTGAGATCCAAGAGCTCCTTGTGAGCCAGTTGTACCTGTAGATCCCTGTGTACCAGTAGATCCTTGAGATCCAGTGCTACCAGTGCTACCCTGAGAACCTGTGTTTCCAGTGGTACCCTGCACTCCTTGAATACCTAATTGACCTTGTGTACCAGTACTTCCTTGAGTACCAGTAATACCTTGTGATCCAGTAGTACCTTGTAAACCTAATAATCCTTGAGTACCTTGAGTACCCTGTGATCCTGTAAGACCAGTTGATCCTTGAATACCAACAGCACCTTGTGAGCCAGTAGATCCAGTGGATCCCTGACTACCAGTATTACCTACAGTACCCTGTGGACCGATTACACCTTGCAATCCTTGTGTACCCTGAGTACCTATTTGCCCTTGAGTTCCTGTAGTACCTTGTTGTCCATTACTTCCTTGGACACCTTGAATTCCTATTTGACCTTGTATACCTTGAGTACCTTGGATTCCTTGATCTCCTCTTTCCCCCTGTATACCTTGGATACCTTGTAGACCTACAATACCTTGAGAACCAGTGTTACCTGTAGTTCCCTGTGGGCCTGTAGTACCTTGCACTCCTTGTGAACCTAATGCTCCTTGAGAACCTGTTGTTCCAGTTTCTCCTTGGGCACCTATTGTACCTTGAGCACCGGTAGATCCTGTGGTACCTTGTGAACCAGTATCACCTTTAATACCTTGTGCACCAACAGTTCCTTGAGCTCCAGTAGATCCTACAGCTCCTTGTGGACCTATAACACCAATCTGTCCTTGAACTCCGGTAATACCTTGTACACCCTGAATTCCTAAAGATCCTTGTGTTCCTTGTGTACCCTGAGCACCTTGTGTTCCTACTACAGTACCACTTGCAACCCAATCTACAATATACTGTAAACCTTGGGCAACTGTTGTATCCTGAGGAATAATAGTTTGTTGTGATGCATCTATATCTTCTCCTGTATATACAACACAATTAGCATCCGTTACTTCTGCACATTGTTCATCTTCAGGACAAGGATCAGGTGTAGGGCATGCAGGCGGAGTTGTTATACCAGATGTACATACAGAACATTTTCCACAGTTATTACACCCTGTGTTAGTAAAAATACTTTCAAGTTGACTGGATCTTTTAGGGATCATAGTAATATTTTATAGTTCTGCAATACTAAGATAAGCAACAAATTGAGGAGTTGCTGAGTCATAGATAACAGATTTAGATACTAAATACTGATTTGGGTTTAATGCAAATAAAGAATTGATATCAGCTTCAAGTCCATCTGCAGTTGCATTAGTCACAACAGTCTCAGTTATATTTGATAACTGACTGACACTTAAACCTTTAAGTACAGCTAACTGAAATGGGAAGTTATTCCCTTTATTTCCGTATGTCTTTAAATTTCCTATTGACATGATTAAAATGTTTTATTTAATGTAAATAATTCTGAGTATATAGAATCTCCTGTACTTGCTGTACCCCATTGTGCAGTAACTGACAAGGTATTTAATACCGTAGTATCAAAGCCTGTACTTGTTTCTGTACTAAAATTAGTTCCTTCAAATGCATTAGAGGCATCTTTAGTATAGAAAAATATTCCTCCGGTTACTATTTCTGCGGTACCTGATCCACCAATAGCACGTACTGTAAAGTTAACATCTAATTTCCAGTGCTTATTTGTTGATCCTGCCATAGTTAATACTCCAGTATCAGCTAATACAACACTACCAGTTTTAATTTTTATTCTAAGAGTATGGTTGTTTACAGATGAAATATGTCCAGTTGCTACTGCATGAAAACTATCTCCTACTTGAAATCCATTTGCAGGTACACTTAAAGTTCCTAAACCACCATCTAATAAAGATGATTCTGTTGTTGTATTAGTTACTGGTGTACTAGAGTTAGTCTGTGTATACAAACCGTAGTTTAATGTAGTTGGTATACCAGCATTTAACTGAGTAGCAAGATCAGAATATTTAATAATGGTAGGTTTATAACTACCATCATATTTTCCATCTCTAGTACCAACTACAAGTAAATCATCATCTTCCAGGACAGTTTTCACCATCCTGGTTTTGATGAGATTAAATAAGTTGGTAAGATTATTTAACATTACGCAATAATCAAGAAATGAATTCCAACTGCAGCATTTAATGCAGCTGAACCAGCACCATTACTAAGAACTACTTTAAATGATCCATTAGCAATATCTGCAACACCTACAACTGGAATACCGGTAGCTGCTTCATCATATTCAACCGATACAAGAATTCTGGATCCAGCTGCAACAAGTGAATTGTTTACAGTGAATGAAGTTCTAGCATTAGCAGCAAGAGTAGATGATACAGTTCTGATAACACCATTTAATGCATTTACAGTAACTGCAGTAGTAATACTAGTAGCCTGAGTTACGTTTGCATCATTATATAATGATTGCAAAGGTGCTGCATTAACAGCAAGTGGAAGATATCCATCATCACGAGAAGGATCTTTTGCACCTACTGCAATTAAGTTGTCAACGTCTGTTGGAAGAGCTGCTCTATAGTTCCCAGCTTTAATCCAAGAAATAAAATTTAAAATGTCCATGGTTATAAATATTAAATGTATACATTATAATATACAAAAAATATCTTTAATAAACAAAAATCCCCGGCATAAACCAGGGACTTTCTTGACAGGGTAGGAATTAAAAAAAAAGTACACAATGATTATCCTACCATATATCCAAATAAGAATGAAACTATTATAAGGGCTGCAATGGTGTAGTTTGCTATTGCACGACCTTTCTCATCCTCCATGTACATATTGTACATCTTGTTATAGATAGGTCTTGTCATGGCATTTATGACAATCCAAAACATTGCAATACATCCTATTGCAAAAGCCGCTAATAATATTTTCAACCAGATCATAACGTATCTATTCTTCTTTGTAAATATACTAAAGCTTTTTCTAAATCTTGTTTTTTTGTTGTCTTAGATTTCTTTCCAGCTCTAGCTAAATATTTAATTACATTACCAAGATAGAAATCTTTATCTAATTCCCAAGCTTCTAGAACATTAAAAACTTCATATGTAGAATCTTTTCCACCATAGTGATCAGGCCTGATAGGATCATTAAGAATAATAATCCTAGAACTAACATCAATAGGTTTAGTAGTGATCTCCTCTTTAGAACAGGCAACTTTTTTGTACTGTTCTTCACTTTCTTGACTAAAGTTTACCATATAATGACAACATCTCCTTCATTAAGGACAAGTTTAGTTTCTCCGTCAATATCAATACGCTCAACTACTTCTAAGTTAAGTGCACTTGTACGGACATAAACTTTATCCCCTACTTTAACATCTTCTACTTTGTCACCTACTGCAAAGACATTAAGCTTGTTCCACATCTTAACAGCTTCAGCCATCATTACTTCTTCATCTTTTGCGCTCAACTGAATTGACGACTCTTTTCTTTTAGGAACATCTAACAAAATAGTTCTTCCTCTTAAACTTTTAAATGGTTTCATTGGTTTATTTTAATGTAATTACTTTTACTACTGTCATCTGAGCATTAAGGATTTCTCCTACTGCATGATCAAACAACAAACTTTTTACCGGAGTCTTCTCATCATTAGAATATCTTCTCTTTAGAATCTCAGCCATTTCTGCTGCTAATTCTTTTACTCTATGCACATCTTCATCTCCGCTTGGGTTAAAACTTAATCCCACTAACTGTTCTCCAAATGTAGGTAATCTCTTTTCTTCAAATCCTACTGCTGCTTTCTCTTCCATATATTTATCATATTTAATACGCGCTTCCAAGTTGGTTTCTGACTCAGCTGTTAGTTTGCGCCATATGTCCAACTGATGCTTGGTCATACATTCTCATATGTCATAGCAAAGATATCTGGCTTGCATGCATAAAACTCTCCTGCTACTCCTTTGATAATATAATCTCCAACATTGGCAAACATATCTCCCTCTAAGGTATCAATGTATAGATCTTTCACTACACCATGACTAGTAAAGTAACATGTCTTGCAAAAGTTTAAAACCTCAAACTGATTCTGCCCAGTCCACTGAACTGCCTCAATAATAACCGGTTTCTTTTTAAACTTCTGTGCCATGTACAAATATAAAAAACTTTTTTAAATAAAAAAGCTCACTAATAAAGTGAGCTATTTTAACTAGTCATATAAGTATCAAATGTGCACTATGCTGCACCTTTTATGACACATTATCCTTGTCCCCTATAAAGTTTTTTATACTTCTTAGAACTTTTAAGTTTGGATGTCTTAGTCTTTGCATGTACACCCGGACGAGAAACTTTCTTTTTCTCTAGCTTTGTTGAGCTTTCTTTAATCTTTGCCATAGTATATTAGTTTATACTATAAGATAATGATTATTTGGTAAACTTGTCCAACTTTAAAAGCTTAACAATCTTATTTGCCCATTCTTCTCCCTGAGATATGAAATCTTCTTCTGTATCTATATTATATCCATTAAGTAGAATACCCATATGTACAGCTTCATGCATTACCATAGTGATATCTTCCGCTGTCTCTTTAAAGTGTTTTTTATTCAAAAATAAAAAAGGTTTGTATGGTGCTTTTGCAGTAAGCTTTTTATCTCTTGGATCATAATTAGTAAATCCATAGATATACACTCCATTACCAACAGTCTTATCTACTTCTTCAGCTTGGGCATCTGCACGGTTTAACCCATGCATTTCCTTAACCTTGTAATAATCAAATATTTCAGTAGCATCTTTACCAATCAGTAAGATAAACTTACCCATGTCAATCTTCTTCATACTATAAGATACAAAAAATATAGATCCCCCGGGGGAGAACAAATGAAAAAAGAACCCCCGGGGCAATCTACCTGTAGCATTGTAAAGGTAGGGATAAAGTTTGAAAGAAACTAGGGGATGGCAAATCTAATATATAAGAGGTTGTTGGGGCCCCTCACTCCAGACCCCCCGGGGCCATCCGCTCGGCAGGGGTACCCCCTGTTGCTGCCAGCTGGTCAAATGCATCTGACCATCTGTTGCAAGAAAATTTTCTTGGCAGAAAATGTTTCTATGACCTATGCCATGCTGTGCATGTCATGGTCTCTGTCTAGTCATGCTACACATGACATTAGACAGGTAGTCTGCTAGCCCTTGTCATAATATAAAATATTAAATTATTATATTATGAATAGTATTATAACTCGGGTTATATCTAACCCTCATTCTAAGACTAGTGTGATCTGCTATCCCAACGGTATGAAACCTTTTGTGATTAGCAAATCCAAAGCTAAAGCTTTGAAGGCTGGCAAGACCTACCTTGTAGATCTTAGAGCCAGCACTGCAGGCTATGTCTATTCAGTCATAGTCCGCGGAGAACTAGCATTAAAGAAAGGGAAGTAAATTCCCTTTTCTTTTCCCTCTTTTTTCTAGCCCTTAAATTATATTGATAAATCAATAAATTTTATAAATTATGGCTTTACAAGCAAAATTTCTAAGTATTGGCAAAGGTGGGACCTTAGCCATTTATGAAGTGCGTGGCACTTCATCTGAACTTGCAACTTACGTAGCAAGCTTTAAAGACAGGGAACCTGCCTTTAAGAGCACCTTGGATGGCAAGCCTATCCTAGATGCTAAGGGACAAAAGACTCCGCTTTTGTTCACGGCATATCCTATGCCTGGTAAGAATGTTTGGCATCCTTTGTACCAAAAGGCTGACGGCACATTCACTCTTGATAAACAAGACCTCAACTTTGAGATCTTGGTTTCCAAGAGTATGGGCGCTGACTTTGGTCAGGCTTATGCATCTGAAGCTGCACGCAGATATGCTGATAGCACATCTGTATCTTCTACAGCATCATCTATGCTAGCTGATGATGAAGAAGATGAGGCTGATGAAGAGGACTTCACAGCATCAGCATCTGAAGATGCAGAGTTAGATGTTGTTCCTGAAGAAACAACAGCTAAAGGAGCTAAAACTACCAAGTAGTATTAGCTGAAAAATATAAGAGTAACCACTAACGTGGTTGCTCTTTATTTTTTTTCCTACCTAAAACTATTCCCTTTTTCTTCTAGCCCTTAACTAAATGTGCTATTGTATTCTTTATAGAATACTAATAGAGCCTACCATACAGTATATAGTATATATATAAAACAATATGTACAGAATGCTGCGGGACACAGGCTCAATACTTGCTACTTGCTGGTAGATGGTAGGTGTTGTATCTTATATACTGTAAATGTGAGACAACACTACTTGAAACATGCTTGTATCTGCTTGATTCTGTGTGAGTTGCAGGAAATGAGTGTAAAACACTCTTCATTCCTATACTTGCATCAGTCTTCACAGATTTCTACAATAGTCTTTACTAATAACAATTAATATAGCTAAAACTATGAACAAAACAACAGACTCATTGGTACTTGGTATTATACTTGGAACAGTATTAACAGGATTACTATCCTATATACTATCTTCTTATATACTATTACCATATAAAGGAACAGAGTCATATCCTCCGGCAAAGATCAAAGTTGAATACTACTTGGAAGTATCTCAAGATTCTATCAAGATTCAATCAGCTGATTCTAATGCAAGAGTATATGTAGGTAAATACTCTGACCTTGATTCCTTAATTACTATTGATAACCAATAGTATTTACTAATCAGTATTCTTGAACAAATGATAGATACAGATTACCTATGTAATTATACTTACAGAGTGAGAGGCAGTAATCCTCTCCGCAACTTGTACAGCTAACCAATAATGCTGTACCTCTTTACTGTTAGCAAACAGTGACAAACCTGTGGGGCTTCTATTGGGTTCTATATATACTCTGCAAATGTGTATATAGTGCTAAACAAATGGAGATGTGACATTGAATGACTTCCATCTATGCAGACATTTGTAATCCAAAGTTAGTGCAGACTTTAAAACCAGGTATTTTACACATAGTATATTGATAAAGCTATGTGAGTTTAATTTAAACTAGACAGTTTTATACACGGGAGCAATCTGGCAGTGTGATCCTGTTGACCACAGCAGTAATATGTGGTATGTCATTTATCTATTCTCCTCCACAAAGATTCCACTTGGGAGAATACAGCTGACTGAAGTGGAATTCAGTGTAATTCGGGTGATGACTCAGCGGTCTAATAGCAATGTAGGATATTGTTATACACTTTGAATATTATGACATTATTACTAACAATTAAGTCCTGTGTACCTAGCACAGGCAAGTCCTCAAATTTAAATTTAAA
>Ga0222713_10000226_pt1 | contig 62676 bp, 63 predicted proteins | sample C33_649DmetaG_FD_165061 | JGI IMG/M metagenome (GOLD analysis project Ga0222713, IMG submission 165061) | Estuarine water microbial communities from San Francisco Bay, California, United States - C33_649D | ecosystem: Environmental > Aquatic > Marine > Unclassified | place: USA: California...
CATTGCAGGCGGCCAACGCCTCGTGGGAACGGCCATCGAGCAGTGTCAACGGAAGGTCCCGCCCTATTAGCATCTGCTCCAGTTGAGCACGCCGCTCGGGACTGGCACAGGGCACCACGAAACGGATCCCCGGCCGCATCGAGCGTAGCCTGTCAGCTGCAGCCAGGAAGAGTTCACCAAGACGCCCGACCTCGCCGCCCCGACTGCCGGGCATCAGGGCCACAATCAGCCCTTCCTGCGGCAGGCCCAATGTTGTCCGCGCTGCGGCTCGATCAGAGACTAACGGGATGGTGTCAGCCAGAGGGTGGCCCACAAAACGCACCGCCACCTGGTGTGCGTCGTAAAACTTCGCCTCGAAGGGAAACAGCGTAAGCATCAGATCGCAGGCGTCTCGGATTTTCAGCACGCGCTTCTGCCGCCATGCCCAGACCGACGGACTGACGTAATGCACAGTCTTGATCCCTGCACGCCGCAGCTTAAGCGCCAAGTCCAGATTAAAATCCGGCGCATCGATGCCAATGAACACATCGGGGCGCACACCCAACAACGTCTGGAGCAGACGCTTGCGGCGTCTCAGCAGCTCCGGTAGGCGACCGAGCACCTCCACCAGCCCCATCACAGCCAGGCGCTCTTGCGGGAAATAGGATTCGAGGCCCTGCGCCTCCATTCGGGGCCCGCCTACACCGATGAATTCGACGTTCGCGTGCTGCGCCTTAAGCGCCTGCATCAAACCTGCACCAAGGATGTCGCCGGACGCTTCGCCAGCCACGAGTGCAACGGTCAACGGCCTGCACATATCAGCGCGTGATGCCGCGGTTAGAGGCTTGTATGGAGTCTCGGAAGAGCGCTACCTCTGGGAAAGCCTGGGCATCGGCGGCGAGCACAGCGAGCGCAGCCTCGACTGTCAGCCCCTTGCGATAGACGACTTTGTAGGCGTTGCGCAGCGCCAAAATAGTTTCTTCGGAGAAACCACGGCGACGCATGCCCTCGAAGTTCATGCTGCGCGCCTCGGCCGGGTTGCCGAATACCGTCACAAACGCAGGAACGTCCTTGCCTATTGCGGTGCCCATGCCGGAAAAGCTGTACGCACCGATGTGGCAATACTGGTGCACCAGCGTGTATCCGGACAGAATCGCCCAGTCACCAACATGCACATGACCGGCCAGCGCCGTGTTGTTGACCAGGATGCAATGATTGGCGATCACACTGTCATGACCGATGTGGGCATAGGCCATGATCAGGTTGTGGTTGCCGAGCGTGGTCTCGCCTCGATCCTGAACAGTGCCGCGGTGAATGGTTACCCCCTCCCGGATCACGTTGTGGTCACCGATCACAAGGCGCGTGGGCTCGCCCTTGTACTTGAGGTCGGGCGTGTCTTCACCCACCGAAGAAAACTGGAATATTCGATTGTGCCGGCCGATACGGGTCGGCCCTTTAATGACCACGTGAGACGCGATCACTGTTCCCTCGCCTATTTCGACATCCGGGCCGATTATCGACCATGGGCCGACCTGAACGTTATCCCCCAGCCGGGCCGCAGGGTCGACGATGGCGCGAGGGTCGACCAAACTCATATCTTCTGTTCCGCACAAATGATTTCGGCCGAGCATACCGGCTTACCATCAACACTGGCGCGGCAATCGAACTTCCAGATTCCGCGCTTGGCGCTGATGAAAGATGCCTCGAGGGTCAACTGATCGCCCGGCACGACTGGTTGGCGGAAGCGCAGCTTGTCCGAGCCAACGAAGAAGTAAAGCGTGCCATCGGCTGGCTTCGCACCCATCATCTTGAAACCAAGCAGTCCTGCCGCTTGCGCCATCGCTTCAATGATCAATACACCCGGCATGATTGGATGTTGCGGGAAGTGACCGTTGAAGAAGGGTTCGTTGATGGTGACGTTCTTGTAGCCACGAATACGCTTGGCGTCCGTGTCGAGCTCCACCACCCGGTCAACCAGTAGAAAGGGGTATCGGTGGGGAAGGTATTCGCGTATCTCGTTGATATCCATCATATGAAGAAAAAGCCCGTAAGGAGATTGGGAGTCTGCGCAGCCATATGGCTGCGCGACCCGCTGGCAAATGCCTTCTGACAGGAGCGATCAGACGGTGGGGTCAGCCATCAGAAGACGCATCCCCGCGCGGGGTCACGGAGGCCAGGCGTTTTTCTACTTGCTGCAGGCGGCGCGCCATGTCGTCGAGATGACGAATCCGGGCAGCACTTTTGCGCCATTCCGCGGCGGTCTGCATGGCCGTCCCCGAAGAATAACTTCCCGGCTCGGTGATCGAGCGGGTGACCATGGTCATGCCGGTTATGAACACGTTATCGCAGACTTCGATATGCCCAACCAGCCCGGCGCCGCCAGCGATCATACAGTTGCGACCGATCTTGGTGCTCCCGGAAATGCCGGAACACCCTGCCATGGCGGTGTTATCGCCGATCTGTACGTTGTGCGCGATCATGATCTGGTTATCAAGCTTGACGCCATTTCCTATAACCGTATCCGATATGGCACCACGGTCGATGGTGGTATTGGCGCCAATCTCGACATCATTACCAATACGCACACCACCTAGCTGAGCAATCTTCTCCCAACTCCCTTGTTCATTGGCGAAGCCGAACCCCTCACCACCGATAACCGCACCGGGCTGAATGACCACGCGATCGCCAATGATCACGTCATGGCAAATAGTGACTCGAGCAGCGAGCCGCCCCTCTGCGCCGATGCGGCTTCGCGCGCCGATCACGGACTGGGCGCCGATCTCCACATCGGGGCCAACCCAGGCTCCTGATTCAATCACCACTTGAGCACCGATGCGCGCTGAGGGATCAACCACAGCGCTGGGATCCACTACTGCGGTGGGATGAACACCGGTGGACGCTCGAGGCCGGCTCTCGAACAAATGCGAGATACGCGCATAGGCGAGATAGGGGTTGGCGACAACTAAAGCGGTACCCGCGTAGCCTTCGGCATCCTTGGCGGTAAGCAGCACACCACCAGCCCTCGTCGTGGGCAGAAATTTCCGGTATTGCGCGTTGGCAAGGAAACTCAAATGTTCAGGGCCGGCGTCCTGCAAAGTCGCCAGACCGGACACTTGCAGCGAGCCATCGCCGCGCAGCTCGGCCCCTAGTCTTTCGACTAGATCACCTAGTGAATAGGCTACTCCGCTCATCAGCGCAGCTGATTCATGCGCTCGATGACCTGGCGGGTGATGTCGTACTGCGGCTTGACATCCACCACCGCGCCGCGCTCCAACACCAAGTCGAAATCGCCCTTCTTGATAACTTCTTCGACAGCCTTGTCTAGCTTTGGCTTGAGCTGCTTGAGCATGTCACGATCGGCGGAGGCCTTAGACTCGTTCAGCTCCTTTGAAAGAAACTGAAAGTCGCGAGCCTTCTGCTTGAATTCAAGCTCAAGGCGCTCACGCTCAGCCTGCTGCATCTTATCGCCGTCTTTGCCCAGGCGGTCCTGAATGCGCTTGGCGTCGCTCTCCAGCCCTTTGAGCTTCTCCAGCTGTGGGCCGAACTTCTTCTCTGCGTCGACCGAGTAGCGTTTGGCTCCGTCCGATTCGAGCAGAGCCATCTGATAATTCATCACCGCTATTTTCATTTCAGCGAATGCGGGGGTCGCCACTAGAGCAGCGGCAATAACAAGCAATTGGGTCAACTTACGCACGGTATATACCACTCTTCAGGAATGCGCTGGAGCACGGCTCCAGATGATTAAAATGTTTGGCCCAGCGAGAACTGGAAGACCTGGGTATCTGCTTCGTCCGGCTTCATTACGGGCATCGCCAGACTGAAACTCAACGGGCCCATGGCAGTGATCCAGGTCAGGCCGACACCGACCGAACTGGCCATGTCCCCGATATCGATGTCGCTGCACTTAGCCGAGCCCGACGGGCAATTTGTATCGTAGACGTTACCCACGTCCCAGAACACTGAGGTGCGCAACGAGCGCTGATCCTTGACGAACGGCATCGGAAACAGCAGCTCCATTCCGCCCTGGATCAGCACGTTACCACCGTATGGCAGCGCATCCTGATCAGGATCGGCAATGGTGCCCTCATTCCCGGTTACAGGCTCGCCAAGGCTCGGTGTGCTGCGCGGACCGAGACTGCTGTCTTCGAAGCCACGAACCGAGTTGAAACCACCCGCGTAGTAGTGCTCGTAGAACGGCAGCCGTGAGGTCGAGCCATAGGCATCCCCATAACCCAACTGCGTATGCAGCCTCATGGTGTAGGTCTTGGTAACCGGCACGAACAGTTGAGCGTTGTAATCGAGCTTATAGAACGACAGGTCACTGCCTGGAATGGTGGTTTCCAGAGAAAGGCTTTGCGAATGTCCGCGAGTTGCCAGAACCCCGCGGTTCAACGTCGACTCAGACCAACCGACTGAGGCCTTGAAGTTGAGGTAGCTGTCGCCTTCTTGCTCGATAAAATCGAAAATTTCATCGACCGTGTACCGTCCGCTATCAATCGTGTCCTGTTGCGCGGATAGACCAAACGACAACCGCGAAGTCTCGCTGATCGGATAGCCGATATTCACACCGCCGCCCAGGCTGTCGACCGAGTAGCTAGACACGTCGTAGTCCAGCTCGTCGTAATCGGTTGTTCGATAGAAGGCGTTATAACCGAGGCTGACACCGTCTTCGGTCCAGTAGGGATCGACGAACCCGAAGTTGTAACGCGATTGGTATTCGCTGCGGGTCAACCCGAGGCTGACACGGTTACCGGTGCCCAGGAAGTTGTTCTGGCTGATTGAACCACCGAGAATCAGACCCGCATTCTGCGCAAATCCAATGCTCGCCATGATCGAGCCAGACGGCTGCTCTTCAACGCTGTAATTCACGTCGATCTGGTCGTCGGTACCCGGGACCTGGGGCGTTTCGACGTTCACTTCCTTGAAGAAACCCAACCTTTCGAGACGGGTTTTGGATTGATCAATTAGATAGGTCGACGCCCAGCCGCCTTCCATCTGGCGCATCTCGCGGCGCAGCACTTCGTCTTCGGTCTTGGTGTTGCCGCGGAAATTGATGCGATTGACATAGGCGCGCTTGCCTGGATCGACAACGAAGGTGATCGAGACAGTATTGTTCTCGTCGTTGGTTTCCGGCACGCCATTGACGTTGGCGAAGGTGTAGCCCTCATTGCCCAAGCGACGCGTAATCAGCTCTGAGGTAGTGGTCATGACTTTGCGCGAGAAAACCTGACCCTCCTTCGCCAACAGCAAAGATTGCAGCTCTTCCTGCGGCACTTTCAAATCGCCGCTCAGCTTGACGTCACTGACGGTGTAACGATCACCTTCAGCGATATTTACCGTGATGTAGACGTCTTTCTTGTCCGGCGTAATGGACACCTGAGTAGAGGTGATGTCCATGTTGATATAGCCGCGATCCAAGTAATAAGAGCGCAGACGTTCAAGGTCACCGGAAAGCTTCTCCCGGGCATACTTGTCGTCGTTGCGGAAGAACGACAACCAGTTGCTGGTCTTCAGCTCGAACAGATCGGTGAGATCTTCGTCGGGGAATACGGAATTGCCGACAACGTTGATGTGCTTAATCGCCGCAATGGAGCCTTCGTTAATATCTATTTTCAGCGCGACGCGGTTGCGAGGCTGCGGGACGACTTCAGTTTCGATCGTAGCCGAGTAGCGCCCCTGCGCAACATATTGACGCTGCAGCTCGTTGCGCACGCCCTCGAGCGTGGCGCGCTGGAAGATTTCACCTTCTGCCAGGCCCGACTGCTGCAGGCCGGAAAGCAAGTCTTCAGTCTTGATCGCCTTGTTGCCGTCGATCTCGATGCCGGAGATTGAAGGGCGCTCGACCACGTTGATGACCAGTACATCGCCCTCACGGCCGAGCTGGATGTCTTCAAAAAAGCCGGTACGAAACAGCGCGCGGGTAGCATCGACCAGGCGACTGTCGTCAGCTGCCTGACCGACGTTCAACGGCAACGCGCCAAAGACGCTGCCAGCAGAGACACGCTGCAGACCGTTAACGCGTATATCGGAAATAGTGAAGGACTCGGCGTGAACTTCGGCAATCATCAGTGCGGAAATTACCGCAGGTAGCAGCAGACGTTTCATGAAGTCCTTTCTTTTCAAACCTGATAATTGAACCTGCGCGTGGCGCGGCGACATCAAGGTATATGGCGATTAAAGGCGGCCAAGGTCGTTGACCAGCGCAAGCAGCATCACCCCAACAACCAGGCTGATACCGATCTGTACTCCCCAGCCCTGGACCCTGTCCGACAAGGGACGTCCACGGACCCACTCGACCAGGTAGAAGAGCAGATGGCCTCCATCCAGGACGGGGATAGGCAATAGATTGAGTACCCCAAGGCTTATGCTCAGGTAGGCGAGGAAATTCAAGAAGTCGCCCACGCCCGACTGTGCAGAAGCGCCCGCCACTTTAGCAATGGTTATCGGGCCGCTCAAGTTTTTTACCGAGAGCTCCCCGAAGAGCATTTTCTTAAGCGAATCCAGAGTCAGAACACTCATCGTCCATGTGCGACGAAGCCCTTCCCCGACAGCTTCGACAGGACCGTGGCTGACCTGCCGCAGCATTTCAGGCGGCCATTCTCCACCCGCGACGCCGGCGCCAAGGTAGCCCCGACGCTCATCTCCTTCGCCACGTTCAGCCAGCGTCAGAGGGAGTTCGATCTGCTCACCGTTACGCTCAACCACCAGCAAAACCGCTTGCCCGCCCAGCGGCCTAACACGGTCAATCACTTCTTGCCATTCGGTGAGCGCCTCGGCGTCAAGGCTGACCAATCGATCCCCAATCTGCACGCCAGCTGCCTGCGCCGGCCCTTCGGGATCTAGCTGAGCGACAACCGGGGCAATTTCCGGACGCCAGGGACGAATACCCAGCGAGCCGATCGGGTCCGGTTCCTCAGCCCCCTTAAGCCAGTCCTTCAGCTCGACCTGTAACCGCTGCGACTGACCTCCATCAACCTCGCTCACCAACATTTCGAGCGAACCGGTCTCACCAAGGCGCCTGATCAACTGCAAATTGACATCTGCCCAGCCTGCAGTTGGCTTGCCGTTAATCTCGACGATTTCCTGCCCAGCCATCAAGCCGGCTCGCTCAGCAAGGCTGCCAATCTCTACTGCGCCTACGACCGGACGAACTTGCTCCGTACCCAGCATCGCCAAGATCCAGAAGAACACCAGGGCAAGCAGAAAATTGGCCAAAGGCCCGGCCGACACAATGGCGAAGCGCTGCCTAACGGTTTTGCGGTTGAAGGCCTGCCCCAGCAGAGTGGGCGGCACGTCACCCTCGCGTTCGTCGAGCATTTTGACGTAGCCACCGAGGGGGATGGCGGCGAGAACGAATTCGGTACCCTGGCGGTCATGCCAGCGCAACAGCGGCCGCCCGAAGCCTACCGAGAAGCGCAGAACCTTGACGCCGCAACGCCGAGCCACCCAGAAATGTCCGAACTCGTGGAAGGTTACCAGTACACCCAGCGCCACCAGGGTACCGATGATCATGTACAGCGCGCCCATATTTCCTCTGCCTCGAAAGGTCTTTTAGCAGCTGCGAGCCCGGTCCATGCCGGAGCGCTACAGCCAAGTTGGGACTTTTGATCGCTACCGAACGCTACCGATCGCGACTTTGCAACCAGTGCGAAGCGAGCCTGCGGGCCTGGGCATCGGCAGTCAGCACATCTGCCAGGCAACGTGCCGGAACCGAAGCTTCCAGATCGAGAACATGCTCGATAATACTCGCGATTTCAGTGAAGCGAATGCGACCATTGAGGAACGCATCCACGGCTACCTCGTTCGCAGCATTGAGCATCGCCGGCGCCGTTCCGCCATCCTGCGCGGCCTGCCTGGCAATCCGAAGACAAGGAAATCTGTGCTGGTCGGGGGCCTCGAAATCCAGACGACCTACCTGCAACAGGTCCAAAGCCGATACGCCTGAGTCGATTCGTTCCGGCCAGGCCAGTGCATGCGCAATCGGTGTCCGCATGTCGGGATTACCCAGTTGCGCCAAGACCGAGCCATCGACATAGTCGACCATCGAGTGAATGACGCTCTGCGGGTGAATCACAACTTCTACCTGTTCCGGGCGCGCATCGAACAGCCAGCACGCCTCGATGAGCTCAAGCCCCTTGTTCATCATGCTCGCTGAATCAACGGAGATCTTGCGGCCCATGGACCAGTTGGGGTGGGCACAGGCCTGGTCGGCAGTTACAGAAGACAGCTGATCCAGAGGTAGTTGCCGGAAAGGCCCACCGGAAGCCGTAAGCAGAATTCGCCTGACGCCGACACGACTCAAGCCCCGCGCATAGTTGCCAGGCAAACACTGGAAGATGGCATTGTGCTCGCTATCGATGGGCAGCAGCACCGCCTCGCTGTCACGCAGCGCCTGCATGAACAACGCACCGGACATTACCAGCGCCTCTTTGTTCGCCAACAGGACCCGCTTGCTGGCCTGGACGGCGGAGAGCGTCGGCCGTAAGCCCGCGGCACCAACGATCGCCGCCATGACCACGCCGACCTCGGGATGCGCTGCAACTTCGCTTAGACCACCCTCACCCACGAGCACGCGCGTTTTGACGCCATCACTGTCGAGCTGCTCCTGCAACACACGAGCCCGGTCACTATTGGCAACCACCGCATAACGCGGCCGATGCCGTCGGCACAGCTCCCGCAATTCGGCAATGCGACTGAATGCACTGAGCGCAAAGGCTTGGTAGCGCTCGGGATGACGCGCTATCACATCCAGCGTGCTCAGGCCGATGGATCCGGTCGCACCAAGAATTGTTACCTGCAGCGGACCACTCACCATGCACCCCAGCCGGCCAGCCACAGCAGGACCGTGAACACGGGTACCGCAGCGGTCAAGCTGTCGATACGATCCATCACGCCGCCATGCCCTGGAAGCAGCTGACTGCTGTCTTTAATACCCGAGCTACGCTTGAACATGCTCTCGGTCAAATCGCCAACGACGGAAATGACCACCACCAGAGCTGCACCTAACAGAGCGAGCGCCAACTCACGCGCAGACCAGGATTGATAAAGCCCAACGAACAATGTGATTAGCAGGCTGGTAACCAAGCCGCCAATCATCCCCTCCCAACTCTTGCCTGGGCTGACCTGAGGAGCGAGCTTGCGACGGCCAAAGGTCTTGCCTGCCGCATAGGCACCAATATCAGCCCCCCACACCAGGACCATCACTGCAACGATAAGCCAATTGCCCTGTGGCCACTGCTTGAGCAAAACCAGGCCCTGCCAGGCGGGCAATAGAATCAACAATCCGATAACCAGACTGCCGATAGATCCACCCCAGTGTCGCTGACTCCGAGGATAACTGACGACGAGCGCCGTGGCAGTCAGCCACCAGATCACGCTCAGCGTAAGCAACCAAGACGCCAAGGCGGGAGCCAAATAGAGCCCCGCAAGCAGCAGACCGACCGCTATCGCATAAAGAACCCTGACCGGCTGAGCCTCAAAGCCCGCCAGACGCGCCCATTCCCATCCCCCAAGCACAACGACTACGCCTATGAACAGCGCAAAAGCGAGACCTTCGAGAAGGAAAAAACCAATCAGTGCGATCGGAAGAAGGATGGCTGCCGTGATGATGCGATGCTTCAGCATTCAGCTCGAACCTCTATTTCTACCTGGTCACCGGTCTTGCCGAAACGTCGCTGACGCTTGGCGAAATCGGCCAATGCTGTACGCATTGCATCGTGCTTGAAATCGGGCCAGAACAGGTCCGAGAAATACAGTTCAGCATAAGCCAACTGCCATAACAGGAAATTGCTGATGCGTCGCTCACCACCGGTGCGAATACAGAGATCCGGCAGAGGCATGTCGCCAGTTGCCAGATAGCGCTGAAAAAGGGCGGGAGTTACTTCATCTGGATTGAGTCGACCTTCCTGCGCTTCGCGGGCCATCCGTTGTGCGGCCTGGAGAATGTCCCACTGTCCGCCGTAATTGGCAGCGACCTGAAGCACGAAACGGCCGGAGCCCGCGGTCATTTCCTCGGCTTCGAGCATCGCCGTCTGCAGCTCCGGGTGAAAGCGTGAACGATCGCCAATGATTCGCAAGCTGATGCCATTTTCGTTGAGCTTGCGCGCTTCTCGGCGTAGAGCGCTCAGGAAAAGCTCCATCAGCGCCCCAACCTCCTCGGCCGGCCGCTGCCAATTCTCACTGGAAAAGGCAAACAGCGTCAGCACCTCAACACCCGCCTCGGCGCAAACCTCTATAACGGCTCGCACCGCATCGACGCCCGCCTTGTGCCCGGCCACGCCCGGCAAGAGACGCCGCTTCGCCCAGCGATTGTTACCATCCATGATGACTGCGACATGACGGGGTACATTCCGTCCGGCAATCTGCCTGACCTTATCCATGAAACGACTCTACCTGCGCTCAATCACGCTGCGAACAATGGGAGAAACCGCCAATGGCAATTTCCGGGGATACGACTGGTTAGCCCCTCGCGCCACGAGCCTTTCGGCCTCGACGCACTCCGACGTGTGCAGTACGGACGAAGTCCGGTACAGCGACATCAAACAGCCATCAAATCGTTTTCCTTACCTTCAAGCGCCTTGTCGATCTCCGCAACGTACTTGTCGGTCAGCTTTTGAACGTCGTCTTGACCGCGTCGTTCCTCGTCTTCACTGATTTCCTTTTCCTTCACCAGATCCTTGAGCTGGGCGATAGCGTCGCGCCGAATGTTGCGCACGGCGACACGAGCGTTTTCAGCCTCTGAGCGTGCCTGCTTGGTGTACCCCTTACGGGTCTCTTCAGTAAGCGCAGGCATCGGTACGCGAATCGTAGTACCGGCAGTCGAAGGGTTCAGGCCCAGATCTGACGTCATGATCGCCTTTTCTACCGCCTGGATCATGCCTCTATCAAAGACAGTAAGGGCCAAAGTGCGCGAGTCTTCTGCCGTGACATTGGCAATCTGTCGCAGAGGTGTATCGCTACCGTAATACGACACCATAACGCCATCTAGAATGCTCGGATGAGCGCGACCGGTACGAATTTTGGCGAACGCATGCCCCAGCGATTCCAGGGTTTTCTTCATGCGCTCTTGAGCGTCTCGCTTAATCTCGTTGATCATTGGTACTGCTCCTCGATCAGGGTTCCTTCAGCGCCGCCAAGCACAATATTGAGCAGGGCACCGGGCTTGTTCATATTGAACACCCGCAGCGGCATGTTGTGGTCGCGGCATAGGCAAATGGCAGTCAGGTCCATGACGCCCAGCTTACGGTCAAGCACATCATCATAGGTCAGCTGCTCGAACTTCTCGGCATTCGGATCCTTGAAGGGGTCGGCCGTATAAACGCCGTCAACCTTGGTGGCCTTGAGCACCACATCCGCATGAATCTCAATGGCACGCAGGCAGGCGGCCGAATCAGTGGTAAAGAACGGATTGCCGGTGCCGGCGGAGAAGATCACTACCTCGCCACTCTTCAGGTGACGCATCGCCTTGCGGCGGTCGTAATGGTCAGTGACCCCGACCATTGAAATCGCCGACATGACCAATGCCGGGATGTTCGAGCGCTCCAAGGCGTCACGCATGGCCAAGGAGTTCATGACCGTAGCGAGCATACCCATATGGTCGCCAGTCACGCGATCCATACCTGCGGCGGACAGAGCGGCACCACGGAAAAGATTACCGCCGCCAATGACCAGGCCAACTTCTACGCCTATGCCGACTAACTGCCCAACCTCCAAGGCCATGCGATCAAGCACCTTGGGATCAATGCCAAAGTCCTCCGACCCCATTAGGGCCTCGCCGCTTAGTTTGAGCAGAATGCGTTTATAGCGAGGATTGCGTGCACTCATCTGCTGAGCCATTGGCGTTGTCTCTCCTGCGGCATTTGTATGACTAGGCTGGCCTGCAGCCGGGAAAAATGTCTGCGCTATGACAGCGCAGTCTCGCATTGGTGCCAAGCGGTGACTGTCGCATTGGCAAAAAACGTTTCCGTCCTCCAGTCCGACAAAGAGGCCGCACGCGTGAGCGGGCAGCCTCTTAGAGGACAGCGGAGCGTCTTATTGCTTAGTAGCAGCGACCTGAGCGGCAACTTCGGCAGCGAAGTCAACCTCAGCGCGCTCGATGCCTTCGCCTACTTCGTAACGAACGAAGGAAACGATCTCAGCACCAGCCTTCTTCGCCAGCTCGCCAACTTTGACATCGGGATCCTTGACGAAAGCCTGCTCGACCAAACTGGCTTCAGCAAGGAACTTGCTGATGCGACCGGCAACCATCTTCTCGACGATTTCAGCAGGCTTGCCCTTGATCTTGTCTTCATTCAACGCCAGGAAAATTTCTTTTTCCTTGGCAACGGCTTCTTCAGAAACCTGCGACGGATCCAGGAACTGAGGGTTGCTGGCGGCAACGTGCATGGCGATTTCTTTGGCCAGCTCGACACTGCCCCCCTTCAGCGCAACCAGAACACCGATACGGTGACCGTGCAGGTAGGAGCCGACCAGATCCGCCTCAACTGTGGTCAAACGACGGATATTGACGTTCTCGCCGCACTTGGCGACCAGCGCCTCGCGATCAGTTTCCTGAGCGGCAATCAGCGGCGCTGCATCAGTCATCTTCTCGGCGAAGGCCTTCTCGACACTGCTATTGACGAAATTCTTGAAGTCGTCCTGCAGTGCCAGGAAGTCGGTCTGCGAGTTGACTTCGATAATCACGGCGCGCGTGTTGTCGTCGGCCACTTTAACAGCGATCGCGCCTTCAGCAGCGATGTTGCCGGCCTTCTTGGCTGCCTTGATGGCGCCCGCAGCACGCATATCGTCAATGGCTTTCTCGATGTCACCACCAGCAGCGGTGAGCGCCTTTTTGCAATCCATCATGCCTTGGCCAGTCCGCTCGCGCAGTTCTTTAACCAGGGCTGCAGTGATCTCTGCCATGTTCGCAAATCCTCTCGATTCGATTTTCGATCATCGCCCATCATTCGGACGATCAATTCGGAAGTGGCAAAAAGGGGGCATAGCCCCCTTTCTGTTCAACGGGTATCAGCTAGGCAACAAGTGCGCTCAGCCTTGAGCAGCCTCGGCAGGGGCTTCTTCAACGAACTCATCAGCACCGCCAGCATTGGTCTGACGACCACGCAGTACTGCGTCTGCCATAGAGCCCAGATAGAGCTGCACGGCGCGGATGGCATCGTCATTACCAGGAATGATGTAATCGACGCCTTCCGGGCTGCTGTTGGTATCAACGATGCCGATAACTGGAATACCCAGCTTATTGGCTTCGGAAATAGCAATACGCTCGTGATCGACGTCAACAACGAACATGGCGTCCGGCAGACCGCCCATGTCCTTGATGCCGCCCAGGCTACGATCCAGCTTCTCAAGATCGCGAGTACGCATCAGCGCCTCTTTCTTGGTCAGCTTCTCGAAGGTACCGTCCTGAGCTTGTGTTTCCAGCTCACGCAGACGCTTGATCGAGGCGCGAATGGTCTTGTAGTTGGTCAGCATGCCGCCCAACCAGCGATGATCGACGTACGGCGAGCCACAACGAGCAGCCTCTTCGCGAACGATCTTGCCAGCGGAACGCTTGGTGCCAACGAACAGAATCTTGTTTTTGCCTGCAGCCAGCTTTTCAACGAAACGCAGCGCGTCGTTGAACATCGGCAGGGTTTTCTCAAGGTTGATGATATGAATCTTGTTACGCGCGCCAAAGATGTACTTATTCATCTTCGGGTTCCAGTAACGGGTCTGGTGGCCGAAGTGCACACCGGCCTTCAGCATATCGCGCATAGTGACTTGAGACATGAGAGTTCCTCAGATAAGTCGGGTTAGGCCTCCACGCGTCCCGATATCCAACTCTTGCGAGCACCCAGGATACCGTGTCGACACGTGTGTGGGGTCAGGCTCGGCAGGTAGTCCCGCAGAGCGGCGCGTTTTATAGCACAAGCCAGCATCGGAGGCTAGCACGGACTGACATTGAACGTAGCTAACAAGGTTGCCTCTGGTTTGCCCGAGCCGCCAGGGCCGCCTGCAGGTAAAGCCTTCTTTGGTTTATCATTTGCCTCTTATATCTATTTGCCTGCGCCTCTTGGCGCCAAGAGGGTTGCATGACTGTTTCCATCAAGACGCCTGAAGACATCGAGAAAATGCGCATTGCCGGCCGCCTGGCCGCCGAGGTGCTCGAAATGATCGGTGATCACGTCAAGCCGGGCGTCACCACCGAAGAACTGGACCGCATCTGCCACGAGCACATCGTCAACGTGCAACAGGCCATACCCGCCCCGCTCAATTACAAGGGTTACCCCAAATCGATTTGCACATCGATCAATCATGTCGTCTGTCATGGCATTCCCAACGACAAGCCTCTCAAAGACGGTGACATCCTCAATATCGATATCACGGTCATCAAGGATGGTTACCACGGCGATACCAGCCGAATGTTTCTTGTCGGCAAAGCGCCAGAGTGGGCCGAGCGGCTGTGTAAGGTGACGCAGGAGTGCCTTTATAAAGGTATCGAGGTAGTCCGCCCCGGAGCGCGCCTAGGGGACATCGGCGAGGTTATTCAGAAGCATGCCGAGAAGAACGGATTCTCCGTCGTCCGCGAGTATTGTGGACATGGCATCGGCAAGGTTTTCCACGAAGAGCCTCAAGTGCTTCACTACGGCCGCGCCGGGACCGGGCTGGAGCTAAAGGAAGGAATGACCTTCACCATAGAGCCAATGATCAACCAGGGCCGGTCGGAAACTCGCCTGCTTGGTGACGGCTGGACAGCCATTACCAAGGACCGCAAGCTATCCGCCCAATGGGAACACACCCTAGTGGTCACCGCAGATGGCTATGAAATTTTCACCCTGCGCAGCGATGACACCATACCCCGTACATCGCCCTAATTTTGATGCTTTGATGGAGGGCGACGGTATGCCTCAGGTTGATTCCGAATTGTTCGACCGCAGCCAGTTCCAGGCTGAACTGGCACTTAAGGCCAGCCCCATCGCCGCCTTCAAGAAAGTCATACGCAAGGCGCGGGAGGTGCTCGATGCACGCTTCCTCGCCGGCCAGGATATCCGCGGCCTGATCGAAGGCCGCGCCTGGTTCGTCGACCAGATATTGCGAGCCGCCTGGGGCCGCTTCGACTGGAACAACGAGGCGGAAATAGCGCTGGTAGCCGTCGGTGGCTATGGGCGCGGCGAGCTGCACCCCTATTCCGATATCGACCTGCTGATTCTGCTCGATAACAATGACCAGGAAATATTCCGCGACTCCATCGAGCGGTTTCTGACCCTGCTATGGGACATTGGCTTGGAAGTTGGCCAGAGCGTTCGCTCGGTACAGGAATGCGCCGAGGAGGCACGTGCGGACCTGACCGTCATCACCAATCTCATGGAAAGCCGTACGATCGCCGGCCCCGAGCGCTTGCGTCAGAACATGCTGAAGGTCACCAGCCCTTCGGAAATGTGGCCGAGCAAAGAGTTCTTCCTCGCCAAACGTAACGAGCAGGCCACGCGCCACTCGAAGTACAACAATACCGAATACAACCTGGAGCCAAACGTCAAAGGCTCGCCTGGTGGGCTGCGCGACATCCAGACGATCCTGTGGATAGCGCGGCGCCAGTTTGGCAGCTTGAATCTTAGCGCCATCCTCGATCAGGGATTTCTGACCGAAGGCGAGTACTCGTTGCTGGTGGCTGGACAAGAATTCATCTGGCGGGTCCGTTACGGATTACACATGCTGGCCGGGCGTGCGGAGGATCGACTGCTATTCGACCACCAGCGCAGCCTCGCCGCCCTCCTCGGCTATGAAGACAGTGACGCCAAGCTGGCGATCGAGCGCTTCATGCAGAAGTACTACCGCGTCGTGATGAGCATTTCAGAACTAAGCGATCTGGTAGGGCAGCACTTTGCCGAAGTTATCCTATGGGAGGGCGACAGCGGCGATGCGGTGCCGCTCAACAGCCGCTTCTTGGTGCGCGATGGCTATCTGGAAGTAACCGATGATTCGGTGTTCAAGCGCAGGCCCTTCGCGATTCTGGAAATCTTCGTACTGCTGGCGCAACACCCTGACATTCAGGGTGTACGAGCGGAGACCATTCGCCTCCTCCGAGACCACCGACATCTCATTGACGACGATTTTCGCAGCGACATCCGCAACACCAGCCTATTCATCGAGCTGTTCAAATGCAAGGAAGGCATCCACCGCAATCTAAGACGCATGAATCGCTACGGCATTCTTGGACGCTACCTGCCCGAGTTCGGCCATATCGTGGGGCAGATGCAGCATGACCTCTTTCATATCTATACGGTCGATGCCCATACGCTCAATGTCATCAAGTACCTGCGCAAACTGAGCAAACCCGGAGTCGCCGAAAAGTATCCACTGGCCAGTAAACTCGTGGAACGGCTGCCCAAGCCGGAGCTCATCTATATCGCAGGGCTCTATCACGATATCGCCAAGGGCCGTGGCGGCGACCATTCGGAGCTGGGCGCGGTGGATGCGCAGGAGTTCTGCGCGCGCCACAAGCTGCCTGCATGGGACACGCGGCTGGTGGTATGGCTGGTTGAGAACCATCTGGTGATGTCAACGACTGCGCAGCGCAAAGACCTATCTGACCCACAGGTGATCAACGACTTTGCCCAACAGGTGGGTGACGAAACCCACCTCGATTACCTGTATGTGCTGACCGTTGCAGACATCAACGCAACCAACCCGACCCTCTGGAATTCCTGGCGGGCAAGCCTGCTGCGCCAGCTGTATACCGAAACCAAACGCGCGCTCAAGCGCGGCCTGGAAAACCCGCTGGGCCGCGAGGAACAGATTCGCCAGACCCAGCGCGCCGCACTCGACAACCTCGTGCGCAACGGGACCGATCCGGACGACGCCGAGCAGCTATGGTCGCAGCTAGGTGACGACTATTTCATGCGCCACAGCTCGATTGATGTCGCTTGGCACACAGAAGCCATCATCGAGCACCCAAGCGACGGCGGTCCGCTGGTCCTGATCAAAGAAACCACCCAACGTGAATTCGAAGGTGGCACGCAGATCTTCATCTACGCACCCGATCAGCATGACTTCTTCGCCGTTACCGTTGCGGCCATGGACCAGCTGAACCTGAACATTCACGATGCCCGCATTATCACTTCGAGCAGCCAGTTCACGCTGGACACCTATATCGTGCTGGACGCCGACGGTTCTCCCATTGGCAACGACCCCGAGCGCACAGAGGAGATTCGGCAAGGATTGATCAACGCGCTGCGTAATCCGGATGACTACCTGACCATCATTCAGAAACGTGTGCCGCGGCAACTGAAGCATTTCGCATTCCCACCGCAGGTCACCATCCACAACGACATGCAGCGCCCGCAAACGATCATTGAGGTCGTTGCACCGGACCGCCCCGGGCTATTGGCGCGCATTGGCCAGCTGTTTCTGGACTTCGACCTCTCGGTGCAGAACGCCAAGATCGCGACGTTGGGCGAGCGTGTCGAGGACGTGTTCTTCGTCACCAATGCCAACAACCAGCCCTTGTCGGACCCGCAGCTGTGCACCCGACTGCAGCAGGCGATGATCAAGCAGTTGACGCAGGACAATGAGCATCAGCCCTCGCCCAGCAGCATCGTTATCTGAACCACAACGCCGTGCCGCCTCGGCAACGAGGCGGTAATGAACGCTCGTCAGACCCGCTTCAATCCCAGGGTTTGCCGCGGGTTTTGGCTGTATAAGGCAACCTTTGCTGCATGGCTGCCTTCGCCAGGACATGGGCGCTGACCGGCGCGGTCAAAAACAAAAACAGGGTGATCAGCACTTCATGGACGCTGAGACCGTTGCCCTGGTTACTGAAGAAGATCATCGAACCGATGACGATCCCACCAACCCCAAGCGTGGTTGCCTTGGTCGGACCGTGCAGCCGTGTGAAGAAATCGGGAAGGCGATACAAACCGATCGCCCCAACCAAGGCGAACGCGCTCCCCACTATTAGAAACACACTCACCAGCAATTCTATCCAGAATGGCATGCAGCCTCCTCAGTCAATGATTTCGCCGTGCAACAGGTGCTTGCCCACCGCCACGGTACTGACGAAGCCCATCACCGCGATGAGCAGAGCCGCCTCGAAGAACAGATCGGACGCGAGCCAGATACCAAACAGGACGATCAATGCCAGCGCATTGATATACAAGGTGTCGAGCGCCAATACTCGATCAGGCATGTCCGGCCCCTGAACGAGCCGCACCACGTTTAGGATCGCTGCGATTCCGATAACCGCCATGCACAAGGGAATTACATACGCGAGCATTCGAAAATCTCCAGCAGCGGCGTTTCGTAACGGCTCTTCACCTCGGCTACCAGCGCCTCCGTGTCGGGGGCATCCAGAGCGTGGATCAGCAACATCTTGTGCCCGGGTCGCAAAGACGCCGATACCGTTCCAGGGGTTAACGAAATGATGCTGGTCAACACGGCGAGGACGAATGGATGCTCAATGGCCATCGGTATCTCGACGAAGGCAGGCTGCAGTCGATCCCGAGAACTGAGCACCAGCTTGGCCACACTGACGTTGGCCACGACGATGTCGTAAAACACCTTCAGCAGAAACAGACAGAGCTTCAAGGGCCTACGCACTTTCGGTAGGTCAACCAGAAATCCCTGCACCAGCAATGGGATCGCCCAACCTAAAAACAGTCCAAGCACCAGTTGCCCCACGCTCAGTGCATTATTGAGCAGCAGCCAGAGCAGCGTAAGGAGCAAGGTGAGCGCAGGGTTGGGCAGCAGACGTGATTTCATGCCTCACCTCCGCGGATAATCTGCAGATACGGCTGTAGCTCGAACAACTGGGCTGCGGTCGCCTGCATGTAGGTCTGGATCGGATGCGCCACTGCAACCAACAACACGCTGCCAAACAGCAGACCAAAAGTCGCCACCACACGCACGCGATCCGCGGGCCTTCCAACACTGACCGCTTCACTAGGCCGCCAGAACACCATGCTACCGGCTCGGCTCAGTGCGATCACCATCCCCAATCCGCCCACCAGAACCACTGGCCACAGCAGCAGGGCGTCGACCCCGGGAGGAACGGCCTGCAGTAGCATCACCTTGCCAATGAAACCAGAGAAAGGCGGGAGCCCGGCAATCGAAATCGCGCCGGCGAAAAACAACGCGCCCAACAACAAGGGCTGCTTGAGTGCGGGAGCCGATAGCAATTCGGCGGCCATATCGCCGCGCTGGCGGGCGATGAGGTCAGCCAGCAGAAACAGTCCTCCGGACACCAGCGTGCTGTGCACCAAGTAGTACAGCGCAGCGCTGAGGCCCACCTCTGTTCCCAGCGCGATACCGGCGAGCAAGGTGCCCACCGAAACCACCACTAGATAGGACAGCAGTATCTGCAGGTTGCGGGCGGCCAGTGCGCCCAGTACGCCACCAACGAGCGTAAGCATCGAAAGCGGCCACAACCAATCCAGCACCATGTTGCTCAACACACCCGCTTCGCTACCGAAGATCAGCGTGAACACACGCACAATCGCGTAGAGCCCGAGCTTGGTCATGATCGCGAACAGCGCAGCCACCGGCGCGGTCGCCGCGGCATAGGCACGCGGCAGCCAGAAATACAGCGGCAGGATCGCTCCCTTCAACGCAAATACCACCAGCAACAGGTAGCCCGCGGCAGCGAGAAGCGGAGCGTCGGCTGGATCAGCTGCTCCGACCCTTCCTGCCAGATCGGCCATGTTCAAGGTTCCGGTCAGACCATAGAGCATGCTGACACCGATCAGAAACAGCGATGAGCCCAACAGGTTCAGCACGACATAATGAATGCCCGACTGCACGCGCTTCGCGCCTTGGCCATGAAGCAGCAGCGCGTAAGACGAGATCAGCAGGATCTCGAAGAACACGAAAAGGTTGAATAAATCACCAGTCAGAAAGGCACCGTTGATGCCTGCCAGCTGAAACTGAAACAGCGCATGGAAATTCGGCCCGCGCTCGTCATCGCCACGCACGGCGTACAACACCGAGAATCCCGCCAGTATGGCGGTCACTAGCAGCATCAAGGCACTCAACCGGTCCAGCAGCAACATGATGCCGAACGGTGGCTGCCAGCCGCCAAGACGGTACACGGACAGTTGGCCAGCATCGGCCTGCCATAACAGCCCCAAGGCCAGCGGCACCAACAACCAGGTAGCCGTCACCGATAGCAGGCGCTTAAGCAATGCACTCTGGCGATGAAGCAACAGCAGACTGCATCCGACCAACAAGGGCAGCAGGATCGGCATGATCAACGCATGATTCATTTGCGCGGCTCCCGACCATCAACATGATCGGTACGCAACTCGCCCAGTCCGCGAAGCGCCAGTACCACAACGAACGCGGTCATGGCGAAACCAATGACGATCGCAGTCAGCACCAAGGCCTGCGGCAACGGATCACCGTACTCGGCGCTGGCTCCGATAATTGCCGGAACACCGGTGGAGAGACGGCCCATTGCGAAAATGAACAAATTCACTGCATAGGAAATCAACGTCAGCCCCATGACCACAGGAAATATCCGTGCGCGGAGCAAAAGATACACGCCACTGGTCATCATCACGCCCAACGTGACCGCGAACACGATTTCCATCAAAGCACCTCCTTGCACGACTCGTCCTGACTGACATGACCCATATTGGAAAGAATCAGCAGGGTTGCTCCTACCACGGCCAGATAGACACCAAGATCGAACAGCATCGCGGTTGCCAACTCGAAGTCACCAATCAATGGCAGGTGAAAATGGCCGAAAGCTGAGGTCAGGAAAGGCCGACCGAACAGCCAACTACCGAGGCCGGTCAGACCCGCAATGAGCACACCGAGCCCGGCCACGCCGTGATAGCTGAACGGCTGTCGCTGCTGCGCCCAGACCACACCATGCGAGATGTACTGGAGGATCAGAGCAACCGCAGTGATCAGGCCAGCGATGAAGCCGCCCCCTGGTAAATTGTGGCCGCGCAAGAAGATGAATACCGACACCAACAGCGCCATCGGCAACAGCACACGGGACAGCGTGTCCAGCACCATTGGATGCCTATCGGTTGACCAAAGCCTACCGCCGTAGTCGCGGATCGGGTGTGGCAGACGCAGTCCATGGAGCAGCCCGTAGATCCCAACCGCAGCGATTGCCAGCACGGCAATCTCACCCAGAGTATCGAAACCCCGAAAATCGACCAGAATCACGTTAACCACATTGGTGCCACCGCCCCCGGACACACTGTTCTCGAGAAAGAACGAGGCGATGCTGTCATACGGCCGACTCAGTACCGCGTAGGCCAACAAGGCGACCATGGTGCCGAAGGACGACGCAATAATCAGGTCGCGGAAACTGCGCAGGCTGCTCGACTCGACTGGCGTGCGGTCAGGCATGAAAAACAACGCGAGGATCAGCAGAATGATGGTCACCACCTCGACGGAAATCTGCGTCAGCGCCAGATCAGGTGCGGAATAGCGAGCGAACACCAGCGCTACCATCAACCCAACTACGCTGAGTACCATCAGCGCCATGAGGCGTCTGCGGTGAAAGACCACTGTCATTACCGACGCCAGCCCGAGAAGCAGCATGCCACCGACGGTGATACCGTCCAGAGGCGTCAGTGGCACAGAGCCCCGCAGCGTTTGCAGTGGGGTTAATGCGTAGATCACAACAAGCAACGAGCTGACCAGCATCAGCGCCAGATAGCGTTGCAACGACCCGTTCTCCATACGCTCGGTCACCCAGCGCGCCGTTGCAGCAATTCCGCTGACCACCCGAGCGAACACCTGCAGCGAATCGACACGCGGCAGCCCCTCATACCAGCGAAACGCCCATTTGCGCATTGAATAGATCAGCAAGCCTCCGCCCAGCGCAACGAAACTCATCGCCAAGGGCAGATTGAAGCCGTGCCAGATCGCCAGGCTGTATTCAGGCACGTCACCGCCCAAGCTGCCGGCTACGGCTGCAGCCAGCAAGGGTGCGACCGTGTAGGCAGGCAAGGTACCCACCAGCAGACACAGCAAAACCAGGATTTCGACCGGAATCTTCATGTACCGCGCCGGTTCATGTGGCGGGTATTTAGGTAAGTCGATCGGTTCGCCGTTGAAGAACACGTCGTGCACGAAGCGCAGCGAGTAGGCGACCGAAAAGGCACTTGCCAGCGTCGCCAGGGCCGGGATCGTCCAGTAGAAGCTGCCCAACAGATGCTGATCGAGAGTCTCGGCAAAGAACATTTCCTTGCTGAGGAAGCCGTTGAGCAGCGGCACCCCAGCCATTGCCAGCGACGCCACCATTGCCAGTGCCGCCGTGTGCGGCATGTATTTCAGCATGCCGTTGATGCGCCGCATGTCGCGCGTTCCGGTCTCGTGATCAATGATCCCCGCGGCCATGAACAGCGAAGCCTTGAAGGTGGCGTGATTGATGATATGGAAGATCGCCGCCACTGGCCCGAGGCGCGAGTCGAGGCCGAACAGCAGGGTAATCAAACCGAGATGGCTAATGGTCGAATAGGCCAGCAACCCCTTCAGATCATGCTGGAACAGCGCCATTACCGCGCCGATGAGCAAGGTCGCCAAGCCTGTCAGGGTGACCAGATAGAACCACCATTCCGAGTCCGACAGCGCTGGATACAGCCGCGCCAGCAGGAACACACCGGCCTTGACCATCGTCGCGGAGTGCAGGAAAGCCGATACCGGCGTAGGCGCCGCCATCGCCTGTGGCAACCAGAAGTGAAACGGAAACTGCGCCGACTTGGTAAACACGCCAAGCAGAATCAGAATCAGGGTCAACGGGTACAAAGCACTGGCGCGGATCAGATCACCCGACGCTAGAACGGTGCTTAGCTCGTAACTGCCGACGATATGCCCGATCAGCAAGATACCCGCCAGCAGAGCCAGCCCGCCGCCACCAGTCACCGCGAGCGCCATCCGGGCACCTTGGCGAGCATCGGAACGGTGATTCCAGAAGCCTATCAACAGGAACGACGAAAGGCTGGTCAACTCCCAAAACATCAGCATCAGAAGAAGGTTTTCGGCCAGCACCACACCGAGCATGGCGCCCATGAACAGCAGAAAGAAGCTGAAAAAGCGTCCCATCGGCTCGCTTTTCGACAGGTAATAGCGCGCATACAGGATAACGAGCAGGCCGATTCCTAGAATCAGCAGTGCGAAGAGAAACCCTAGACCGTCTAGCCTCAAGCTGAGGTTCAACCCCAGATCGGGAAGCCAGGTTAATGTCTGCACTTCCGTCTCGCCGCCAAATACATCAGCACGCTTGGACAACAGCAATGCCAACGCCAGCAACGGGGCCAAGCCGGCACCGAACGCACAGGCAGATCGGCCGAACCGTTCAAACAGCAACGGCAGGCAAATTCCGAGGAATGGCAAAGCGATGATCAGCGCAAGCGCCATGAGTAAAACCCCTTGAGCCGTGCATGCGCACGGCAGTTATATCCCTTGGTCGACCCATTCTCGCCCCGAAGGGGCATGGCGGTGAGCGCCGATTATCCATACCGATCGCAGCAACGTCATGGATTCAAGTATTTCGAAAAACAAAAGGCGCAGCCTGAACACCGTACCAGCCGGCCTTCAGCCTGCGCCCTGTCTCCTAGGCAATGCGCAAACAACCCACGCGCTCCCGCTCATCGAGTCTCACTGGCGTCGCAACAACCTGTTGATAGGCCCTGCCGAACCCAGCGCAATCAGGGTGCGATACGGCTAGTGCCATTAACCGTCATGATGCGTACACGCTGACCGACGCGAAAAACCTGGTTAGGCTCGACTTCCTGCACATAGGCGCGCATGTTGCCGTCATCCTCACGTACCGTGATTTCAACGCCTTGCGCACGGGTGATGCCCTCTTCCGCTGCCGAACCGAGCATACCGCCCGCCAGCGCGCCGATTACTGCCGCAACGGCACTGCCGCGGCCTCCGCCCACCCCGCTGCCGGCAATACCACCGACGACTGCGCCTGCACCGGTACCGATCGGGGTTTTGGTGCCTTCGAGCTTGACCGGGCGCAATGACTCGATCGTGCCATAACGTACCGTCTGGACAGTTCGCGCCTCGTCGCGGGAATAGCTATCCCCGGTAAGGTTGGAAGTACAACCGCCGACGGCAAGCGCCACGGCCGTGAACGAAGCAACAAAAATGGAGTTGCGCATTGGTACTCTCCTGGGAAACGAGATTGGTCCCGACCGCATGGTCAGTCGTATGCGGCGATGAAGCACTTGGCAACCGCCTCGATCTGACTCAGCATTCATTCAACTAGGACCGTACTTTACCCGAGGCGATCCCGCCCCGCATGTAGAGCGCTCGCTCAAGCTGTTGCCAGAGACTACCCATGGACTACTTCATCATCACCATCGTCACGCTGGCCGGGCTGGTTTTCCATGCCTGGCTGTTCATCCGCTTCAGGCGTTGGGCGGACCGGGACCTGGCGTTGTCGTTGGCAGGAGACGATCCGCAGAAACGAGCGTGGCTGTTGCAACGCCTTTCAGCGGCGAAAGATGCGCGGGTCAAACGGAAGGACTTGCAAGCCTGGCTGGAAAGCGAGTTGGCGCGCCACAACGAGACCTGACAAAAAAGAGGCCGGAGCCGGCCTCTCATCAAACTGTGTCAGCGAGTCAGGGCGCCAGACGTTCACGCTGCCAGTTGCTGGCGAGGCGTCGATAATTCAGCCGGTCATGCAGGCGGCTGGAACGCCCTTGCCAGAACTCCATCCGTTCCGGCAGCAAACGGTAGCCGCCCCAATGAGGGGGGCAATGCGGGGCCTTGTCCAGAAAGCGCTGCTCTGTCTCGGCAAGGAGCCGTTCCAGTTCGGCGCGATCGCGGATCACATGGCTTTGTGGTGAAGCCCAGGCACCGAGGCGGCTGCCCAGCGGTCGCACCTGATAATAGGCGTCAGACTCGGCAGCACTGACTTTCTCCACCCGCCCCTCGATACGTACCTGACGCTCAAGGCTTGGCCAGAAGAAGGTCATCGCAGCGAAGGGGCATGCTTCCAGCTGCTCAGCCTTTGCGCTGTCGTAGTTGCTGAAAAAGGTGAAGCCGCGTTCGTCCAGCGCTTTGAGCAGGAGCACTCGGCAATGCGGGCGACCCTCGGCGTCCACCGTAGCCAAGGCCATAGCATTTGGCTCCACGGGAAGCTGCTCGGTCTCCACCGCCTCCTGAAACCACTGACGAAATAGCCCGAAAGGCTCTTCCGGCGCGTTCGCTTCACTGAGTCCGTCACGCGTGTAATCGCGGCGCATATCGGCCAAGGATTGGGTCATCGCTGTGTTTCCTGGAAAACAGTTGAAGCCAAAGCTTACCGGCTCTGTGCTTCGCCCCGCTTGATTCAACGCAAAAGTGGGCCGAACACCTGGACTGTCAGGCGACCCCCTTTATTTGGTTTTGCTGACTTCCGCCGCAGCAACCTGAGTCGGTTTGCCTGGCGCGTCGCTGTACTTGGCAATCAGCGCGAGCAAGGTGGGCTGCGGAGCCAAGACCATTTCGACACGCCGGTTCAAAGCGCGTCCTTCTTCCTTCTCATTGGAGGCCCGCGGCATATCCGAACCGAGCCCGCGAATACGCAGCCGGTCGTGCTTCAAACCACTAAGCCGAAAAATCGCGGCGACGGCACCCGCACGCTGACGGCTGATGTCACGGTTGACCTCGATTGGCCCGGTGCTGTCAGCATGGCCAAGCACGACCACAGCAGTCTTCGCGTCGCCTTCCACCAGTTTCGCCACTCGACTGAGGGGACCAAGCGTCACCGGCAACAGCATGCCTGGGCGGTCGGGATTGAAGGAGCCATCGACTGGGGCCGTAACCACCAACACGCCTTCGCGGCGCTCAAGTTCGAAGTGACTGTCTTTCAATGCATCGCGAAGCCGCGGCTCGTATCCATCCAACCAGGCCGCATCAATCACGGGACTCGGCGCAGCAACCACCTCGACCGGCTTTTCATCATTGGAGCTGCAGCCGGCGATGACCATACAGAGTATCAGGGAGGCGCTTTTCAGCAGGTTCATGAGCCAATTTCCGTGAAAGTGAGTTGCGAAAACAAACCGCGCGCGTTCAGCACGCAGCTTAAGCAAGGATTTGTCTCAAATTGTGGACGCAGGTCCTTGTTCTGCAAAGTCTCGTCCGACCAACCAGACGAGTGGTTCAACCTACGCATGCCTTAACTACACGAGCGAGCGTCTGCGCTCTAGGGTCCATCAGAACATAAGGACCTAGCGTATTGGTGACATAGCCAAAGGCTACATCACGTTGGGGATCGGCAAAACCGATACAACCGCCAGCGCCAGGGTGACCAAAAGCCCCGGGCCCCATGCCGAAGGTAGCGTTCTCAACGTCCGGCTGGTCCAGCCAGCAGCCCAGCGCAAAACGAGTACGGGTGAGCAGCGTGCGATCCTCTCCAACGCAGTGCTCGCGGGTCATCTCGTCCAACAGCTGGTAATCGAGCAGCTCCCCTCGCAACAGGCCATCATAGAAGCCCGCCAATGACCGTGCATTGCCATGTCCGTTGGCGGCCGGCTGAGCCATTCGACGCCACTCTGGCTTGTTTGCACTGTTCATAATCGACGGAGGGTTGGTAAAGGCTCGAGCGGTGAGTGATTGTGGGTCACTCATCAAGGCTTTGATTACTCGTTGGGCTGCCGCATCGCCAAGATTGTTTTTCTGACGGGTCAGATAGCCGACCCGGTCGAACTCGCTATCGGCCAGGCCGATATGAAAATCCAGGTCTAGAGGACGAGCAGTGCGCGCGACTATGGCTTCGCCCGGCTCACGACCGTCGCCGCGGCGGATCAATTCGCCAACCAGCCAACCATAGGTAATCGCGGCATATCCATGACCCTCACCAGGCGTCCACCAGGGCGTTTCGGCCACGAGTGCTGCAGTCATCGCTTCCCAGTCGTACAACGCCTCGGGCGGTAATGGCTGGCGAATAGCCGGCAGCCCAGCCTGATGGCTGAGCAGCTGCCGTAGGGTAATGTCCTGTTTGCCATTGGCGGCGAATTCCGGCCAAACACGGGCGACCGGCTCATCCAACTGCAGCCTGCCCTCCCCTACTAGCTGTAACGCAGCCACCGCAGCGAATGTCTTGGTGCAGGAAAACAGATTGACCAGGGTGTCGCTCTGCCAGGCCTGTTCACCAGCATTGTCCGCAACACCGGCCCAGAGGTCGACAACCGTTTCGCCACCGACCTTCACGCAGACTGCCGCGCCACGCTGCTGGGTCTGCTCGAACAGCTGGCTGAACGCGTCTTTGACCGCCTCGAAACGGAGGTCGAAATATCCCTGGATCTGCACACTTGCGCCCTCTAGGTTGGTATGACTGGCGAGTAGTGTTTCAGCCACATCGCCTCAAAGGAACAGCCCCGTCGAGAATGATTGTCCTATCAGCCTGTTGAATGACGGCTCATGATGGCCGCCGAGGCGGTCAGCCAATCTCTCGCCGGAACGGCGGCAGCGCGTTAAGAATGGCTTTCCCGTAGCGCTGCGTGACGACCCGTCGATCAAGCAGCGTAATGGTGCCGCGGTCCTCTTCAGTACGCAGCAACCTGCCGCAGGCCTGAACCAGGCGCAACGAGGCATCTGGCACGGCGATTTCCATAAATGGATTACCGCCTCGTGCCTCGATCCACTCGGCCAGCGCTGCCTCAACCGGGTCATCAGGTACCGCGAAGGGGATCTTGGCGATGACCACATGCTCGCAATAAGCCCCAGGGAGATCGACACCTTCCGCGAAACTGGCGAGCCCGAACAGCACGCTCTTCTCCCCATCATCCACGCGCGCCTTGTGCTTGTTGAGTGTCTCCTGCTTGGACAGATTGCCCTGAATGAGCACCCGTCTGCGCCAGTCACGCTCCAGCCCGTCGAATACGTCCTGCATCTGTTTGCGTGAGGAGAAAAGCACCAGCGTGCCGCGCGAAGCCTCCACCAGCTCCGGCAGATCCCGCACGATGGCTGCTGTATGCGCAGCTGCATCACGCGGGTCAGCTTTAAGATCGGGCACCCTCAGCACCCCGGCGTCTGCATGATGAAACGGGCTCGGCACCACCGCGGTGACGGCACAGCGTGGCAGCCCGGCACGCATGCGATAGCGATCAAAACTGTTCAATGCAGTGAGCGTCGCCGAGGTCACCAGCGCACCGTAGCAGACGTTCCACAGATTGCGGCGCAACGTTTCAGCCGCGAGGATCGGGCTGGCGTTGACCTCGATATCGAACAGCGCGCCGCCTTCGGCCAGCGTCAGCCAGCGCGCCATCGGCGGACTGTCCTCCGGATCGTCGACGGTGAAGGCCGTCCATAGCTCCCAGTTGCCCTGTGCGCGAGTTAGCAGACTGCCGAATAGCGGGTACCACTCTTCGGCCTGATGGCTGGCGATGCCAACACCCGCCTCGCCATCCATCGCCTCCTTGAGCAATTCAGTAAGACGTGTGAACAGATCGTTGAGCTTGGCGAAACCCTTTTTCAGCTCGATACCCAGCTCGATCAGATGCTCCGGAACCACGCCGCCGACAAAACGGTGTCGTGGCCTCTCACGCCCCTCCATGTCCTCGCCGGGTCGAAAGTCAGCCAGTTGCTCACAGGCACTGAACATGAACTGCTGCTGGCTGCGCAAATCCCGGGCGATCTCCGGCACGGCTTCGATCAGTCGGCCGAGATCGCCCGGCAACGGATGCTGGACGAGCAGCTTGGTCAGGTTTTTTTCGACCTGAGCAAGCCACTCGGCAGTGGAACGCAGGCGGGTGAAGTGAGCGAAATGCCCGATCGCCTTGTCTGGCAGATGATGGCCTTCGTCAAAGACATAGAGCGTGTCGCGCGGGTCGGGCAACACCGCCCCGCCGCCCAACGCCAGGTCGGCAAGCACCATGTCGTGATTGGTGACAATGACGTCGACCTTGGTCATGCCTTCGCGCGCTTTGTAGAACGCGCATTGCTGGAAGTTCGGGCAGTGGCGGCCAGTGCATTGACTGTGATCGGTCGTCAGGCGCGCCCAGTCGGGGTCGGCCAGCTCTTCCGACCAGCTGTCGCGATCACCATCCCAACGATTACCCGCGAGCTTCTCGATCATGCTGCCGAATAGCTTCTCGCTGCGCTCATCAACATCGATGCGAAAGCCTTCTTCCTCGAACAACTGAGCGGTAGCGCTCTGTGCCTGTCCTTCCTGCAGCAGCGCGTCTAGCTTAGACAGGCAAAGATAACGACCGCGCCCCTTGGCCAAAGCAAAGGAAAAGCTCAAGCCGCTGTTGCGCATCAGGTCCGGCAAATCTTTGTGCACGATCTGTTCTTGTAAGGCGACCGTAGCCGTCGCGATCACCAGACGCTTGCCTGCCGCTTTGGCCGTCGGAATCGCAGCCAAGCTGTAAGCGACCGTCTTGCCGGTGCCGGTGCCGGCCTCGACCGCAACGATTGCTGGCTCCCCATCTCGCCGCCCTTCGTCGTCGGCTTTGATTGCGCCCAGGACTTTCGCCACCTCGGCAATCATCAGCCGCTGACCATAGCGGGGCTTGAGACCTTTGGCGTCGAGGAACTGAGTATAGGCGCCCTGGATCTGGGACTTGAGTTCGGTGCTGAGCATGGGCGCGGAGGCTGTATATATTTTCAGTACTTCGGAAGGGTCGCTATGATAACGCGCGTTTCCTCAACCGCCACCGGAGAATTCCCATGACAGCATTCGCTGCGCCCTATTCACTTCACGTACTGGCTGCACTGATATGGGTCGGGGGCATGTTTTTCGCCTGGATGGTGCTTCGTCCTGCTGCTGTTTCCGAGTTGCAAGCGCCGGAACGGCTGAAGCTATGGGCGGAAGTATTCCGCCGCTTCTTTCAGTGGGTGTGGGTTTCGGTACTGGTTCTGCCGTTCAGTGGTATCGGCATGTGGCACATGCGCTTTGACGGGCTAGAGGCTGCCCCCCGCTACGTCCACATCATGACTGGAGTGTTCTTGGTGATGCTTGCGCTGTTTCTGCGCATACAACTGTTGCAGCTGCCTGAACTCAAGCGCGCTATCGCCGAGCAGAACTGGCCGGAAGGTGGCGCTGCATTGGGCAGAATCCGCAAGCTGGTCGGTATCAACCTACTGTTGGGCCTGGCTGTGGTGGCGCTGGCAAGCGCACGGCCGCTGTTCTAACACCAGCGTCCGTTATCAAAAACACCGGGCATCCAGACCAGGTGAAAGCTGCGGTCATAGGTCAGGCTGCAAAAGCAGCCTGACCTTAGATCGCTACAAATCACATGGCCAGGCACACCCGGTAACTATTCATCGCTCGCGTTATGGACGCGCTTCGACCGAAGCCTCAACACGACGATTGATGGCACGCCCCAACTCAGTCGAGTTGTCAGCGATCGGACGCGATTCACCATAGCCAATAGCCTCTAGACGGCTGGCCTCGACACCGTAGCGGTTGACCAGCGCATCGCGAACGGACTGGGCACGCTGCATGGACAAACGCTGGTTATAGGCATCAGTACCGATGGCATCAGTGTGGCCCTCTACAGTCGTAGAAGTCTGATCGTACTGCTTCATGAAGTCAGCAAGCACTTCGATGTCATCGTAGGCATCCTGGCGGATAGTCGCTTTATCGAAGTCGAATTTTACGTCCAGCTCAACCCGTACGGCTTCCAGCACTGGCTCTGGCTCCGGCTCTGTCACTGGGGCAGGTTCAACTGTCTCTACAACAGCGACAGTCTCCTGCTCGGTTCCATTGGCCCAGCAGTAGGCTGCAGCCATGCCGCCGCCAATCAAGGCGCCATAGCCTGTATAGGTACTGCTTTCTATTGCGCCCAGCGCGGCACCGGTTACGCCGCCAACAGCCGCACAACTGGGCCAATCCTGCTTCTGCACCCCTGCGCAGCCGGCCAGAAAGGTGGTCATTACAATCACGGGTACTGCTGTCCGTAAGCTACTCATCGTTAAAGCCTCCTAATGTGGGATCGGCCAGAGCGTTATGCGCAATAGCATAAGCAGCTCCAGTTATATCGAGACTAGGACGGCAGGCGCCTGCGCGCTAGTCTTTATACTTTGGCAGACTGAGCGGACTGCAATTTTTGCGTTCCGCCACGCCTGATAACGAGGAATCCCGGTTTGACAGCATCCCGCTCATCGCAGACGCCACAGCAAGCTCTGGCCGCCCTGTTGGAGCAACAACGCCCGGCGCGATTGCTTTATGTCGGCCGCAGCGAATTGCCCGCCATCGAAGCATTCAGCCGCAGTCACGACAACAGTCAGATTGACCGCACACCAACCGGCCCTCTTCCTGCAGACCTCGCCGACCGCCGCTACGATCTGGCATTGGTCGCCGACTGCCTGGAACATCTTTCGAAGCGCGACGGCCTGCAGTTGCTCGGTGGCATTCGCAATCTCAATACCAACCGCATGGCGGTTTTGGTCGATCTGAACGCGTGCGACTGGCAGGCAACTGACTTCTTTTCCCTGGCACTACAAGTCAGCGCACGTTTCGAACGAGGCGGCCAAACGGTGACCCTCTTCACCTACGACCTGCTTGATTACAAGCAGGTTCCAGATTGGCTCAACGCGAAGTTCTGGGCCAATCCGCAAATGTTCGGCAAATATTGGTGGTAACCAACGATGACTGATGATCAACGGGCAGCTGCGAATTGCCCCTGTGGCAGCGGCGATCCTTACGGCAAATGTTGCGGTCGGTATCATCAAGGTCTGTCGGCACCTAGCGCGGAACGATTGATGCGTTCGCGATACAGCGCCTATGTTGTCGGAGCCATCGATTACCTTCGGTCAACTACTCTGCCGGCGCAACAGCAAGCCTTGGACCTCCAGGCGATGAAGGAGTGGAGCGCCAACAGCACTTGGCTGGGCCTCGAGGTCGAGGAAAGTCAGGTGTTCGGCGGCCAGCCGGAACATGCGCTGGTCAGCTTCACAGCCCGCTGGCACGACGGGGCAGGCGAACATGCTCAACATGAGCGTTCGGCTTTTGTTCAGCACGACGGATGCTGGTATTTCATCGACTCCACCACACCGCTGAAGGCCGGCCGCAACGACCCCTGCCCGTGCGGCAGCGGTCAGAAGTTCAAGAAGTGCTGTGCCACCTACCTCTGAACACGCAGAAAAAAACCGGCTGACGCAATGCGTAGCCGGTCCATTGCATCTCAACGACCGATCACTTCTCGACGAATGCTCGCTCGATCAGGTAGTGGCCCGGGTCACCCATACGCGGCGACGCCTTGAGGCCGAAGCTGTCCAACACTTCGCTGGTTTCAGCCAACATGCTCGGGCTGCCACAGATCATCGCGCGGTCATCTTCAGGGTTGATCGGAGTTAGCCCGATATCCGCGAACAACTTGCCGCTGCGCATCAGGTCAGTTAGACGGCCTTGATTCTCGAACGGCTCGCGAGTGACGGTGGGGTAGTAGATCAGTTTTTCTTTCAGCGCTTCGCCAAAGAACTCGTTTTGTGGCAAATGCTCGGTGATGAATTCACGATAGGCGACTTCATTAACGTAACGAACGCCGTGCACCAGGATGACCTTCTCGAAGCGCTCATAGGTTTCCGGATCCTGGATCACACTCATAAAGGGCGCCAGACCAGTCCCGGTGCTCAACAGGTAGAGATGCTTGGCAGGCAACAAGTCGTCCAATACCAGCGTTCCGGTCGGCTTGCGACTGACCATCAGTGAGTCGCCTTCCTTGAGGTGCTGCAGTCGAGACGTCAGCGGACCATCTGGAACCTTGATGCTGAAGAACTCGAGATGCTCCTCATAGTTGGGGCTGGCAATACTGTAAGCGCGCATTAGGGGTCGCCCTTCCACTTCGAGACCAATCATCACGAACTGGCCGTTTTCAAAGCGCAGACCCGGATTGCGGGTGGTTTTGAAACTGAACAGCGTGTCGTTCCAGTGATGCACACTGAGGACTCGCTCAACGTTCAGGTTGCTCATGTAGTGCTCCCCTTCTAGCGCGCGATGGCGCGTCAATATTTGCCACTAGTTTACTGGCCCGACTAATATCCGCTAAACGAATATTAACGATATATGTTATCGGTTATATAGATATGCATTTCACGCTCCGTCAGCTTCAAGTATTCGTCGCATTCGCGCGGCACGAAAGTGTCTCGCGTGCGGCCGAAAGCCTCGCCCTATCGCAGTCCGCGACCAGCACTTCGCTGGCTGAACTGGAACGCCAGTCGGGGTGCCAGCTGTTCGACCGTGCCGGTAAACGATTGTGGCTGAACGCTTTGGGCCACCAGCTTTTACCGCAGGCAGTAGGCTTGCTCGATCAGGCTAAAGCCATCGAGGATCTACTGGCTGGCAAGACCGGCTTCGGCTCGCTCAGCGTGGGCGCTACCCTGACGATCGGCAACTACCTCGCCACCTTGCTGATCGGCAGTTTCATGCAACGTCACCCTGAGTGCCGCGTGAAGCTGCACGTTCAGAACACCGCTCATATTGTCCAACAGGTTGCGCAACATGAACTTGATTTAGGTCTGATCGAAGGCGACTGTCAGCACCCGGAGATCGAGGTACTGCCTTGGGTCGAGGATGAACTGGTGGTGTTTTGTGCACCCCAGCACGCGCTGGCTGAGCACACTGCAGTAAGTCTGGAACAGCTCTCGCGGGAAGCCTGGATTCTCCGCGAACAGGGCTCCGGTACGCGCCTGACATTCGACCATGCCATGCGCCATCATCCAGCCAAGCTGAACATTCGGCTTGAGCTGGAGCATACCGAGGCGATCAAACGAGCCGTTGAATCTGGGCTCGGGATTGGCTGCATTTCCAGGCTGGCGCTACGCGATGCATTCCGCCGTGGCAGCCTGGTCGCTCTGGAAACACCCGAACTGGATCTTGCCCGGCAGTTCTATTTCATCTGGCACTCGTTGAAATACCAGACCGCCGCGATGCGCGAATTCATCGAGCAATGCCGCGCGCTGACAGCCGGCATCCGTCGAAGTGACGAGATCGTACTGCCGGCGATTGCGTAAGGTGGAGAATCGAGATTAGCGCGGCATCGGCAGGCCGAAACGGATGTTAGCTGCTGGGAATTGAGCCCATCTGCTGCAAGAGCAGAGCTGCCTGGGTCCGGGTGCGAACGCCCAGCTTGCGGAAGATTGCGGTCACATGCGCCTTGATGGTCGCTTCGGAAACGCTGAGCTCATAGGCGATCTGTTTGTTTAACAAACCGTCGCACACCATGGTCAGCACGCGAAACTGCTGGGGCGTGAGGCTCGCGAGCCCTTCGCTAGCGGCTTTGGCTTCGGCGCTGACATGCGCCACATCATCAATGTTGCTAGGCCACCAGACATCACCATCAAGCACGACCCGCACAGCCTGCTGGATCGTCTCGAGTGAACTGGACTTGGGGATGAAACCACTGGCGCCAAACTCGCGCGAACGAGCGACAACCGCAGCGTCTTCCTGCGCGGAGATCATTACCACAGGCAGCTGGGGATACTGCCCTCGCAGCAACACGAGCCCGGAGAATCCATAAGCGCCCGGCATGTTCAAATCCAGCAAGACCAGATCCCAGTCCGAGGTACGGGTCAGTTGGGCTTCGAGTTCGGCAATGCTAGCCGCCTCGGAAAGCCGAACGTCATCGCCCAGGCCAAGCGTTAGCGCTTGCTGCAGCGCACTGCGAAACAGGGGGTGATCATCGGCGATAAGGATTTCGTAAGCAGCCATGGCGGACCTATAGTTTTTATTGGCGCTACACCAACCTGAGCCGGTTGCTGACAATCAGGACGGCAAGAACCCGCAATATGCTCGAGGGTGACCGCGGTGATGATATCGCGCCACCACGGGAAATTCGATCATCGTTCCGCATTTAATCAGCTACCCGCCACGCTGGACGGCGAAGCAGTGGCCAAGCGCATCGGTTTAATGCAAAGTTTGCGATTTTTCCGCACGAGTCCAAACATGCGCAAACAAGCCCTTCGCGCCGACTTTCTAATGCTCATCACGGCCATGATCTGGGGGAGCGGATTTGTCGCACAGCGGGTCGGCATGGATAACATCGGGCCGTTCCTGTTCACTGGGTTGCGCTTCGCATTGGGCGCAATCGTGTTGCTTCCCTTGTTATTGCACCAGGGTCGAGGCGCCGCTCGCCACGAACCGTTCTTGCAGCGTGGTTTGCTGCTGGGTGGCCTCAGCATGGGACTCGCGCTGACTATAGGCATCAACCTGCAACAGGTTGGCCTGCTTTTCACCAGCGTGACCAACTCCGGTTTCATTACCGGGCTGTACGTTATCGTCGTGCCCCTGCTAGGGCTGGTAATAGGCCAGAAAACCGGTACCGGGACCTGGCTGGGCGCGGTGCTCGCGGTGGTTGGCATGGCTTTGCTCAGCATCGACGAGAACTTCCAGATCGCTTCCGGCGACTGGATACAGCTGGCCGGCGCCTTCGTCTGGGGCGTTCATGTATTGCTGGTGAGCTTTTTCGTTGGTCGCCACGATGCCATCCGCCTGGCCTTTCTGCAGTTCGTGACCTGTGCGGTCGTCAGCCTTGTTTTGGCGGCAATCTTCGAGCAAGCCAGCCTGGACAGCATCTGGCTTGCCGCACCCGCGCTGATCTACGGCGGAATGTTTGCAGTCGGCGTGGGCTATACCTTGCAAGTCGTCGCACAGAAACATGCAATTGCCTCGCACGCGGCCATCATCCTCTCGCTCGAAGCGGTGTTCGCCGCGCTTGCTGGCGCCTTGCTGCTTGATGAAAGCCTCAGCCCGCGGGGCTATTTCGGCTGTGCGTTGATGTTTGTCGGCATGCTCGCCGCACAACTCTGGCCGCGCAAGGACCTACCGGTGGTGGCGGCCAGCGAGATTCCACAGGTGGCGCGGCACTGAGTGCCTCCTGTTCAGCGCTGACCCATGGCGGCCAGCGCTTTATGGGTTTCATCATCAGGGTCTGGCGTACGGTGGTGCTTGGCGCCCAGATAATGGTCGGTGAATGCATCGAGCCAAGTATCCAGCGCCGCCGCGCCCTGCTCATCTCCCGCTAAGCCAAGGCACAACGCAGCTACTTCTGCAGTGCATAGATGTTCACTGCGCGTCGAACGGCGCAGGCGGTAGCGTGACAGCACCTCGGCTTGCAGGCTCAGCACCGGCAGATGATTCAGGTAGGGGCTTTTGCGAAACATCTTGCGCGCCTCGGTCCAGGTCGCATCAAGCAGAATGAACAGCGGACGCTTTCCTGGCGCGGCCTTCACCTCCGAGACCACCCGATCAGGTGACGCATACTCGCCCGGAAAGACCACCACCGGCTGATATCGGGTATCGGCGAGCAGTTCCAGCAAACCAGGCTCCACAGCGGTCCGCTGCCACGTGAAGGCATAGGTGTCGGCCACGATATCTGCAATCAGCCAGCCGGTATTGCTCGGCTTCAGCGGCTCGATATCGTGCATGATCAGGCACACCGCGCTGTTGGTCGTTACGGCTGGCAGCCAGTCGCACAAACAATGACTAGCGGCCACACGGCAGCGAGCACACCGGGGCGTACGCGAACCACGTGCGATGAACGGCTTGGCGCTACGCGCCAGGCGCGCGTCGCGAAGACGGACTACGGCATGAGACATGGAGATTCGATTGATCAGGGCGGAGCGGCAGTTTACCAGCCCGCCCCGAAACCATGGCAGATCTGAACCGTGGGGGCCGGTACCGGTCGAACGACGGCAGTCATCAGGAGATCACCATGCGCCGTCTGACCCCACTATTAACGCTCTGCCTCGCCCTGCCCTTCGCCGATGCCGCGTATGCACAGGACCCAGCACTGGGCCAGTTACTTGAAAAAGTCGCCCGCGAAAGCAGTGTAGGCACGCCGCGCGCGATCAACTCCGACCTGCTCGACGAGGGATACAGCGTAGAGGGAAATGAACTGGTCAACCATCTGAGCGTTCAGCCACGCCATGCTGCTCAGATGCGAGACAACCCCAAGCAGGTCCGCACCCAGCTGGCAGCCAGTGTGTGCAACAACGAGGGCCTGCGTCAGCTGATGAGTCAGGGCGCGGTATTGCGCTTTGAGTTCAACGAATACCAGAGCAAGAAGCCGATCACCACCGAGCGCTATCGCTCCAGCGATTGCTAAGGCAACCCGTGCGTCGCGGGCAGCATCAGTGCTGCCCGCGGCGGGGGTCCTGCCTAACGCAGCACGCGCGGATCGCCTTTGCCAGCCACCGCAGCGGCCTCATCCGGCTTAAGTAACGCAGTTCGCGGTACGTCGAGCAATCGTGCGCAGGCGGCCAGCACATTCGCCCAGGACGCCCGGTTGGCGAATTGCATGCCGCCCTCGTCCAGGGTGCCGCCACGATTGCGATAGCCCAGCACTGAATTGCGCCGCACGTCCGGCAGGATTGGCCAGAGATGACCACGCGCTACCTCAGGGCGCATGTGGGTCAGCAATACCCGCATCTCGATCTGTTCAGGAAACAGACGCTCGGTCACCCCGTCCGCTGCGAGCGCCTCGATTTCCCAACGATCACGCGGCGCGCGGAAGCGCCCCGGCTCCTGAAGATAAACCAGACGATAGCTGACACCCGCCTCTTTGAGCCTCTCGGTGGCCCGCTGCATTTCGGTCAACTGGTAGCTGCCGTTCGCAATCAGAAGGAGGGGATTAGTGCCCTTCTGCTCGTCGACGATGATCGCGCCATCACGCGCAAGCTGCTCGGCCTGGACCTGATTGAAAATGGCAGGCCGCTCACGCTTAGGCATGACCAAGCAAGCCAGCGCACCGCGGGCCTGATAGATAGAAGGCAGCAGCGCCAAGGCACTGTTGTGGTCCGCAGGAAACAGAACCCTCGCCATATCGCTCATCTCGCCCAGCAAGGCCTCGCAGAAGGTGGTGTCCTGGTGCGACTGCTGATTTTTGCCGTTTTCCCAGGTGTGCGATGTGGCAATGATCGGCCAGCCAAGCCAACCAGCGGGCCGTCCCACTTCCTTCTGCTGCCGGGCAAAAATCAGGCCTTGGCGTACCGCTCCGAGCATCTTCACGCAGAAGGCCTCATAGCTGGCAACCAGGTTCAGCCCACCCTGGTTGGCGAGACAGGCGGAAACCACGGCCTCTTCGTTCAGTGCCGTGATGATCTTGCCGTCCACCGCCTCGAACTCCCCTTCAGGATCGACCACACGGTGTTTCAACGCTTTGAGTACCCCACCCAGGCGATTGCTGGCGAGTTCATCGGGGTTACCTACACGAGGGCGCAACGACGGATTGGCGCGGGTGAGTTCGACAAAAAAATCATCTACCGCTGCCATCGGTGAACAAGCGTGATCGTGGTATCTGAGGGACGGCATGGTCGGCGCAGCGGGCCGCCTCATCGCCAGAACACTGTCGCGCTCGGCGGGGCGCGCGTGACGGGACTGCGCAACCAGATGGCGAGCGTGCTCAAGCTCATCCCAAGGCACGAAAAGCGGGGCGACATGTGTATCGAACAACTCACGCGAGGCGTCATCGACGTGCGGGTTACCCGGCAACGGCAGGTTATGCGCCGCATTGCTGCCGGCGCCATAGAAGCCGAACCCTTTGATCGTCTCGGCAACGCCGTAGGGGATCGGCAGCGGATAGCGCAGCAGGCCGCGAGCCTTTTCCTCGACCCGCCGGGCCAGCCGCTGCTCCATCTCCCATAATGCGCAGACGAAGGCTGCCGGGTCACGACCATCGAAGGGAATCGGGTCGAAGCCACAACGGCTCAGGTGCTGGCGAAACCCTTCAAGCCCCTCGTGGGTACCAAGCTGGGTCCGTTGTTCGATTCGCCGACCGTTGGCGATCATAATCGGCAGCGCCACGCCACAATCCTCAGCACGCCACCAGCGTGGCATCCAGTCGCTGCCGCGCTGCTCCTCTGCCGCACCATCAGAAAGGAAGGCGACAAGCGTCTCGCCAGGCAGTGGAATATGGGCATATTGCAGCTCGGCGAAACCAAGGTACCCGCCTTCGGCAATACCGCCGCCGGTGTGCGCGTTGACATGGCTGCCCAGAGGCGCCGATGGGCTGCCATCCGCCGCCTGATGGTAGCCATAGAAATCCTCGAGTAGTCGGTTGAGGCCTGCTTCGCCATCGCCATAAGCTTCCTTTTGCTCGGGATGCATATTGTCGGTAAGCAGATTCAGCGCTTCGATCGCTGCGACGCAATGGCCCTGCCCCATCAACCATGCACGCGTACGGCCTGTCAGAGCGTTCAGTCCAAGATAACCGGCGTAGGCAGGCACCATGTTCAGCGAGCCGCCGGTATGCCCTTCTGGCGCAGCCTTGAAGTCCTCGGCGCAGAGTGGCGCACCGTCGAGCCGAACGCGACGCGCATAGGTCATGTGCACGACCAGCCAGAGTCCTGCCGAGCCGATTCGGTCGATGGCCTGCAATAACCGATAGACACTTGCCAGATCCGGCTGCATCTTCGCCTGTACCAGTTGATGAGCCAGACGAAACACCGCAGCCTGCGTTTCCAAGGCATGCTCGAAAGGTCCATACCCGGTTCGCCAGGAACCGAACTCTGGCTGGATCTCCGCATGATGATCCAGCTCGACAAGACTGGGCAGTAGCTGATTCATGGAGCACTCCGTTAATGGGCGTTGGCGATAGTCTAGTCAGCGTCCGGGGCGCTCTCTCTGATATGCATCAAGATGAGCCGCCGGTATAGCGGGCATGATTGGCGCAACCGTACAGACAGGAGCTTCTCATGGCTTTGCTCAGCTTTCTCGGCGCCATCCAACAGGTCACCGGATCCTGCTACCTGATCGAAACTCATGGAGGCGTTCGCGTGCTGCTCGACTGCGGCATGCGCCAAGGGCGGCGCGAAGAGGAAGCAGGCAACCGAGCGGGTTTCAGCTTCGATCCTCAAACCCTGGATGCCGTGGTGCTGTCGCACGCGCACATCGATCATAGCGGCTTGCTACCGAAGCTAGTGGCAGCAGGATTCAAAGGGCCAATCCATGTCACCGAAGCGACCGGCAAGCTGGTCGAGCTGATGCTGCTCGACTCTGCGAACATTCAGGAAAAGGACGCCGAGTGGGAAAACCGGTGGCGGGCGCGTTTGGGCAAGCCAGCCATCAAGCCCCTCTACACCCGGGTCGACACCGAACGCATGCTGACGCAACGTCAGCCTCATGCCTATGGCGAAGCGTTCGAAGCAGCACCGGGGGTTTCTGTGAACTTCTTCGATGCGGGGCACATCCTTGGGTCAGCCATCGTTCAGGTCGACGTTGAAGATTTCGGTTCCACCCGCCGACTGGTCTTTTCTGGCGATCTGGGCAATGCCTGTTCACCACTGATGCACGCACCGACGCCATTGAGCGAAGCCGACGTACTGCTGATGGAATCTACCTATGGTGATCGCGACCATCGTGATCACCAGGCCACCATCGAGGAGCTGGCCGAGATCCTTCAGCAGGCCCACCGCGACGGTGGAAACGTACTCATGCCGTCTTTCGCGGTCGGCCGCACGCAAGACTTGATCTACTACCTCGGCCTCCTCTACCACCAAGGCCGTGTACCTCAGCAAGTGGTCTTTCTGGACAGCCCGATGGCGATCGGCGCGAACGCGATTTACTCACTGTTCCAAGAGCAACTGGAGATACAGCCCGGCATACCTGGCGACGACAACCGGCAGCGTATCGAAACATGGCTGCCGATATTCAGGGCGACGCCGACAGCCGAAGAGTCAATGGCCATCAACCGCTTCAAAAGTGGCGCGATCATCATCGCAGGCAGCGGCATGTGTAATGGCGGGCGCATTCTTCATCACTTCAAGCACAACCTCTGGCGTGAAGAATGCCACTTGATCATTCCAGGCTTCCAAGCGAGCGGCACACTCGGACGCGCCATCGTCGATGGAGCCAAGACCGTCAAGCTGATGCACCAGCGCATAGCGGTGAAAGCTCAGGTTCATACCTTGGGCGGTTTCTCAGCGCATGCCGGACAATCACAGCTGATTGAATGGGCGAGCCAATTCAAGACGCGTCCGGAGCTCTATCTCGTGCACGGGGAGCTAGACAAGATGCGTGCCTTGCAGGAAGCACTGCGTGATCGTCTCGACTGGCAAGCCAATATTCCGGAACCAGGCGACCGCATCGCCCTCTGATGACCGGGCACAGCCGCAGGTCAACCCTGCGGCTCACGCAAATCACTGCACGTATGATGATGGGCTTTCGCTCACTGAGCGTAGGGACCTGCATTTGCGCCTTCGCGCTGGGCTACAGTTAGGCATAGAACCATTGGCCCCAGTAGCCGCATGCCAGGCGTCACCTGGACCAAATTTTGGCGGTCATTTGCATACATGCGCACATGGGAGGCGCCGCCCTCGCGCATGGCGGCAGCAGCGCCGAAGCTTTCTCAAGGAGATCTCGTATGCCTTTCGAATCGGACGATTACCTGTCGCGGCATTTCAAAACCAGTGGCGCCGAACTGTCGAAGAAAATCGATGAACTGGTTGCCTTGGTAGTCCCATCCAGCAGCCAGAACCTGCCGCTGTATCGGGAAATGCTGGTCACCGTCATGCGCATGGCACAAGCCGATCGAAGCCGTTGGGATGCAAAGATTCTGCTTCAGACCATGCGCGAAATGGAGCATGCCTTCAGCCGCCTCGACCAGTTCAAGCGTCGCCGCAAGGTGACTGTTTTCGGCTCTGCACGCACCCCCGTCGAGCACCCGCTGTACGCACTTGCCCGGGAGCTCGGCGCGACGCTTGCACGCTACGAGTTGATGGTTATTACCGGCGCCGGTGGCGGCATCATGGCGGCTGCCCACGAAGGCGCAGGCATGGATAACAGCCTCGGCCTTAACATCACCCTGCCGTTTGAGCAGCATGCCAACCCGACGGTAGATGGCACCGACCACCTGCTGTCCTTTCACTTCTTCTTCGTGCGCAAGCTGTTCTTTATCAAGGAGGCGGATGCGCTGGTACTGTGTCCCGGTGGTTTCGGCACGCTGGACGAGACCCTGGAAGTGCTTACTCTGGTCCAGACGGGTAAGAGCCCACTGGTGCCAATCGTCCTGCTGGATGAACCCGGCGGCACGTTCTGGAAAGATGCGCTGGACTTTATGCGTCGGCAGCTTGAGGGCAATCGTTACATTCTGCCGACCGACATGCGATTAATGCGCCTCGTGGACAATGCCGAAGACGCTGCCGCAGAGATTGATCATTTCTACAGCAACTTCCACTCGAGCCGATGGTTGCAGGATCGCTTCGTCATGCGCATGAATCATGTGCTGAACGATGCTGCGGTGTCCTACATGAACGAACATTTCGCCGACCTCTGTCTCAACGGTCGCTTCGAGCAGCAAGCGTGCTGTGAAATGGAGCTGGACGAGCCGGAACTACAGCCTTTACCCAGGCTGAGCTTTGTTTTCAACGGCCGGGATCACGGCCGGCTACGGGAACTGACCGACTTCATCAATGCGAGGGAACACTGGGCTTCGCCATTGGGTGCCGAAGATTGAAGCGGTGCGAAAACAAGATTTGCAAACGGATGAGGCCGAATAGCGGAGAAACGCTGTTGAGCCCGGATCAGTCAAGCGAAGCGCCTCGCAGGAGGCGCCCGATCAAGTCCAGCGGATAGCCACGGTAGCTGAGAAATCGGCCCTGACGAGCCCTTTCCCGCTGATCGCCCGGCAACTCACCGAACTTGCGCAACCACACTTCATGCAGTTGCGCATTCCAATCGAAGCCACTGTCGCGTAATGCCTGCTCGATATCCTCTCGAGCCAGCCCTCGCTGGGTCAGCTCTTCACGTATGCGCAATGGACCGTACCCGGCGTTGGCTCGCATGCGCACGAAACTCTCCAGATAACGAGCTTCGCTAAGCAATCCCTCATCGGCCAACCTTTCCAGCGCAGGCTCGATGAGTTCAGCTGGCGCACCGCGTAAGCGCAATTTGCGACTCAGCTCGATGCGCCCATGCTCGCGTCGGGCCAGTAGATCCATGGCTGCCCGCCGCACAGCGGCGGGGCTGTCGAGCACGACCGGCATACCGGTTAGGCGTCGGCTTCGACCAGATTTTCGCCGACCGGATTGGCCTTGGTATCAGGCGCAACCACTAGCAACTTGTCGCGAATCTGCTGTTCGATCTCGCGACCGATCTCCACGTTCTCTTCAAGGAACTTGGCCGCATTAGCCTTGCCTTGACCGATCTTGTTGCCCTTGTAGGCATACCAGGCGCCGGACTTCTCGACCAGACCCTGCTGCACGCCAAGGTCAATGACCTCGCCATTGCGGTAGATGCCCTTGCCATAAAGGATCTGGAACTCAGCCTGGCGGAACGGCGGGGCCACTTTGTTTTTGACGACCTTGACCCGCGTTTCGCTGCCGACCACTTCGTCGCCTTCCTTCACCGCGCCCGTACGGCGGATGTCGAGACGGACCGATGCATAGAACTTCAGTGCGTTACCGCCGGTGGTGGTTTCCGGGCTGCCGAACATCACGCCGATCTTCATGCGGATCTGGTTGATGAAGATAACTAGGCAATTGGCGTTCTTGATGTTACCGGTGATCTTGCGCAGCGCCTGAGACATCAGACGTGCTTGCAGGCCGACGTGGGTATCGCCCATCTCGCCTTCGATCTCGGCCTTAGGCACCAGCGCGGCCACGGAGTCGACGATGATTACGTCGACTGCGTTGGAGCGCACCAGCATGTCGGTGATTTCCAGCGCTTGCTCACCGGTATCCGGCTGGGAAACCAGCAGGTCGTCGACATTGACGCCGAGCTTGCCAGCGTAATCGGGATCCAGCGCGTGTTCGGCGTCGACGAATGCGCAGGTAGCGCCCATCTTCTGGGCTTCAGCGATAACCGACAGGGTCAACGTGGTTTTACCCGAAGATTCCGGGCCGTAGATAAAGCAAGTCATGCTAGAAACCGCCAAAACTGGTTCAGGTAGCTGTCCACACATCCTCCATCATCTCCCCTCCTCACGCCAAGCCCCTAAACTGTAAAGAATGGGCGGTTGCAGGAGCTGAGTGCAACACGGTTATTGAATTGAGGCAGGTGTATCTATTGCATCGCCATCGCTATTTCTATCGCCTCTATCATCACTTCAATCGGGAATTTCCAGTTGAAGCGTTTGCGTGGCCGGATGTTAAGTTCGTAGGCAATGGCATACGGTGCCGTCAGGGAGCTTTGTTAATGGCATTAAGTAGCTGCTCACGCAACCCACGACCCTGCTCGTCCTTTTTCTGAGCCATCAGGTACACACCCTTCCCGCCTGATTTCTTAGCCCATAACTCACCGATTAAGCGTTTCTCTTTACTGTCGTCGTTGCTTACGCGGTCGCCGCCCTTGTACTCAATGACAAACAGGCGTCCATCTTTGAGACGAGCCACGAAATCGGGATAGGTACGTTGACTCGCCGTCGGCATCCAAAACTGGGTAATATGAACAAGGTTTCTCACCCAAAATTCGACCTCATCCAGCAGCTCGATCGCCTGCGCACAGAGATATTCCTCTGCGTCGTCACCCTTCGCTGTTTTCCAAGGGAGCATGCCCGGAAATGGGTAGTAGTGCTTCTTAAACTTGAATGATCCTGCGTAGTACGAGGTAGCCGGGTACAGAGCCATGTCTGCTGGATAAGTAAACGCATGATCTGGTTCAGATGACGTAACCAGCTCCAAGTCATCATGGAACAGCGCCTGCTGAAATCCTTTGTCATAGGCGTTTTTCTTCGCCAGCAACAATTGCTCGCCAAGCTTTCTTCTAAGAATGAACTGACCTTTCAGAAGCTGCGAAAGCGAGAAGCCCCGTTCCTCAATCAACCCTGTAACCGCCCGACGTAACCATTCACGTAGAACCGGCTGCTTGATTGATGGCTCGCGAATCTCCTGATCCAACCACCCAATCAAGTCTGATGCGGTACGGTCCTGCGCGAAGCCGGGAAGGTACGTGCCCACATCGTCTTTCACATTCTGGAACTGAACCATTTTATCGTCGAGATATACCTCGAAGGTCATGCTCGATTCGTCAAAGTGGAAGGATGTAAGGTCCGGTGGGGATGACAGCAAATCCCAGTTAAACGACGCTGAAACCGCGCCACGGTCAACCAGCTCAAGCTCGCCTTGCTCGACTGAATACAAGCGAGGAACCTGAAACAGAACTCCCCTTTCACTGGGAGCTTTGGCTGCTACCGTAGCTTGCTGATGCCTTTCAACCTCAGCAGCAACTGCCGCTTTTTTCTCCTTACCTATAACCGTCGATACGATGGCTTCAACCGTAAGAAAGTCCAGTTCGTCTTTCAGCTCGACTACTCCACCAGGCCCTTCAGCATCGAGTACAAACAGAACCCGTTCGTGATCACGTTCTGGGATCTTCGAGAAATCAGGAGCCTTTGCTAAGACAACCCTCGATACTGGAAGCTCGGGCGTACCTACTTGACCGCCTTGCAATGCCAGCTCCGGAGGCTTCTCCTTGCGGATGGCAGCAGCAGCTTCCATGGGGTTGAAACCAATATTAATGAGCGATTGGGTCAGCTCACCTGCAGCACGTCCAAATGTATCTGTGGTGACGTGGGCGTAGGCTTTGCTCATCGCGTCCTGGCGGCGCGGAACCGCATATGGCATGCGCAGAACACGTCCTAGAAGCTGCTGAATATCTTTGTCTGATTTCACCTGAGCAACCGAGCAGAAGACGTATGCAAACGAGCAATCCCAACCTTCTTTCAGCGCCTGCTTGGTAATGATGACTTCGATGGGACAGTCATTAGCAAACAGGTCGATTCCATCTATTTCACGTTGCGTACCAGTAGCGATAGCAATCGCTTTTTCGTCCACACCATCGGTGTCGACAAGGTGCCGTTTGACCTCTTCAACAGTGGCTTCACTCTTGGCGTTCTCAGCTTGGATGAGCAGTATGGGACGAATATATTCAGGCTCATCAAGCGCTGTCTTGGCGAGGCTTTTACGTCTCGCTACAGCACTGCTGACAGCAACCTGCCATTCACCGTTATGCTCTTTGAGGATTACGGGAAATTTGATCATATTTTCCGCTTTCAACTCGAATGCGGACACGCTTACCAATACGTTCGAACTGGACACATCAGGGGTTGCAGTCAGCTCCACCACAGCTTTTGGACCAAGACGCTCATACACCGTGTAGGAGAGTGGCGTAGTCGCATTATGCGCTTCGTCCATGATGACCAACGGACCATACAGCTTGAGAAGATTTGCGAATGAGGCTACCGCCTTTCCATCCTTGCCCTTGTCGAGATGTTGGAGTTCCGCCGCAGAACCAGTGAAATGACCCTCAAGATCTTCATGGTGCTCGTAAACCTTACGTCCTTCTTCTTTGTCCACCCTTAGAGCTGCCACGGTAGAAATAACAACGCAAACTTTGGTCACTAAATCGGCTGGACGTATGCGGGTGAATTCAGCCACATCAAAAATTGCTACCTGGCCGCCAAAAGCATCATCCAGCTCTTGGCGGTAGGGGTGCCGATGATCGCGAAATGCTTCGATTGTCTGAGTCTTAATCTGCGTGGTTGGCACCATCCAGAGAACCACCGGGTGCTGACGCTCAAGGTAAGAGGATCCGCAGATTTGGATGATATGGGCACCCATTACCGTCTTACCTCCACCCGTTGGGATGCGGAGGCAGACGTATGGGATATCCGGCAATCCGGGCATCAATTTATAATCACTGACTAACCCAACATCGACGTTGTCCTCAAACGCCTTCGACGGTCCTTCGAGCCGCGCTGCATCAAGGAATTTTTCAAGACTGGTCAATGCACGGTTTTGGTAAAGCTTGAGCGTGAGCGCCATGATCAGCGAGCCTTGATGTCGTATGGGGTTTGCCGAAAGGTGATTTTCGATTCCAGAAGAAGCTCAGAAGAGATTGCGCAAGCTTCACCATATATCACCGTCGGTCCTTCGGTTTTAGTTAAAGCTTTGAGGATCCGCTTGGTGAGTACATTGCCGCCAGTCGCGGTCAAATCGCCAAGTATGCCGTTGAAGAGGAGGTAATAAGAGGTGCCATGATGCTTCCCGAGAAAAGGGGATTTCTCAGCGGATGACGAGCGAGCTGTGCCGGTTTCGGCGAACCAAACGTGAGCTGCCAATTGCTCGAAAGAAATCCCTTCTCGGATATGACCAGTATCATCGAAAACCGGAACTCCCAATTTGTAATATCGATAGCCACCACCACCATTCCAGCCAATGACTTCAGAGATGCCACCTTGCTCACCGTTTACAACTTGCCGCAGCCGAGGGGAACAGAAAAGACGAGCATTATCGGACATCTCAATGCCTATCCAATTACGCTTCATTTTGTGTGCAACGGCAGCGGTAGTGCCAGAGCCTAAAAAGCTGTCCAGTACGAGATCTCCAGGCTTGCTTGCCACCTCCAGAACCTGCCTCAGCAAGCGCTCAGGCTTCGGAGTGTCGAACGCCTCCACATCCTGAAACAGCGCCAAAATTTCCTTCTTCGCCTCTTCGGTGGTACCAGCGTCTATGGCATGCCACAACGTCATAGGTACAAGCCCTTCGTCTTCCCATGGAAACCGTTTGAGGCGAGGCTTACCCTTCCCATTCTTGGGAAAGTAAACACGGTTTTCCGCACGATACCGATTGAATTCCGACTCCAGTGCACCCCAGCACCGCCCTTTGGGAGGCAAATGGGTTTCGCCAGAATCACTAACAATTGGGTACATCTGGTTTGGTCTAAAACCTTGCGCTGAAAACGGAATAGATCGCCACGGACCACGCGGATCTTTGTCGGGATTACCATAGCCTTTATCGTTCGGAGGAAGCAGGTTTCTATACTTCTTCCACTTCGAAGCTTCCATTTTGGCGTATACGAGCATCGTATCGTGGGACGACCCAACCGCAGCGCGGTTTTCACGGGACGTGCGTTTCTGCCATATGATTTCAGCGATGAAATTCTTACGCCCAAAAATCTCGTCGCAGATGACCTTAAGGTAGTGGGCCTCGTTATCATCAATGGTTATCCAGATCGAACCCTCCTGACTCATCAGCTCACGCAAAAGCTCCAGCCGGGGGTAAATCATGGACAGCCATTTCGAATGCTCTAGGTTGTCGTCATACCGTTCAAACGCCGACTTCGTGTTGTACGGCGGATCGATGAAGATGCATTTCACCTGACCGGCGTAGTAAGGAAGCAACGCCTTCAGCGCGTCGAGGTTGTCGCCTTCGATCAGCATGTTCGGAGAGTCCGGCTCTCCATAGGACATTTCAGCAACCGGCTCCAGCAGACGGTACGGCGCTAGGGCAGCCCGCGTCAGGTCGGCATCACGGTTGCACCAAGACAGTAGTGGCATTCAGGGTTCCAAGGACGGCAAATCAATCCCGTACTTTACCTGCTTTGGAGGTGGGCTATCCATCGCCACGGCCCTCGACGAGCCTACCTATGCGGGTAGTCCACCTAAGTGTTAAAGGCGCCTGAACCGCCCCGGGTATCGCGGAGGCTCCACCTTTTGAGAAACTGGAGCCACTATGCCAAAGCCACCGAAGTTTTCCCCTGAGTCCGCGAGCGTGCGGTGCGAATGGTCTACGAAGTCCGGGAGTCACACGACTCCCAGTGGGCGGCCATCGAGGCGGTGTCCAGCAAGATTGGTTGCACTGCTCAGACCTTGAGCAACTGGATTCGCAAGGCCTCTTCCCCCTCAAGCCCCACCCCCTCGGCAGATCCTCGCATCAAAGAGCTGGAACGCGAGATTCGCGAGCTCAAGCGGGCCAACGAGATCCTCAAGGTCGCCAGCGCTTTTTTCGCCCAGGCGGAACTCGACCGCCGTTTGAAGTAATCTGGTCGCTCATCGACGAGCACCGCAAAGCCTTCGGGGTCGAGCCACTGTGCCGCGTGCTGCAAGTGTCTCCATCGGCTTACCGACGCCATGCCGCACGTTTACGCGATCACTCACGACGCTCAGTTCGAGCGATCCGTGACGAGATGCTTGCCGTGCAGATCCGCCGTGTCTGGCAGGAAAACTACGAGGTCTATGGGGCCAGGAAGGTCTGGCGGCAGATGCATCGCGAACGCCAGGGCGTGGCGCGCTGCACAGTGGAGCGATTGATGCGTGAGATGGGGCTATGCGGTGCGGCACGAGGCAAGACGGTGAAGACCACGCAAGCCGATCCAGGCAATGCCAGTCCCAGAGATCTGGTGAAGCGTCAGTTCACCGCCGAACATCCCAACCAGCTCTGGGTCGCCGATTTCACGTTTGTTTCAACCTGGCAGGGATTTGCCTACGTCGCGTTCATCGTCGATGTTTATTCGCGGTTCATCGTCGGCTGGCGCGTCAGTCGGCACATGCGCACGGAGTTTGTTCTGGATGCGCTCGAACAGGCGCTTCACGCCCGGCGTCCTAAGCCTCATCGACTGGTTCATCACAGCGACAGGGGCTCGCAATATCTGTCGATTCGCTACAGCGAACGGCTGGGTGAGGCCGGCATCGAGCCATCAGTTGGCAACACCGGTGACAGCTACGACAACGCGCTGGCAGAGACCATCAATGGCCTTTACAAGACCGAGCTGATCCACAAGCGAGGGCCATGGAAAAGCGTAGAAAGCCTGGAGTGGGAAACGCTGAAGTGGGTGACCTGGTTCAACCATCAGCGGCTGCTGGAGCCGATCGGAAATAGGCCGCCAGCCGAGTTTGAGGCACTATACGAACAGAGTCAGGCAGCCATTCCAGTGGCAGCCTGACTCAAACACAATAGCCTCCGCGATACCCGGGGCGGTTCAGCCTGCAACTATACAGGTCGCTTGCAAACGGGTGTGCAATGAGGCCATTTGCACGTGCCGGAGGCAGTGAGCACCGTGTTTTTTCATATTTAGAAGCTCACCTTATTCTGTTGCGGTTGGGTCGGATTAGAAGTCGGACACTAAGCATCCTTAGCGGCAAGGGTCAATGCAGAGCGCATCCATTTCGGCATTTTGCAGGCCCGGAGCTTGATCAATTCTTCGCTGCTCAGCGCACTGGTGATCTTGGAAATCACCTGCTTGGACAGCCCCTCTTTTCCAATGTAGTAGAGAGCGGTGAGCACCATCCCTACCTTCGTACTGGCATGCTGCAAGCGATCACTGGAGACATGCCTGAGACGAATCACCGCATTGCCAACCTTAATTTCGCGAGTAGAACCACTGGTGTAGAAAGTCGGTAGCACCTGCATTTGCGTGCTGAGGCCCAGCCTCCGAACAGCCTCTGCGCCGTGCATCTGTATCGTCTCTCCGTTTGCCTTGGTGATGACTTCCATAACAGCCAGCGGGCTGGAGCGAACCCTGCCGATGTACTTACTCTGCTTCGGCCGCATGTAGACGCCCCGAGTAACACGCTCAAGCTCGCCTCGGCTGACCAGCCGAGCTACTGCCTTGGCTATGGCGCCACGCGTTCCAAGTTCCGCAAAGCGGCTGATGCAGAAGGGCTGCCCTTTGGGTAAGCGCTTGACCCGTTGCGCAATACGGGTGGATACCGACAGGGCACAATCAGTGTTGGACATTGCGGCTCCCTACCATCCGCGCACCGCAGAAAAGGCCCTAGTTTGTACCGGGTTGAGAAGATCCTTCTCAGCCAGCAAAGCCCGCAGCCCCACACCCGAAAGCTTGAATGGTTAGGTTCGCAGGTGGCGTCCAGCGGAAAAGATAACTTCCGTTGTTCGAAGATTGCCCCTACCACTTGCGGGGTGAGTGCTATAGCTGGCCCCACCCCCTACCCTGTAGACGTAACCCGGTTGGTTGTCTTCTTCATCCTCAGCGACGCTCACCTCAGTAAGGGGCTCCATCAGCCAATGCGTCTCCCCCCTCAGGTGACCAGGCGATACCAGAAATGCCTGGGCCAACCATGAACGATCGTCTAGCTCCTCAAGCACCCGCTGGAGCACTGGGACAGTCGGAATCATGAGCATGCTACCAATTTTTTCATCGCCGTAGTCCCGAACTAGCTCCACGTAAAACCACGGATAGTGGATCTCCTGCTCAACAAACTGCCAGTGCTGTACTTGAGGATCACCAAGAATACCTCCTGGAAGCAGCTCTGCATGCCGGTACGTCATGAACATAGCAATTCCCCAAAATATTAACAATAGTTAATGGTTATCTGATGTTCAAGGCGGCTTCATCATCCCTTTTGCGGGGAAGAAAAAGAGATGGAGCTGAAGCGCGCATTTGGCATCGCACTAAGGGACACGAGAAAAGCTCGCCATCTCAAGCAAGAAGACTTCGGGGGCGTCAGCAGCCAAACGTACTTGAGCCAGTTGGAGGCCGGCGCAAAGGGACCTACCCTTGAAAAGACGCATGACCTTGCCTCTGTAATGGACGTCCACCCATTGACGATCCTGGCACGTTGCTACCTTCTAATGGATGACACGCTCACGCTGGATCAACTGTTTGAGCGCGTGCGTGCAGAGATTGTCGGAAATTCACACAGTTGAGCTACTGGACGACAGAGAAAGGGGCCTTGAGGTGTTGCCGCCGACGCATTATTGACCCGGGCGCCGACACTATGCTGACCCAACCCAGCAGTCTGAAATATGAAATGCAACAACGAGTTCGGCGTTCGAAACAGGGGCAATGAAATTCCGGTACGTGGGTCAAAAGAGCATCGGCTGCAGCACACCGTCGTTGCCACTCTCTGACAGACAGCTTTTTGCTATGCTGCCGGCCTGCGCCGCGGGACTTAGTTGGCAACGGCTCGCCGCTGCCTCCCCCTGCGGACACTTCATTCAATCGCCTCCTGGAGTAGCGATGAAGCATCATGTGGTGATCGAAGACTGGGACGGCGACGGCGCTATTCGCTTGCCTGACGACGTTTTGCAGGAAATGGGCGTCGACGTTGGGGATACGCTCTACCTTCTTGAGGAATACATAGGCAGCACCCGCTGCCTAGTAATCAGTAAGACACCACGTGTTCCTGATCGCGTTGATGAGCTGGTTGGCCACTGGGAGTCCTTCGGCAAGGTCGCAAGCGATTCGGCCAAGGATGAATAAACCAATGCCACTTGCTTTGGCCCCCTCAGGGGTGTTCTAGCCTCTCTATTGCTGAGAACTACTGCGCTGCTAGAAACAGGGCAAGGTGCCGACGGTTGTCACGCGCGTGTTTCGCTTGGAGAGGATGCTCAGGCGCTCCAATGAGACTGCCGATCGCCATGTGGTGTAACCAGATGGCGCCATCTTGAAAATTGCCGGGATTGAGCGGGGGATCTGTCGATACTGAATGATCGCCCTCTTCCAAAGCGGCGGAGGCCGAAAATATCTGACTACTTCATACCATCCCAAGGACTGGAAGAGTAGACAAGTTCACCTCCCCCACAAAAAGCGTCGATCCGCTTGTAAACCTCGAACAGTGGCATGAGGTCGCCCTGCGCCATGATTTCCAACGGTTTACGGCCATTAAAGAATTCGTTGTGGTTCTCAAGACCCATAAAGCCGTAGACGTTTTCAGGGTTATCAAATACCAGCCGCAGGCTGGCATGGCAGTTCAATACAATGCTGGCCCGCTCCAGTTGATCACGGTCGAGTTCAACGCCTTTGCCCTGCTGAGCACGGGAAATGCTGCTGCGCGAGACACGAAGAACACTGCTCGCCTGCTCGGTAGTGGCCTTCCATTTCTCCAGGATTCTCAGTGCCGTGCGTAGAATTACGCCGCCCTGATCCTTCGAGAGTCCGAGAGCTTTGGAGGTTTCTTGCATGGCGGCCGCTCCTGCATCTACAGCAACAAAGGGGGTCGGTTGCATACGAGCTGCCACGGTACCCGATGTTCGGCTGTGTTAACGCTACTACCAGAAATTTCGTCAGCACCCAGGTTGGAAAATGATAATGGTCTGCTTGCACAACCTAGCAATCAGGCTCAGCTATTCGCCTAAGGTCCGGAGAGGGAACTGTCTCCGGCGGCTTGCTGGAACATTGGGGCTTCGGATCGCGCGTGCGGACATTCGGGTCTGTACTCATGGCATGATCCTCCTCCCAATCAGCTTTCCAATTAAGCGCAGCACATGATGCCGGACGGCGCTGACCACCTAGACGAGAGGATGGCCGATCGGCACGATCAAGTCGGGTCGGTCATTTCGCACGTTTCCCACATCCTTGCTGACCGGGAACCATTCGAAGATTTCGGACGGCTCGCCCTGGTGCAAGATCATCGCCTCGGCGCGCTCCTTGGGCGTGGTTGGGTCCAGCCATTCCTGGGCAAGGTCGGGAGGAAACACCACCGGCCGGCGGTCGTGGATGTCGACCATGCCGCCGTGGCTGTCGGCGGTGATGATCACGAAACCTTCGTGCTCGCTGAGTTCGTGATTCATCAGCGAGAACTGACCGATGCTGGCGCAGAACGTGGGCTTCCGGTCTCGTCGGCGAATGAAGTAGGGCTGCTTTCTCGGCCCGCCTTCATCCACCCATTCATACCAGCCATCAATGGGGCAGAGCGCCCTGTGCGGCCAGGCCGCGCGAAAGAAAGGACCATGGCCACTACCTTGGCCGCTGTGAAGGTGGCGGGTGGCTCAGCTAGAGCGGTTATAGAGAAGCGTAGAGCGAGGGCTACGGTCAGGAAGCGTGTCATGGAGGAAGCGAGCGCCATTGAAAGGGCGCGCATTGTAGGGCGTCAGGTTGGGGGCTGTGGAGACAGCAGTCGACCCACGGCTGCCGGTCGCGACAGGCAACAACCGGCCACAAGCGGACTGTCAACGCAATGTGAGGAAACTAGCGGCTGCCTGCTTCTCAGATCCCCTTCCCTAGCATCTTGCCGTTTACGATTTCCCCGTAAAGGTTCACGCCGTCATTGGCGTGGTACTTATCTCGGGTTTTCTCGACTGAGCCATCAATCAAGCGTGGGTCTTGCGGTCGCTCGTGACTGTTCATGAAGGCCGCCACGTTCCAGGCGTCTTCATCTGGCAGGGTGCCGCCTTTGCCCAGTGGCATGTTTTCCTTGATGAACGCCGCAGCCGTGTTGATTCGATGCATGCCTGCACCCCAGTTGAACGAGTCCGCGCCCCAGAGTGGCGGGAATACATAAAGGTCACCAGACTTCTGCCCTTCCCCGTTCGGCCCATGACAGACGGCGCACTGTGCGTCGTAGACCTGTTCTCCCTTCGCCAGGTCGTATCCGCCTTCGGGTTGTGGCACTTCCGGATAGGCCCGACCTGACAGCTCTTGACCTGTGGGTGCTCCGGTTGCAAGCCAGTAGGAATAGGCTGAAAGCGCGGCGATAACGGGGCCGTCAGCCTCGGGTGCCTTGCCGTTCATACTGAATTGGAAACAGCCCTGAAGGCGCTCGGCATAGCTGTTCACCTTGTCGTTTTTCTTCCGGTACGCCGGATACATGGTGTAGGCAGCCCAGAGCGGTGCAGAGTTGGCTTTCCGGCCTTGTTCGAGGTGGCAGTTCGCACAGGCCAGGCCGTTGCCGACATAGTCGGGCGCATGCGTCTTGGTATCGACGAATATGGCGCGCCCCTGCTGTACCAACTGCCCGTAGGTGTTGTCAGGCAGTTCGCTTTCCTTTGGCGGTTGGAAGTACTTGCTGCTGGCGGGATCACCTGCTCCGGTCAGGATCTGCGACTGATCTTCCATCGCGATGTCGTCCGCGAGCACCGGGAAGCCCAATGACATCAACAGCAGCGCGGTTGTATGGGTCTTCATTTGGCTGCTCCTTTGTCAGTCAGGCCTGCGAAGTACGTCGAGACCGCCGTTACCTCGTCCTCGGTCAAGCTACGTGCGATTTGGCCCATCAGGTCGTTGGGGTCGTTCTTGCGGGTGCCCTGACGCCAGGCGGTCAACTGAGACGACAGATACTGTGCCGACTGCCCGGCCAGCGGTGGGAAGGCGTCGCCTACTCCCGTTCCGCTGGGGCCGTGGCAGGCGACGCACTCGGGGATGTTGCGATCCCAGGCGCCGCGCAGCGCAAGGCTTTCGCCAGGCCCGTCGACCAACGCGGTGCGGTCGATTCGCTCGACCTGCGGTTGCGGCTTGTCAGCCAGCATCGTCGAGACGGCGTCGGCTTCCTCATGGCTCAAGGCCGCGGCAATGGGCTGCATGATTGGATTCGCCCGCGCACCGGACGCGAAATCAGCCAGTTGCTTGCGCATGTAATTCGCCGACAAGCCGGCCAGGCGGGGGAATCCTGCAGCAGCCATGCCTTCACCCTCGGCGCCGTGGCAGGTAGCGCACGCCATCGCGGCGGGGTTGGTCCCGCCTTTGCTGTACACCGCAGCGGCATCCGCGGCGTGCGCGGACACGGAGATCGCAAGGAAGAGCCCGGCCAAGGGCCAGAGGGGGACGTTCATGTAGCCTCCAGATCGTTCTTGTTATAGGTGCCGGTGCTGACTGACCGTGTGGTGTTGCTAGCGTTTTGACAACGGCCCCATGATGCCATTCAACGCCTCGGGACGAGGCGCGCCCTGATGCTGCTGCAGACGCCCTTGCTCATCCAGGTAATAGATAGCCGGGGTCGCCGAGGCGCCCATTTCGCCCATCAGGATGAGGTTCGCCTCAAGCTGTTCATTCAACTCGGGCGCGATACGCTCAATCGGTTTGAGCGTGCTGGCCTTGCCCGCGGCCTCGTGCTCATTAAGGGCCGCCTCAGGATTTTTCGCGGCCAGCAGCGCCGCGGCTTTACCGGCGCTGTCCGGGCGCAACATGCCGACCATGACGTGACGGAGCTGAACGTCGCCCGCTTCGACCCAGGGCCGCGCCTGTTTCCAGAACATGTTGCAGAACGGGCAGTTCGGGTCGGAAAACAGGTAGATCACCCGTGGCGCCTCAGCCGCACCGTCAGCTATCCAAGTGCTGCTTTCGAGCCGCTGCCACATTTCGGTGCTGAGGGGTTCGTACACCAACTTTTCAAGCGGTGCCTTGGTCAGGTCTTCGCCGGAGGCATCCAGCAAACTGCCGATCACGACATGGTCGCCGTCTGGCGTCAGATACAGCGCGATGCCCTGTCCGTTGTAACGCGCTGCGTAGCCCTTTAATCCACCCGGCGCGTCGAAACTGCCGACCACTTTGGCTCCGCGCGCTTCAATGGCCTGCACCGCGGGGGGCAGCGCTTCGGCCAGTGCCCAGGGCGTCGGTAGCAGGGAGAGCGTTGAGATAAAAAACGAAAATGAACGTACCGGTTTCATGGCTGGGTTTTGACCTCTAGTTGCTCAAGGGCGCGCGCCAGGCTGGCACGGGAGAGTTCACCGAGATGGCTGCCAACTTGGCGTCCCTCGGCGTCATAGAAAAGCGTGGTGGGCAGCGACGCGGACCCTACGTGCTGCCCGAGGCGGCCGCCGGTATCGAGCAGCACGTTTTCCAGGCCGAGGCCTTCGGCGTCGAGGAAGTCGGCAATCAATCGCTCGCCCTCGCCCTGGTTGACGAACAGAAAGGTCACGTCGGTGTTGTCTTGTTGCGCCTGCGCAAGGACTGGCATTTCTCGTCTGCAAGGAGGGCACCAGGTGGCCCACAGGTTGACTACTAGGGGCTTGCCAACGTAATCCTGCAAGGCGACGGGCTTACCCTGGTTGTCCCGCAGGCCCATCTCAGGCAGTCGCGTGCCCTGCTCGAACGCGTGCAACGCAAAGGTCCCGAACCCCCAGCTGAGCACACCCACCAGCACCGCTGCGCCCAGCGGTCGGCGCAGCCCGCTGTCGCGCCAGGCCAGCAAGGAACCCAACAGAACGGCCACCACCAAGCCCGGCCAGGCAATGAAACCGCCGTCACGTATGTCGATCACGCGCCAGGGCTCATCTCGGAAATGCTCGACGTACACCAGCACGAAGGCCAGCCGCGCGACCAGTAGCGCCACCAGCAGCAGCCTGAAGAGCTGTTGTTCCGGATTCCGCTCGCTGCGCCGCCCAACCCACCAGCCGGTCAGCATCGCTATAAACAGGCTCACCAGCATCAGCACATGTGGGACGGCAAGTGCCAGTGGCCCCAGGTTGATCGTCAGCATCAGCCACGCTCCATAGTCTGGTTCCATCTGTTCAGAAATTGATTCGCATCGACCTCGCCAGTGATGCGCTGGGTACGTCGCTCTTCCCCGTCCGGGCCGATGAAGAGCAGCGTCGGCGGCCCCATGACCTGATAGCGGTTCAGCAGCTCACGACTGGCGGGATCGGTCTGCGTCACGTCCGGCCGCAGAATCCGCACGCCAGTTAGCGCCGCCTGCACCTGCGCGTCGCCGAACACCTCCTTTTCCATGACCTTGCAGGACACGCACCAGTCGGCGTAGTAGTCCACCAGCACCCACTGGCCCGCGGCCCTGGCGGCAGCCAGCTCACGATCAAGGTCGGCCGGCTCGCTGAAGCCGACAAATCCGTGTGCAGGCTCTGCACCTTGCGAGGACGCAACGCTGCCCGTGAATACACCGAGCGGCCGCAAGACGTCCTGTGCGCCGCCAGCCGCTCCGAGCAGCAACGCTACGCCCCATATACCAGCCAGCGACGCCACCGCGCGGCTGAGCGCCTGATGCCGCACCAGTTCCCGCGACAGGTGCAACAGCCCGCTGGCGCCCACGACCAGAAGCGCGCCCCACAGCCCTACCCAGAGTGGGTCGGACAACAGCGGACGCAGCACGTAGAGGGCGGCGACCAGAAACAGGAAACCGAAGGACACCTTGACGCGATCCATCCACGGCCCAGGCTTGGGCAGGAAGCGGTTGCCCACTGTCACCAGCAGCACCAACGGCGTACCGATCCCCAGGCCCAGCGCGAACAACACCAGGCCACCGTTCAGGGCGTCGCCGCTTTGGGCGATGTACAGCAGCGCCGCGGCCAGCGGTGCGGTCATGCAAGGGCCCACCAGCAGCCCGGACAACACACCCAACGCGCTGGCCCCGGCGAGGCTGCCGCCCCGGCGCTGGCGGCCGGCCTGCTCCAGCCGATCACGCAGGCCGGCCGGCAGTTGCAGCTCGAAGAAGCCGAACATGGGCAGCGACAGGAGCACGAACAGGCCAGCGAAGCTTGCGATCAGCCACGGCTGCATCAGCCATCCCTGCAGATTCGCACCCAGTAGCGCCGCCACCACCCCAAGGGCGGCGTAGACCAGCGCCATGCTGAATACATAGGCGCCAGCCAGGGCCATGCCGCGGCGAGGCCCGGCCTGGCTACCCACCACGATGCCGGCCAGGATAGGCAGCATCGGCAGCGAACAGGGCGCAAAGGCAAGCAGCAGGCCGAGTCCGAAGAAGATCAGCAGGCTCCAGCCCAGCGACTGCTGCTGTAGCCCGCTGGCCAAGGCCTGGTCGTCGGCCTGAACCGGCGTGGACGGAGGCGTGCTGCTGCCGCCCAGGTCTACCGTGCGGGTTTGCGGCGGATAGCACAGGCCGGCATCGGCGCAGCCTTGCCAGCCGAGTTCAAGCGACGCGATATTCGCATCGGGGAGCTGCACTTCCAGGCTGTCGCGATAGATTCGCGAATCACCAAAATACTCGTCATGGTAGGGCTCGCCAGGCGGCAACTGGGGCTCGGTCCCCGGTGCCAGCCCTGCGAATCGTAGGCGCTCCTGGTAGAGGTAATAGCCGGGCGCAATGTCCCAGCGCAGCACGACTCCGCCAGCGTCAGGCTGCTCGACGTGCAGCGTGAACGCTTCGTCCACGGGCAGAAAGTCCTGCTGCTTCTGACCGAAGGTGAACGGCGAAGCGTTCGCCAGCTGCACGGACCATAGGCAGCAGGCCAGAAAGATAAAAAGCGCTCGCATGCACAACACCCGATTACCCGATTCGACGGCGAGCTTGCCGACTCGGGATTAAGAGGCGATTAACGAGGCTTGCCCGGACACAACCTGTAAGGCTGAGCGGCGTTGAGGCACGAGCAACTCGGCGTACCATCTGCTAACGCGCCGTTAATCCAGGCGGACGATACTGACTGCTGCCTATCAAGCGATTCCCACATGCACGTACTGCTGACAGAAGACAACGCACTGATCGCCAGTGGCATCGTCGCCGGGCTCGAAGCCCAGGGCTTCAGCGTGGCCCATGCCGCTACGGCCGGGCAGGCCGACTCGCTGCTGCGCACAGCCAGCTTCGACCTGATGATTCTCGATCTGGGTCTGCCTGACGAAGACGGCCTGCGCTTTCTGCAGCGCCTGCGCCGCCGCGGCCTCGAGCTGCCTGTGCTGATCCTGACCGCCCGGGATGCGGTAACCGAGCGGGTCTCCGGGCTTCAGGCGGGCGCTGACGACTACCTCGTCAAACCCTTCGACCTGCGTGAGCTCGCCGCCCGCCTGCATGCCCTGCTGCGCCGCGCTGCCGGTCGGGCGACACAGATGATCGAACACGGCCCGCTGAGCTACGATCCCGCCGCCTGTGCGGCGTTCATGGCAGGCGAACCCGTGGACCTGTCGCGCCGTGAACAGGCGCTGCTCCAGGCGCTACTGCAGAATCCCGGCCGCGTGCTATCGGCCGAGCAGCTCAAGGACGCCGTGTACGGACTGGGCGATGACGTTGAAAGCAACGCCCTGAATGTCCATATCCACCATCTCAGGCGCAAGCTGGGTAACGGCATCGTCGAAACCGTCAGGGGGATCGGTTATCGCCTGGGCCCTGCCGGCCATGCGTCGGCTCCCACCGAGGCACCCGACGCATGAGCTTGCGCCTGCGCCTGACCCTCACCCTTGGCTCGGCCTTCGTGCTGCTCTGGGCGCTGGCCGCGACCTGGATGCTCTTCGATGTTCGCAATCAATTGATGCAGTCCCTCGATCAGCGCCTTGCTGCGTCGGCGCGGATGGTCGCGGGTCTGCTGGTGCAATTGCCGCAACCGCAACTGAGCGAAGGCACCCGTCTGAGCGCCGAACAACTGGGCATCGAGAACGGCCTGGCCTGCCAGATCAGCTCTCTACGGGGTGAAATCCTGGCGCGCAGCCATGCGACGCCAGACAGTGCCCTCGACGCTCAGCGCACCGGATTTCACGACCAGATGATCGGCGATACCGCCTGGCGTAGCTTCACCTTCATCCAGAACGGCATGCGCATCACCACGGCCGATCGCCTTGACGAGCGCAGCGCACTCCAGCGTTCGGTGCTCCTGGCCGCGGCGCTGCCGGTTTTCGTCGCGTTGCTGGGCAGCCTGATCGTGTTGTGGATCGGAATCGGCAACGGCCTAGCGCCGCTCAGACGAATCCGCACGGCCCTGGCGCAACGCAGCGCCGACTCGGTGGAGCCGTTGCACATCGAGCGGCTGCCGCGAGAGCTGACGCCCCTGGTCGAAACCCAGAACCAGCTGTTCGCGCGGATCGCGCACATGCTCGAACGCGAACGCCGGCTGACCGATGACGCCGCCCATGAACTGCGCAGCCCGCTGACCGCCATCAAGACCCACCTGCAGGTGGCGGCCATGACCGAGGGCGATACCGCGAAACGGGCATTGGCCCAGGCCGAGGTCGGCACGGATCGTCTGCACCGGATCCTCGAACAGCTGCTCATGCTGGCGCGAGTGGAAGGCCGCGTGTCCTTTGATGACGGGCTCAGTTGCACGGCGCTCGAAGTCGCGCAACTGGCGATCGCTGACGCCAGCCAGCAGCCTGGGCCGCACATCGAGCTGTGCGGGGCGCAAGAGGTCTCCCTTCGCCCACTGGCGATGCCGCCCACCCTGGCGGTCGCGGCATTGCGCAACCTGCTCGACAATGCCCGCCGCCATACCCAGGACGGCACGACCATCCGCTTGACGATCTCCCAGCTGGATGAAAGCCGGGTTCGCTTCAGCGTGCAGGATCACGGCTCGGCCATCCCGCCGGAAATGCTCGAGCGTCTGACGGAGCGCTTCTGGCGCAGCGGCGAAGGTGAAGGCAGTGGTCTGGGCCTGTCCATTGTCAAGGCGATCGCCGAGCGCTGTGCCTGCGATCTGCGTTTCGTACCGCAGGCGGATGGTCTCGTCGTCGAGCTGGTGGTCAGCCTGCAGGCTCCCGCTCCCTGATGACGGCATCTCGATAGCGTGAACGTCCAGCCACGCACACCGTCCGAATAGTTGACTGAGCAATCCGTTAACCATCGTCGGAGGTGGCAATGCTTGTTTTCGAACCTTTTTATACAGACGGCCTGGCGCAGATTTCCTATCTGATCGGCGACAGCAAGGCCGCGGTAGCCGCGGTCATCGACCCCCGCCGCGACATCGATATCTACCTGCAAATGGCCAAGGCGCGAGGCCTGCGAATCGCCTACGCCATCGAAACACATATCCATGCCGACTTCGTGTCCGGCGCCCAGGCGCTGGCGAAGCGCACCGGGGCACAGATCATCGGCGGTCGCGCGGATAACTACGAGTTCGAGCTTCGCCAGGTCAGCGGTGGCGAGACCATAGAGCTCGGGCAGGCCACGTTGCAAGTCATGCACACGCCCGGGCATACGCCAGAACACATCTCCCTGCAGCTGTTCGACGCCCAGCAGGGCGACCAGCCGATCGCGCTGTTTACCGGCGACACCCTGTTCAACCTGGACGTCGGGCGCCCCGACCTGCTGGGCGAAGGCAGTGAACGAAAACTCGCCGGCGCGCTGTACCACACACTTTTCGATCACTACCTGCCCCTTGGCGACCGGATCGAAATCTACCCCTGCCACGGCGCCGGCTCGGCCTGCGGCAAATCCATCGGCGACCGACGCCACTCCACGCTCGGCAGCGAGCGTCTCTTCAACCCCGCGTTGCGCGAGCAGCGGAGCGAGGACGAGTTTATCGATTGGCTACTGGCGGACATGCCGGAACCACCCCGTCACTACGCGCGCCTGAAACAGCTGAACGTGCGTTCGGCCGTACAGATGGAGGGCGCTTCCCTACCACCGCCACTCGCGCCGTCCGAGTTCGAGACACTGGCGGCGCGCGGCATGCAGGTCGTGGACGTCCGCTCGATCCTCGCGTTTGGCGGCGGGCACGTGCCCGGGGCGATCAACATTGCCCTGCGCAACGAGTTCGTGAACTGGGCTGGCTGGATGCTCGACGACGCTCGCCCGATCCTGCTGGTGGGCGAATCGGCCGACGATGTTCACCAGGCTGTCACCCAGCTCTACCGGATAGGCCTTGACGATATTCGCGGCTATCTACGCAACGGCATGACGGACTGGCAGAACGCGGCGCTACCGCTGAACAGGCTTCAGGAATGGACGGTTCATGAACTGAATGCACGTCGTGAAGCGCCCGATGTGCAGGTGCTGGATGTACGCAGCCCTCAAGAGGTCGCGGCGGGCCGGGTGCCTGGCGCTAGGCACATCTTCGTCGCGCACCTTGCTGACCGGCTCAACGAGCTGGATCCGGACAAGACCACCGTCACCTACTGCGGCTCCGGCTATCGCGCCTCCATCGCCGCCAGCATCCTCAAGAAGGCCGGCTTTCGTGATGTGGCCAATGTTCCGGGCTCCTGGATGGCCTGGAAGGCGGCAAACCTGCCGGTCCAGGAAGGCTAACGTCTTATCCGGTCGCGCGGCGCAGGTGTCTGGCTTGCTACCTGCGGGCGCGCGATCAGAAGGCGACTTGAAGCAACAAAGCCGACGCGGCAACAGCCGCTACCAACCCGAAGCCTCGCTGCAGCACGCGCCCGTCCAGGCGAGATGAAACCGTGCGGCCGGCAAACATCCCCAGCACCGCACCGGCCGAAAACGGCAGCGCCACTGCCCACTGAATGCCACCCGTCAGCGCGGCGGACAACACGCCGCTGACCGACACCAGGCCGATGACCGCTAACGACGTGGCGGCAATCGAACGCATCGGCAGATCACTGAAGCGACTGAGCGCCGGAACCAGCACGAACCCGCCGCCGACCCCCAGCAAGCCGGAGAGAAAACCCGCCAGGGTACCGGACGCGGCGACGGTCGCTGCACAGCGTGAGGTCCAGTGAAAACGGCCCGTCTGCGGGTTCAGCCGACAGGGCACGGCTCTCGGGTTCGAGTCATCGTTCGGCGGGCGCCTGAATGCCCTGAAGGC
>Ga0222713_10000230_pt1 | contig 62113 bp, 84 predicted proteins | sample C33_649DmetaG_FD_165061 | JGI IMG/M metagenome (GOLD analysis project Ga0222713, IMG submission 165061) | Estuarine water microbial communities from San Francisco Bay, California, United States - C33_649D | ecosystem: Environmental > Aquatic > Marine > Unclassified | place: USA: California...
TTCCCGTAGTAGGTTGTATTGCAACACCCTCTACCGAACCACTTTGTGTTGCACTTGGAATTGTTTTAGAAAATATAGGTTTTACTATTTCTGATATAGCAACTTGTGGCCTTCTATAAAAACGAACAATATCTTCGTTGGCAAGGTTTCGGTTTATCTTAAATGTTTTTTCCCATTTAACATTATAAACACCCTTCCATTCTTCAGGAACATCTAATAAAGTTCCATTATCGTTTCTATATTTTTTTAACTCACCAAGGACAGTAATCTTACCAATTCCTATTGGAGTATCGGGATATATGTGAACTGACACTAAAGTTGATAAACCTTCATAGTAATCAGGTGAACCTTTACCTGGCTCATAATAAATGGGATTACCTTCAACATCCAAGATTTCAATTTTAACCTCGGTTGTTTCTTTTAAGAACTCAGACCCCTCAATTAAGAACCCATTCTTACCACCACTAAAAGTATCTTTAAGTTCGGTGATTCTAAAATATTCAGATGTAGGATTCGTATCAACTATAAAAGTTGAAAAATTTGAAAGATTCTGAAATGATGAAAACGATTTGATTATTGCCATAAAAACTCCTATACCAATATAAATATGGAGTTTTTTAATACTTATTTATAAAATATATAGAATAATATAGAAAGTTATAGAAACCTATGGAAAGACAAAAGTACACAACAATTCAGATAAAAAAAGAAACCCATGAACTTTTACAAGAGTATTGCAAAGAACATGGGTATAAACTAAGTGGGTTAATAGAAAAGTTGGTTTTACAAAAAATCCAAACTCCTAAACCACAAAATGTATTAAGGGTTAAAACTTAACCTCTGAGAATCCATTTATCTTTTTGATTTCAATCAATCCATCTACCACATCTCTCATCGAGTCAATGTGAGATATAATCATAACGAAGTCAAATTGAGTTTTAAGGTATGTAAACAACATAAATAAGGATTGTAGGTTCTCACTATCCAACGTACCGAACCCTTCATCAATCACAAGGAAATTAGGACGAGGTAGGTTACATACGTTGATTAAGGCAACTCGAATTGCCAAACCACTAATAAATCTCTCCATACCACTACACATCTCCAATGACCACTTTTGGTCACCATATACAAGATATGCATTGATGTTCTTACCATCCATCTCTAACTGCATTCCAAACTCTACAATTTGAGCAAGGATGTTATTCACCTCACCTTCAATCATTGGAAGTGCCTTCTCAATCAATTCATAAGAAACACCATCTTTAGAAAGAGCATTCAAATAATACTCAAATAACTTAGATTGTTCTTCTAAATCCTTTACCTCTTTGATTCTACTTTCAATTGTTTCTTTTTGATTTTGAAGAGCAGAAATCTTACCATTTAACTTTAGAACTTCCGAATTTACTTTTTTCAACTCATCTTTGTTCTGATTTAACGTAGAACGAACTTGAGTGATTTCTTCTCGAATTTCTCTATTTTTATTGATTTGTTCCTCGTTCTTATAATATTCTTGAATGAGTTGTTCTTGTTGTTGGATTTGTGTTTCTAACCTAACCTCTTCGGTTTCTTTGGTAGAAAGTTGATTATGGAGTTGAGTAATCTCTCTATCCAATTTATCTTCTTTTTCCTTTGCTTCTTGTAGTTTACCCCATTCTTCTTCAATTGTTTTTAAAGAATCAATTTGGAGTAACAACATCAATCTTTCTTCATCAAACTCTTTAAAGTAAGATTCACCATCTTGAATACGAGATTCCACCTCTGCTTTTTGTTCTCTGATTGATTGTGAGTTCTCCATACAAATCTCACAATTTTCGTTGTATTTATGAGAATCTAAGTGTTTCTTTCTATCGTAGTGAGAATCTAATCCAACTTTGATTTTCTCAATTTCAGATTCAACCTTACCCAATCTTTGTCTTGCATCTCTTAATTTATCAATTGATTCCTTTAAAGATTCTTCATCATACTCATCGATGATTTCTTCCAAAGTTACTTGTAATTCTTCTCTATGGGTGATTCTTTCTTGTATTGAACCTTTTGTGGTTTGGACCTCATCAATCTTCTCTTTAAGGGTTTCTAACCTTTTTTCCAACTCACCAATCGAAACCCCACTATCAGAATTAAGTTTTACAATTCGTTCGTTTAACTTGTTGATTTTCTTGTTTAACTCATCTTCTTCGGTTTTTAAGGCAATTTGGTTCAACTCCAACAATTTAAATTCGTTCTTGTCGGTTTTTAAACTTGTTTCGATTTCTGCTAATTTTGTAGTAAAATCATCGGACTTAAATTTCTTGATAAGTGTTGCATTATCCCTATTCTCATCAGAGGCAACATTATACAATTTATCGAAAATATCCACACCAATGAATTGAGAAAGAATTTCCTTTCTTTCACTTTGTGATTTATCAATAAAGAGTGCATTGTTTCCTTGTAGGGATAATGTAGTTAAAACGAAATCTTCAAACTTACCTAAATATTTTTCAATATTCTTGTTAGTATCTCTTCGTTGTTCTCCATTAAGTGATTCTACTACCCCACCATCTTCTTTCCAAAAGTTTACATTTACCGAAAGGTTGGTTTGTTTTCTTGTCCACTTTGCAGTTCTTTCAATAAAGTAATCTACTCCATCAATTTCAAAGTTGAACTTGCAATGGAAGTTATCTTTTTGATTGTTTAGTACATTCTTGGATGATGTAGTACGAGATGTTTTATCAAAGATACAAAATGATAGTGCATCGAAAAGAGATGATTTACCCGATGCATTAGGGGCAAAGATACCCATGATACCTCTTGCGTTACCGAATCTGATTTTGTTACCTTCACCATACGAAAACATATTAGAGAACTCTAAACTCTTAGGAGTCCATAGAATATTCTCTGCAAGGTCATCTGAATTAATTTTGGTATTTAGTTCTTTGTTTAGTTCCGAAATCTTATCTAACTCCGAATCTTCTAACAAATACTGTCTTTCTAAGTAATCTCTAATAAGAGAGTTTTGGAATGTTTCATCCTTAACATTACCAACAATATTCTTGTTTAGTTTGTTATTAGTTTTTAATTGACCGATTGTATCAGTACGAGTTACGGTTACCTCAGCAACATTAAACATCTTCTTTAACTCGGTGATACGAAGTTTCATATCACTTGCCTCAGTATTGGTAAATCTTAATCTTAAACGAGGATGTTTTGGTAATTTAGTATCAACCTCATCATATACCCATTGTGGTATTTGACCATCAACCACATCGATAGTAAGGAATCCATAATCGTTGTGAATCTCAAATTCCTCATAAGTTCTTGTTGGAACATCCCAAATCAAATAACCATGATTTTCCAACATCTCACCGTGGTTTTGTTGAATCATAGAACCACAATAGGATACGATTGGTTTTCCATTTTGTGGGTCATATTCTTGTAGGATTTGTCTTTTATGAATATCCCCCATCAAAACCATATCAAACCCCGCAAACATTTCAGTAGTGAATGAATTTGAAGATACGGTATATCCAATATCAGTTTGTGATTTATTTACCGGACCATGAAACAAACATATTTTTGTTTCCCCTTGGATGGATTTACCACTTGGCCAATTTTCCTTTTTATCCAATATGGAATAAACAACAAAAGTAAGATTATGGATGTTATAAACACCAGTATCACGAAGATAGTGAATACGAGGATTTTTAAGATTATCGATAATAGGCGTAAGAACATCTAATCTGTGTTGGTTATTTAAATTACAATCGTGGTTTCCAGTTATAAGTATTGTTTCTCTTAACTTAGAACATTCAGTTAAGAACCATGAGATTTCTTGAATCAATTCAGGAGACATCTCAGTTTTAGCATGAGCAATATCACCTCCAATATAAATTACCGAATCTTCAATCTTATCTTCTTTTACTTGTTTTAAAAACTTTTTGAATACCAAACGATATTCTTTGTGTCTTTGCAAATTACGAATGTGTAAATCTGCTAAGTGGTAGATTTTGTTTATAACCATTATTTGTAATTGTTTCTATTGAAAATAAACTTTTGTTTTTCTAATAGTTTAAAGTTGGATTGTATATTATATACATTTTTTTTATAATAAAAATATAAGTCTTCTAATGACATTTTATGAATTACATCTAAATTATTTTTATATTGTTCCATTATAGAATCATGGGTGTGCTGCGGAGTTAAATCAAACAAGTCATCTGCTAACCAAAATCCTAAATTTTTTAAATAGCTATTGATATAAGTACTACCTAAAATTAAAGGTATATTTCTTGATATAAAGGGATTCCATGATTTTTCACTTAAATGAATTCCATCACCGACAATAATTTTTGTTTCTAATATACAACTAACATAAGATGTCATAGTAATTGGAAGTGGTGGCATTTCAACATTTATGCAACCCATATTTGTCATCTCTGATGTAGAATCTAATATAATAGGAATTTTTTTCTTTTTAAATTCAAGTAGTTCTTGTGATAATTCGGAATCGTTATAACTTGTAGCGAATGAACTATAACCCAACCACGAATCAGTATCTAATCCTATATCATAAACATATTTAAAAATTTTCAATCTTTCTTGTTTGTCAACACCAATAATCATGTTAAGTTTTTTTTGACGAAAATTATCCATAAATTTGGTAGTCACATAATCAACATCCCTCCAATAACTTTGCTTTGGGGCTCGATATCTAAAATAATTAAAATTATTAATATCAGTAACAACATTAAATCTATTTGAAAAATAGGTAAGATTTTTAGTATCACTAAAATCATCACGATTATCATCGTCTACTACAAAAAATTTACACTTATGTTTTTCAGCTAAAGAATCTATTTTTTCTCTAAAAACTTCAATCGAATCTAAGTCAAAATGCAATCTATCTAATATTATTGAATCACCCGGTTGAATATCTATTTTTGAAAGATGTATATCTAATAATTCAATAAAATTAAATTTCCAAGCATTTACTTCTATTTCATTGGCATTTTCAATATTAACAAAGTTAACTGGCTCATTTTCCGTAAATTCAAACAAAGAATACCACGGCGAGTACGAACCTCTTCTAATGTGTACTGGAATTACATGAATCATAAATTAAATAACTTTTGTTTTATCACATCCGTAAAATCGGTTTCTTTTGATTCTTTCAAAATATGATTTACTTTTGAAAATCCCATTTCACCTGCATCTTTATCTGATGGAATTATATTTCTAACTTTTATACCTTGGTTTCCTAATTGAACTACATAATAAAGTGCTTGTTCTTGAGCATCTTTATCTAATAAGATATTGATGTTCTTTACACTCTTATCATATATATTTTCCATTAATTTTTTTGGAATAAATTTACCAAGAATAGGAATTGCATTTCTTTTAACCGATAATGCATCAAATACACCTTCTACTAAAGTTATTGGTTCGTTCCAATTTATTTGGTTTTCGAACATGATAACATTTTTCGATACTGGCGGATTTTTATATTTAAATGTTTCCTCATCAAATACACTTCGTGCGATGAAGTAATTGAGTCTATTGTCAGAATCGTAAGAAGGAATAATAATACGGCCGGAATACAAACCACCATCACAATACCCAATATTATATCTGATAATATCTTCTCTAGTGATACCACGAGAATCTGCATAATGTTTTACCTTTCTGAATGTAGGGTTTACACCCTTTGGTTCTTTTAGTAATGATTTAAATTCGTTGGGTAACCTTAGTTCTATTTTTTCCTCTTCAGAATCTTTAGAATATACTATGTAATCATCTCCATAGATTTCATGAAGTTTTTGTAACTTATGAGAATCTACATGAAGTCTTCGTAACAAAGATGAAATTCGTTTTCCTTTTGCATCACATACCCAACAATGCCATTGTTGTGTTTCTAAGTTAACTTGAAGTTTCTTTTTGTGGTGATGACAAAATGGACAATGATGTGCCTGCTCATCCCCTTTCAACGAACTACCAGTCCCAAGGGTTTCATCTAAAATATTAATTACAATAATTCTATCTCTTTGTGAGAGCATAACACTTACAATTTTTGTTAATACAAAGATACGAAAAATAATTCAAATTACCAAATTTATTTATTAATATTGGATTCTATTATTTTTAACATTTCTGATTCAACATTATCAAAAATTATTGTACTGTCTACAGAAATAGTATCTTGTGTTGAGTTTTTAAAATTGGACATTCTATCTTTTCTTAACATCTCTGATAAAGTTACAAAATCTTTATGCATTTTTATATTCTCATCAATTATACCTCTACAATCATCGGTTTTAAAATATTGTATAGCCAATATCGTAATCAATATGATTATCAATACCATCAATCTTTGAGATTGAGTAAATTGCTTTAGTATGTCAACTATATATTTCATAAAAATTTTCCACTATAATACTCCTCACATACAAATATACGAAAAATTTTCCACTATTCCAAATCTTTTCTAAAAAATTTTCCAAGAAGATTATCGTTTAGTGCTTTTTCATCTCCAAGAACATCGTGTGCAAATTGTTCTTGTAATTCGTAATATGTAAGTGATTTTTTGTTGGAACAAAAACGAAGGATTCGTGTTTCTATCTGGTCATTATCTATTTCTTTAAACCAATCCTGAACATCTTTGTTTGATGAACGATAATTTTTCCAATCTGATTCTTTAATAATCATCTCGTACTTTTTTAATCGTTTATCAGACATTGATTCAAGTTCTCTTTTACCGAAATTTCTTTTTCGTATTGATACTACTTGTTTTTTACCAATGTAGTATTGACCTGTCTTTCCATTTGTGATTTTGTAGATAAATCCAAAAGTTCCTTCTGGCATATCTTCAAATTGTGTAATGTGGTTTCCTTTATATATCCAACCCATAGTTAAAAAGTGTGAAATCATTTTTATATTTCTCCCTCACCCAATCTTTCATCCACTCTTCATTATAATATTGTTTATATAACTTATGAGTATCTAAATTAGGGTGTCTATCCCAATATTGGTTTCTATTCAAATGTGGGATTTGGTTCTGTTCTATTCCAATCTGATTAAAAATATAATTCAAATCATTATAGAAATTTTCGTATCTTCCAACAAAAGAAACTTTCTTTGTGTTGGTTTTACCATGATACAAATAATATTCTTGAGAAAAGAATAAAAAATCCAAGGGGTTAATGGATTCTATAAATGTAGAAAATAATTGAATTTGCCCATCCCTCTTTTTATGTTCGTACCACGATGCCAATCGAGTAAAGGGATTTCGGACTAACGAGAATATGAAATAATCATCTACATCTCTCAATTGATTAATTGCACCATGTACTGTAATTTGTTCAGTTCCCGGTACATTCAATAAGATTTGTGATATTGAATTTCCTCCTGTCTTAGGTATATGAATATACGCCCACTTTTGTGGACGGTTTATAAGTAACCCCACTTATTAAAAGTTTTTTATCGTTCTACTGAATCAGAATATTTTTTTTGATTCAACTTACCACCACGAGCCTTTTCTAATTTATCTTCAGAAATTGCAAGTTTAGCTAAGTCAAAATCTCCCTCTGAAATAGGAGTTCTATCTTTTTTCAGAGGAAGTTTTGAGAAATCTGATTTTTCGTATAGTTCTTGTATAGATGCCATTATTATGCTTCTTCTTCAATTAACTTGTAAATTCTAACATTTTCTAAAGTCATTTCTGGGTCTGCTGCCATTTGTGCTGCAAATCCTTTAACAACATCAGTTTCTTCATTACCATCCCATTGAAAACAGTTCAATTCCATGGTATTTTCTTTCATAGTTGCTAATTCAACATCAGATACAGAAGCAATTAATTCTTCACCTTTGTAATTTAAAATTTGATAATTTGCCATTTTTTTTTTCCTATTGTTAGTTAATAAATAATATAACTTTTATATAAATATGATTAAGTATCAAAACGAATCAAAAAGTTAAGGTCATAATCAGGTAAATTTTTAATTGGTTGTGGTAATTTTGCAATCGCAACCATATCCCCATCCTCATCATATAATCCAATTGTTGTAATAAATGGTGCTAAATATGAACCAGTTGGATCTACTGAACCTGAATTATAGTAATCATCCCACGAACCACTTATTGTAGTATCAAATGAACCACTATACCATTGTCTTTGTTCTATATCTAATACTTCTTTTATTTTTACTGTCTTTGCAGGTGATACATTTGTTATTGGTGTTGTTTCAAAATCATACGAACCACTCAATCGTACATTTACTGCAGTTGGGTTTTGAGAATAATTAAATTCACCAGCCTTAACTGATAAAAGAACTTCAGTTTCATATATAGTTTGTGTAGAACGATATTCTAATTGATACTCCGATAAATTTAATTCAGAATTAATTATAATAATACCATCTGAATAAAATACATTACCATATGCAAGAGTGGAAATTGGAATACTTTGGAAATCTAATTGTTTTGTAAATGTAATTAATTCTGTTTCCGCGTCTATTGATACTACATAATAAGTTTCACCAATACCATCATCTAATATTATAATACCACCCGTTTGTAAATCAAAAGTTAAAACTTCTAATTCATATTCAATTGCATTTTGAGAAATAGTAAGAATACCACTTTCCACATCAAACTCAGTAAAAGTATAAGTTGGTATGGGATTTACAATTCTACCAAATCCATCATCAACATAGGTTGCACCACCAACTGAAAGATTTACTGATTTTTTCTTTATAGCCTCACCAAACTTATCTCTATCTATATCGAATACATAAATTGTATCAGATAATTGTCTTTCTTGATTAAGTCTTGAGATATTATTAAAAGAACCAAATGTTGTAAATGCATTACCATCTAAATTAGAATAGTATTTTGAACGAATTGAGCGATAGTTTGAGTTAGACTCATCTATCAACTCAACCGGATACGATTCATTGGTTAGATTATCCCAAAGTTTATATACTTGGAACTTTCGTTTGGTTACACTTGATTTTGGTATTGATTTTAACATAATATATTCCTACTCTATATAAATATACTAAAAGAAAAAACCCCATATTACTATGGGGTTTAAACTCGTGTGAGTCAATCCTACGATACTATCATAGGGGGCGCGCCACCTTGAGGGGTATTTTAGAAATCAAGTTTTACTTTGATTAGAACTTCTTTATCGAATGATTTTGGAATTGGTTGAGATGTTTTGGCAACTGCAATCATTTCATTAGCATCATTATATAAACCAACAGTTGTGATGAAAGTTTTAGGGTCTCTTTCAAAAGTTGATTCTGCAAATGTTCCATCAGAACCAGTTGTAAATGTTGGGTTGTTTGAGAAGTTAAATTCTCTATTTGTTGCTCTTACGAAATAATGAGATGTAGAAACATTTTCAGTTCTTCTTGCTTCGAAATCAGCACCACCTTTGATTGCATTGTACAATAAGAAATGGTTTTTACCTTCATAAGCAGTTCCAGTGTAAATAGATTTACCACCAAGTGAACCACTATCTTTTGATGTTCCAATTGTAGTGTGTAACGCAGTTGGGTTAAGAATAACTAAACCTTGGTCAGGATAGAATAAACCATATCCCCTACCATTTGCATCATATCTATTAGCGATTGTTGCTTCTGCATCTTGTCCTAAGTTAATCGAACCACTAACTACATAGAATACTCTACCTGCTTTACCAACCGTATCAGAGAATTTTTTACCTGAATCATCAATGAATGTGTGTAATCCAGTTGAACCAGAAACAGTTAATTCCCAGTTTCCAGCATCCATTTTCTCTTTGTATCTGGCACGAGATACATTAAGTACATAGATATCAGAAGAATCGTGTACACCTTCACCTGATGAAGAATCAAAAGTAAAGAATTGGTCATCTTGTTCTAATAAAATAGAACGATATTGAGCATAAGTTGCTTTGGATGCCAAAGTAGATGAATTATTTGCATCTAAGTTAACTGAACCACTAGCATATTTGTGTCCATACGCAACTGCAAATTGTACAGCAGCAGAATCATCAGTTGTGGGGTTTGCATTATATACATTTACATAATAGTTTGAACTATCTGCAACTGCCTGAGTAGATGAAGTAAAATAAGAATTTAAACTTCCTGTATCACCACTCCATAATCCAGTAGTAACTACTTCAACTTTACCGGTAACTTGGTCAAACTCACCAAATCTTTTGTAGATACCCGAATTGATGTTTCCACCCTGAGCACCTAATTTATCACCGCCAGATAAGTATTGGTTGATGATTGTTGATAATTGCTCAGATGTTAAATTCCCTTGTTGCGAATTTAAATACGCAGCCAATTCTTGGGTTAAGTTAACACCGGCTTGTCCTGTAATTTGTGCCATATCTTTTTAATTCCTCTTTTTATTATCTTGGTTGTACATAGGTTATCGTTACCGGGATTGATTGTGAACCACCAGTTTCGTTACCATATACAGTCAATGTTGTCTTGATTGTTTGTGTAATATTTGGATTAGGGATGAAAGTAAATGATAATCCTCTTTCTACTGCTGCAGTTGTTGTGATTTCATCACCCAAGAAAACTGGAATTGTACCACTTCCTGCTGCCAAACCTGCTCCTACAATAGAACCTGCATTTTTGTTAGCAAGAACTAAAGTATATCCCGCTTGAGTGTTTCCACTTGGAGATGTTGTTGGAGTCAATGATACTTGACCCGAGTTTTGGTTTACTGAAATGGATGGAACACCAAATTCCACTTTAGGAATTTTAGTAGTACCTTTTGGCAAAGTTACCAATTTGTACTTTAACACTTGAGTTTCATCAGGTGATGCCTCGGTTACGGGAATCGCCTTGATTAATGCATCATAATATGCAGAACCAAGTGGGTGTGCTGGTTCGTATAAGGTGTAATCAATTTCATCATCACCTAATGCGAATTTTGTAATGTTTAATCCTTCACCGGTTGCTAATTTCTCTCTACCTTTCTTGGTAAGGATTGCATCAACGGTAATTTCGGTATTGTCTAAATAAGCCATAGTTTAATTTCCTCTTTACTTTCAGTATATAAATATAAGTATTCTATAAATTTTGTAATAATATAGTTATTCTACAATCAAAATTGGTTCTCCACTACCTCTACCACTCTCATTTACCTTCAATGTGTTCGGGTTAGTTGTAAATGTTACTACCGGCGAACCACCATCTAAAGTTGTAAGTTGGGTTTGTTTTGAACCCTTGAAATAAGAATTTTCTAATCCAGTTGTTAAATCACCAACATTTCGGTAATGTGATGCAAAGTATCCATTTAATGGTGTTGCCTCTACAATATTACCTCCACTTGGAGTTGAAGTTTCAAGTCCATCGGAACCCGTAAATGGTAAGATAGATACTTTGTTTCTATAAAAAGTTTTACTCATTATCTCTCTACCCAATGATGGGTCACTAGGACTGATGTTTTGTGGAACGAGAACTTCGTAACTCTCCTTTATATTAAATATCTTAACTCTTTCTTTTTGAACATTTCCCCACACATCTAAATAAGTTCTAATTGAATGAGAACCACTTGCCCAAACTCCGAATCCTTTTACTGTAATTGAATCTGGGTCCATTCCAACTTGTTGATATGAAGTTGCATCGTATTCTCCCATAAGAGATGCACCTAATTGAGCATCAATGTTAAATACGATTCCACCCATATTAGAACCCGAATTAACGGTCATCTCACCTGATTGGTTAGTATCATCAGTAGTTCTATAAACACCCTCGTAATCGGTTCTTTCCCCACTTAAAGAAGAAACATTAGTATCAGTAATAGTTCCATCATATTGTGGGTTTGTACCAACAAAAGAAACTTCATTTGTAGCATCAATTGTTACTTCTTTTCCTTCAAATGTAGAAACAATATTTCTTTCTTCTTCCGTATTGATTGTTACTTCAAAGTCATTTCTTTCCGCACCTGGTCTTTTCCAACCAACTTTACTTCTCTCTAAAATATGTGGTTCAATTAATAAACCTGAAGAAACTTTTGCTCTTGCAGGTACTAATGATTCTAAAGTATCAAATAATGATTTATCTATATAACGAACTAATTGAATATATTCGGTAAAGTTTAAATCAAATCTTTGGAAATAATAATTTCTTAATTTTGTCAAAGAAGAATATGAATCACTATATTCATCAGATGGGTCACCAATATAATCATCAATATTAAATTGTCCTAAAGATTTTAGGATATCCATATTGATTTCTTTGATAGGTGAGAAAAATAATCCCAATCTATCTGAATCTATTGGTGCATTATCAAATGATTTTTTAGTTGAACGAGATTTAGAATCTAAAGAAACACCTGTATCATCTCCAACGATTTCATTTCCTTCAAAATCATATTGTGTTTCAAATCTAAATTTGTTACCAACACTAAATCCAGTTTGTGGTACGGTTGCAGTTACATCTCTATCGTATGGAGTGTAGTTGTATGGGTATTCGGATATTGATTCAAATCCACTTGCAACTGATGATGTTTGGTATCCTTGTAAATATGCAGTGTTCTTAATATCAATTTCAACTCCACGATTTTTTGGATATTCAAAATCATTTCTAAATATCAAATCATGAGTAGATGCAGAAATATGATTACCATCGATTGCATCGGGTAATAAAGCGTGGTTATCAATCCTTGATTCTGATAATGCAGAATTCCATAATCTGAATTCATCTATTGAACCGATAAATGTTCCACCAATTTCTAATGTAGAACCACTCTTCCAAGAAGTAGAACCAATTGGTAAAGAAAATTCTAATGAACCGGAGTTTCTGATTCTTCCATTAAATCCTTCTTTAATATAAACTGCAAAAGTTTCGTCACTAGCATTTGTAGTTTTATTTAAAGTGATGTGATAATAATCATCATAGAATACAGGTACATAATCGGTATAACTACTTGTTTCAGAACTACTACCACTAATAGTAAATTTAATTCTGCCCAAATAATTAGAACCACTTTCGATTTCTAATCTCCATGCATCAGGAACTTCTGCAAGTAATTGGTCTTGTTTTTCAGTTGTATTAATTCGTAATTCAACCGAATTTGGATAATCTCCTTCGTGTTCTTTCCAATCAACTGATATTTTTTCTCCATTGTTGGTAAAGTTTAATGCAGCAGTTCTATCTTCAAATGTAAATTTAGTAGTACCATTTAATTGTGGGTCTTGTGGTCCACCGAATTCCATTACGGTTAATAATGAAGCAGGAATACCATAACAAGCCATTGCAGCATGTAATGCTCGTTTAGTACCTTTATGTTTATTAAGATATGGTAAGTTATTTAATAATCTTCTCCAAATCTCATGTTGTCTATCCCTACCACTCATTGATGAAGCAGTTGTTCCATCTGAGTGTTTACCAAATGCATATTCCCAAAGAGCTTGAGATTGTACACCCATATCAGCATCCCACCCAAGGGATTCTAACATATGATAAACCAAATCATCTTTAATACCAACTTCGTATTTTTGTTCAAGTTTCTTTGAATTTTGTAAACCATTAATATGTGTCCACAAAATATCAAAGTGTTGACCAATCATATTGAAGAATAAGACAAAATCCTGTCCTTCATCATCATCTTGAATGTGTGATGGTAAATTATTTACAAGATTTGATTTATTAAATTTATCATATTCTTGTGCAGATGAATGAATACTATAATACCACGAATCAACTACCGAATCACTTGATAATAAAATTTCACCTGAATCATAAGGATATGTCCACGAATCAGAATCATTTGTTGTATATTCTGATGATGAAAAATATAAGAATTTCTCAAATGCATCAAAATCATTTTTTACTTTTTGTATTTTTTCTCTATATGAACTTACTTCGTTTGTTGCAGATACTAAAGAACCGGTTAACTCTAATATGTTATCAACTTTATCATTATAAAATTCTATTAATCGAACTTTATACATAAAATTATCTACTCGTTCTGCAGCAGATGAATATTTTACAAAATTACTCCACCAATAATCAGAATCACCTTCTACTAATAATGAACCATCTTCTACTTTAGAAGTTGATACAAATTGAATATCTAAATTATCTAACGAGAATCCTGAAGATGATATGTAAGTAGATATTAAATCAGTAGATGTTGCAGAACCACTTGCTACCAAATCATCTAAGATTTGATATCCAATATCATCACCTAAACTAACACTAAAGTTTGGAGTTAATGGTGTACAATTATTAGCAATATCACCAACAATAGAAATTTGTTCAATCATTGGTACTGATTGTACTTTAGAAATCCAAACGGTTTGGTTTTCTTGTATTGATGTTGGTAATGGTTCGTATAATTTTAAAACTAAAGATTTTGGTTGATTTAGTTTCTTTTTATATGCATTTCCTTGAGAATCAAATCCCTCTTGGTATTCTGCAAAAGTTTCGGTATCAACTCCCCAAGTAGCAATTAATTTATTATCACCATCACCAAAGTGTAGATAATGAGTTAATAAGTTTGAAATTTCATCTTTAAAGAAAGATGTATCAAAGTGTCTATTGAATGCCTCTCTAATATCAGAAACAACTTTTCCTCTTTGTAATTTTAAATCACCCTTATCAAAAAGTATTTCTATTTCTTCAACGGCACCTTCAGTAGATTCATCACCTTCAATGTTTGTTGGTACTAATAATAACTTAAATCTTATTTTATCGTGTGATTCATCAAATGTTGAATTTGCTTTTCTTAAAACTTGTTCAACATTGAAAGTTGCTTGTCCTGATGGAGAAAATTGACCTAATACAAATGAATCATCTTTTTTACTAACATAAATTTTTACAAAGTTAGTATTGATTGATTGCCAAGTAATATCAAAATCAACATTAAACCCAACAAAATCTTTACCCTTAATCATTTCAGGATATGAGATATTTGTAATATCAGGACCAGGTAAGAATGATTTACTTAATACATTAATACTTGCAGATTTAATTTCTCCACTTCCATTTTTTTCAGATACTGGTTGTAAGTATAGGGTGTATTGACCTATACTTTGTAGTTCTTGTTTTGATAAAGTAAGTACTCCTGCTGCAGGTAATCTTCGTTGAGTAGTTCCAAGAGCCATTACAACATAATCTGCAAACTTGGATGCGTATTCAATACTTAATGGTTTGGAATCATTTATATTCCAAGAAAAAGAATTTGAACTAATCGCAACTAATGGTGAATCTATTGCCGGAGAAACATTATTTTTTGATGCAGTTATTGTTGCTTTTACAACACCACCTGCTAATTCTAATCTAACATCTTGGTTTCTATATGTACCACGATTTACAGTTTCTATTAAAGAAGAATATTGTTCACCAACATCTTGTCTTTCAAATAAGATATAAGTTGAATCAGTAGTAAAATCTAATGGTTCAGAAATAAACCCACTTTCAAACTCGGTTGTATATTTTATTACATTTCCTTTATAAACATCGGGTGTAATAACAATACGAGTTCCTGTTGGGGGTGGATCTCCCGATATTGGTTCAAATGAAAATTGTAAGGCTGCATTCGGAGTATCAGTAGGATTTATTGTTTGTACAACTCCTACATTTGATTTTTCTATATTAACTCTATATGATGTTGTGTAGACAGTAGTAGTTGTAGAAGATGATGACGAACCATCACCTCCACCACCTCCACCATTACCAGATGCAGCATTGTTGTATGCCGAGTTTGTTCCTGGTGTTATAGAAAGGTCTCCTCTTTGATATGTAAATTGGTCTGCCATTTATTTTCCTATTTCTGATTTTGTGTAGGTCTATCACCTACATAATTTGCATTATTACTATTTGGGTCTCCTGGATTAAATTCGTATGGATTATATCCACCACCTGAATATCCTCCACCATAGGAATTGCCTCCTCCACCACTTCCACCACTTGAATTTCCAGTACCAAGTTCGGTGGTTATAATTTGTGAAGAAAGTATATAAGTTTCTACTGATTTTGAAGAACCATTTAAAAGAGAAATTGTTTTAGAATTTAATAATTCAGTTTCAGTAAATGAAAGTGTATGTGGAGTTGTAAAACCCGAACTCACTCCATCAATTAAAATCGATGCACCTTGTGGTGATGACGATATTGAAAATGAAATAGCCCTTGTAGTTGGATTGTTAAAAACAACTGCAGGATTATACGATGAGTTAGATGATGACGAACCATTACCTCCATTACCCCCACCACCTCCACCATTACCAGCTGCTTGGTTGTTGTATGCCGAGTTTGTTCCTGGTGTTATAGAAAGGTCTCCTCTTTGATATGTAAATTGATCTGCCATTATCTCTCTTTTGTATATAAATATTTTTAAGGATATAAAATTGGTTTTATTGAACTATCTTTTACCAATAAATCGTAAATACTTTTTATAGTACCACCTATTGATTTATGGTTCATTACTATCAATCTTACACAATCCATTTTATCTCCATTATCAAATTTTTCCTGTCCTTGCCAATGATAGTAAGAATTTTCATGATTAAAAACATTTATTTTTAAATCATAATAAGTTACTATTCTATGTAACAAGTGTTCGAATACAAAATGAGAACTCAATGATTTATCTGAAATTAATTCTTCATTTCGATTAACCAAATCATTCTCGTTTTCTAAATACCACTTTCTTAATTTCATATAAGATTTTAAGAAATATTCAAGTAACCCATTTTGTTCTTTCCAATGAATTAATCCAGTAGAAAAAGAAGATTTTAAATCAGGATTCCATTCAGGAATTATTTTGTTTATTTCAAACTCATTTAAAATTTCCAAACAATCTTTTGCGTAACCACTATTTTGTATAGGAACTATTGTATCGATTGATACCATAGATTCTTTATTTATTTTTAAAGGTTTGTGTAAAAACACATCCCCATCTAATAACACAAACTCATCGGTTCTTGTTGATAAAATAAAACATTTTAAATCATCAAAAAACCTATAATCTAAATCATCAGTATTGTAAGTTTCATCTACATATTCACCCAATCTTTCAATCGCATCAGATGTTCCATACAATACAGTTTCATAACCTAAATCCTTTGCCATGTGAATTGATAAGTAAAACATATCATAAACATATGGAGAGTGTAACTGATTTTTAACTTTTTTTTGTAACCCCCAAATTAGTTTCATTTATTTTACTTTTGAGCTTCGGTAATTTTTGTTCTATATAACCATTCATTTTCTACTGCATCTTGTGGATTTGAATAATTAGCTCCACCTAAAACACCACCCGAAGATGTTGTTTTACCCAATGGTTGGTTTCCTGCAGCTCCTTCACCCGAACCTCCTCCGGTTGGAGATATTGCTCCACCTGCAAGTAAATTATCAGTAAACACAACCGGTTCGTAATCTAAAATAATATCAACCGGTTTTGATATTGCAACTGGTTGTTTTGGTGGTTCTTCAAATACCGGTTCTTCTACAACTCTTGGATAATCTCTTACATCACCACCTTCTGCAATTTTAAATGAACCTTCATAATAATTTAATGGAATTACTTGTCCATCATTGAATTTTTGAATTTGTCCACCGAACTCATTTTTATATTTTACCGATGAACCATCTTTCCAACCATACCAAGTTTTGTTAATCAAATTAGCAACAGGTTCTGGTTCTGGAATTATAACAGGTGTTTGTGATTCTGCTCTTGGATAAACACAACTTCCATCATCTTCTTGTGCAAGAGGATTATAGTTTTGAGCAGATGGGTCAGTACAACCTCTAATAATTGCTTGTTTATTTTCTAATTGAGTTGTATCGTATTTAGTACCGGCAGTAACAGTTTTTAGAATTTCTTTTGTTGCATCTAAAGTTATTTGTTCATCAAGAGTTAATATATTTTCTTCTTGAATTGCTCGTTTTGGTAAATACTTTTCAATTACTTTTATTAAAATAGAATTTATAGTTTCTATAATTTTAGATGTACTTAATTCTACATCTCGTTTTGTATTTAAAGGTTTTCCATAACTTTCTGATAGGATATCCCAATTTTTATTTTCTATATAATATTGTGCACCTTCAGTAAGTTTATCTTTTATAGTACCAATAAACAATTCCCAGTTTATAATCTTAAATTCTGCTTGAATTAATTTTACATAATTTTCACCAGTTGCAACCGTACCATTTATAGTTAAGAATGTTCTTAATACATCTTCAACTTTAATTGCCTCAATCATTGGTTTTACAAAATAAATCGTATCATCTCTAAAATTTCCATTTTGTAAGATAACATCTAATCTTTTTTGTAAATCACCTAAAACTTCTTCGTTTTCATCTTCCAACGGTAATACTCTAATTTCAGTTCTTGATGGTGCAATTTCATGTATCCAAAGTTTATCTTTTTGTACATTTTCAGAACCAACCCTTCTATTCAATAAAGTTACTTGTGTTTTAAAAATACCATTTGAATATCCTGCTTCGGTAATAAGTTTTTCAACATCTATAATATACTCATCAGCACCATTCATTTTCATGTTTGATTTGTTTTGAGTAAGTAAGAAGTATTTTCTAATGTTTTCGTTATCTAATGGAATATAACGAACCATATTACCGGCGTCACCTTGTGGTAACTGATTATCGTTTGAATCAAAAACAATAAATTCAATCATATCAGATATACCCATACCAAAGTAAGATTTACCAATTTCTCTTTCGAAAATGGTTCTATCTTTGGCATTAACCTTATACCCTTTTTTATCTACAATTTCTTTGAATCCTTTTATTGCCATGATACTTGTTTAAGTTTATTAGGAAATAACTTATATACTAAAATTGAAAACTTCTCACCAAACTTATGTAAGAACTTTCCTTTATAATTTTGTTTTGGTAAAACACCCATTTCATATGCCATGTATTCTGACCAATCTTTTACAAAATATTTGTAAACAAATTTAGAGAACGATTTAGATGTTTTTAATTTATTAACGATTGGTTGTGCCCAAATCCAATATCCATACATAACTTTAGGATTTTGTTCTAACATAATATCACCAAACTTGTCATCCATTTCATAAATGAAACTTGGCATAAATCCTTGGTTATATAATTCAGTACAAATAATTTTTTTGGAGGCTTGAGTATTTAAATTGTTTGCTGCGTTTGCAAAGTTGTTTTGGGCATCAACTAAATTATCTTGAAGTGTTGATATGGTTTCGTTGGCTCTATCCAATGCCTCTTTTGCTTGTTCTTGTAATTTTATAAAAGCTTCTTTTTCTGCAAGCAAACCTTGTAGAGATGCCTCACGAGAAACCCTCTCGATTGCTTCTTTTGTACCCTTAGATAATGCAGCTTGTAAATCCAATGTTACTGATTTTAAAGTTTCATTGGTTGAATCTCTTTCGTTTTCTGCACCTGCCTTTAATAAATTTGCCAAATCCAAATCAACATTTAATTGTTCTATTTGAATTTTAAGAGTTTCGTTTTCAGTAGTTAACAAATCTACTTCTGCTTGTAAATCCTTTATATCTAATAACGCTTGATTTAATTCAGCACGAAGGTCATCATATACGGTTTTAAGTACAACTGCAGGAGCATCTTTTTGTGGTTTACCAATTAATTCATCTACAACGGTATCAACTGCTTTAACAAGTTGTGTTTCGTTATAGACTGGTCTTTCCACATAACCAAATGTTTCACCATCAGTATCTTTGGTGGTATCAACGAAAATAGTTCCATCTTCCCCAACTTCTTGTTTTAGGGCAGATGAACCTTTTTTGATTAATTCTGATAATATAAACTCGTTATCTAATGCCATTTTACTTTTCTACTAAGAATGTTAAATCTTTATCTGAGAAATATTCTACTACTCCATCTCTATCAACCTTTATTTCAATATAGTATTCACGGTTGGTTTCCCAAGTTGTAAGATTCAGCTTAAAGAAGTTACCATTTGAATCGCAAGATACTTTTGAGTAATCACTAAATGGAATAACTATTTCATCAGTAACCACATCCTTAATTTGGTAATAGGTTGTTGATGGAAGATATTTTACATCATTATATGCATACTGATTAGTAAATGTTTTAAGAGGATATTTTTCTCTACCAAATACTCTAATTTCAGGTTTACTACCAACTTTATATTTTGTCTTTAATCTCTTGAATGTTACATGAATATCATCCGAATCAAGTTCTGTCAACGAACCAGTTTCAAATGATGAGTCATCCCATCCTATTCTAATCTTTGGTTGGTATATTGTATTTGTTTCTTTTGAAAAGAATTTTATTTGACCATAATCAATTACATCGTTTTCAAATGAAGAATTATGTTTAATTATAAATCCATTATTTGGTAATGAACCATCCAACCACAAATCCATTATATCTTTAACATCTAATTGTAAATCAGAAGATTGATAATCGTATGATTGAGATGTAACAGAAGAAGTGTACCATGTACCACCTTTACCATTATAAGAACCGGTTGAATCAGGTGAAAGTTCATCTGCAACTAACCAACTAACTCCGGTTGATTTATGATTCCAAGTTATACCATCTCCCGAAATTTCATCAAAACGAGTACCTGGCCCCATTTCCCAAGATTGAGATACTGGGTGTACATATAATGAATAAGGAATGGGTATTTCAGAGGTTTCAGTTTCTCGTAAAATCAATTCAGCAGAACTCATAATTACTTCACCAGTTACAATCGATGAAGAAAGTGGTGTTAAATTAAATTGAATAAAAGAACGGGCAACATCTTTTAAGTTTCCATAATAAGTTTTAGAAACTTCTAATATCTCATCCAAACCCGTATTCTGAGTTGGTTGTTGTAAGTAAATTGATGCATCCTTTGATGCTGTTAAAAAGTAATACATTATACAACCCTCCCTTTAATATCTCTATTAGGAAACTTAACCTCAAATACTGATGGGTCTACTGATGGATATACCATCTTTCCTCTTGTTGCTGAACTAATATTATATGAATGTTTAGAATATTCACCTAAACATTTATTTACAATCTGGCATCTTGGTACTGATTGAACACCTTCAACTCCTGCAATTAATAATTCAACCTCGGAAAGATTAATCGCCATATTAAATGTCCAATTATCTATATTAAAGTATTCTTTAAGTTCATTAATACAACGAGTTAATACTTCTCTTTTGTTATATCCACCATAAACCATAATTTCAAAATCTACACCGATGTTGATAACAAATCCATCTAAAAGATTTACACCATCGGTTAATAATCTATATTCATTCAAATAAGTTTTTAAGTTTTCTTTAACCGCACGATTTAAGAAAGATAAGTTTTTATTTGAATTGTATCCTAACACATATAAATTAATTGCGAAAGGATTGTTTTTTTCATTTAAGTTATTTTTCTTACCAACCAAGAATTTTTGAACTTCTTGTTTAATTTCATCTTCGGTAAGATTTCTATTTTTTAAATCAGTAACTAATCCAGTAAATTCTGATAATGAATCAGGATTAGCAAGAATAGATGCTGGTGAATTATTATCTAACTCACCATCGGGTGCACAATATGCTTTAGCGATTCCACCATATTTTGCTGGTAATGATAATGCTCTTACTTGGTAATCTTTACGAGTTACTGCTCTATTTTGTGAACCAAAGTTTGCCAATGCATTTTCTCTAATTTCTTCAATAGTTTCTTCACCTCTACCACCCGTTGCAGGAGTTTCGTTTTCAACCGCAACCGATGCCTTCATTTGTGAATACAATCTCAATTCTTCATTATTAAATGAAGTTATATCATCATCAAACTCAATTCTATCTACTTTTGTTAATTCACCTTTAGGAACATTTGATTGTACACCACCACCTACTAAATAAGATACAGTAAGGGTTGTATTTGATGGTGCCTGACCATAAGTTGATGTTTTCAAAAAGTTAGCAGGGTCAAATGATGACCCCAATCTATTAATAGATGAATTCAATCCCAAACCAACATTTTTAAAATTTGGTATTAAGGTTTCATCCGATGTAGATGTTCCACCTCCAAATACAATTGAAGTTGTATTATCATCGTTAATTTGTTTTACAAATCTACGAGACGTTTTAATAAGTTTCAAAACATTTGATGGTGCACCTTGTACTGATGCCAAATCATTATCGGTTTGTGTAGAAACTGGGTAATCTACATATACCATTTCTTGTGCAAGATATGGAACTTCGTACCACTTGTTTCCATTAGAATCACGAACATCAAAAATATCAATTACATCTTTGTCTGCAATTTGTATTTTAGAAAATTGTTCAGGAGAACCAAATTGAACATCTTGTGATTTTAAAGTTGCCGATATTGCTTTTACATATTTCTTAACAAGATATAAATCAGGATTTCCCTGTTCATTTTTTCTATATATAGTAATTTCTCTATCAGTATCATCATTAAAATCTAATAACTCGGTTGTTCTGAAAGGAATACCTTGTGGACCAGAAACCAACATACCTTCTTTTATTCTAAGATAATAATTTGAATCGGGTTCATAATCAGTTGAACCACCACCAGCAGAACTAATTGATGGTACTAATTGATATACTGATAAATCAACTAATGCAGGCGAAGTTACTTTTGGTTTATATCCTAAATAATTTGCAAGTGCAATTACATTTGATTTATCTTCTGCATACAACATCATTGATTCTTTCAATGAATCATCAGTATAATAAGAAAGGACATCACCTAAATATGATGCCATTTCTATGAACATCATACCGGGAGATGACTCGTTGAAATCAGAATAGGTTTTTGGGAAATAAGTTTTTGCATACTCAATTAAATTTTGTCTAAATGAAGCAAAATCTTTATTGAGATATTTTATATCCCTACCTTGGTTTGATTTCTTTGTAATTGAATTCAGTGCCATTATTTATTATCCTCGTATCGTAAATGTTATTTCTTGTGTATCTATTTGGTTTCCAACCGTGAACTGAATATTCATATTGGCAATATGTCTATCTTTCATTTCATCGGTCATTTCAATATCAATTTGTCTGATTGTTATGTATGGTAACCAATAACTCACATTTTTTGTAATAGTTTCTTCTAATTTTGTTTCAAATTCATCATCCATTTGTTCAAAAAGTAACGCCTGTAATCCAGTACCAAAATTTGGTTGCATTACTCGTTCACCTTTTTTAGTTAGTAATAGATTTTTTAAGTTGGATTTTGCTTGTTCAAATGATGAAAACGCCTGATTGAAATAACCAGTGTTACCTCGTTGAACGGGTAAAGTAATACCATAAGCGAAATCGTTAAATTCCTTGGTATCCTTAACAACTTTTCTATCTAATACATACGCCATTGTTACTTCTTAAACCTCTTTACTAATTCAGAATTATCTCTATTTAAAATTCTATCTAAACCGGGAAGACCAGTTGTTACACCAAGACCCCCTCTATTTGGAGTTGAACCCCCCATATCACCATATCCCATTTTTGCTGCCATTTGATTTCTCATTGCACCTAACCCTACTTGTGCAGTAACTGGATTATTAAATGAAATTGTTTCATCAATATCAGGTTCTGCATCCATATAATTTGGAACATAAGATTCTTGAACTGGTTGTTGTTGGAATTGGTCTAATACCGAATGAGTTCCACCTACCGGCCCTGCAACTCTTTGTTCTTTACTGAATGGTTTTGTTTGATTTAGAATCTCGTTAATAACTGGATTCTTTGTAAATGATTTTTTTGGTTGTTGTCTTTCTTGTTGTAGAACTTGGTTTGCCATTTCAAATGGGTCAACTTCTTCTACCACTTGTTTAAGTGTTGGTTGTTGTACATTTTTCAATCTACGCGAAACTTCTTCTTCTAAAATCTTAGGAAAGGTTTTAGTAAGAAATTGTTCGTGTTTTTTGGCAACTTCCGCTTCAACAATTACTTTAATAAGTTGTGCTAATTTTTTAGTATCCATTTTATATATTTTACTTTATTCTTAATATAAATATATCTTTTGTGGATTTTGGGTTGTAAATAAAAAAAGGGGAGTATAATCTCCCCTTTGTTTTATAAGTTAATCATTGTTCTGAATCTGAATGTATTTGAATCATCCCAACCTATTCTATATGTTACATTTCCCTTTGGTATATCTATTGCGATTGCAGTATTACACCATCGTATGTGGTTAAATTCTTTTTGTACCCAAACTTTAAACTTATCAAAGTTATAAACTAATCTTGGTTCTAAGGTTGGTTCTTTCTTTTCAACTTTATAGTGTAATGGAACACTCAAAACAATATGTTTATCAACTTTAAAGTTGTGTCTATAAGTAAAACGATTTTCTTTTAAATCGGTTCTATGTCTCAGTTCAAATCCCTTGTGTTGGATGGCAAGATATGATTTACCATTTGTTCTCATTTCGTATCCTATTTTATTCTGACCGAATGCTAGGTTAGTGAATAACAATAAGATACCTATCAGTAAATATTTCACTTAAAGAATAAGTTAATCATAAATACAATTGTAACTGAAACTATGATTCCTACCATTAATTTTGCAAAATCTTTTCCAATTAGTGGGAATACTTTTTTACTAAAACCTCTATGTAATGCCAATTCTCTACCGGCCAATAAACCTACGAATACAAATGTAGTACTCATTGGTAAATCATTTACTTCTTTAAAATAATATAAAATTAACGCGTAAACCAAATCAATGAGTGTAGCATTTCTTACAAACTTTGTATTTGTTTTTGATGATAATAATTTTTGAATTTTACCCCCACCTTCATAAAACATAAATCCTAATACTACAACATAGAATAAAACAATTAAAGATGTTCCTAATAAAGAATGTTCTCTTGGTAAAAATACTGCAATGTTAGCATGGTCATGTTGTAACCAAGTAATCCATAACCACCCCGTTGCACCCCATTGTGCCACGGTCCAAAACTTTGTCCATCTTTCATTATCATATTTTTTAAAATACTTTTTATCAAAGTTAGACATTAGTTTTTGAATTAAAAACCAAATTGCATATGCAGATATTGCTGCAACTCCATACCCAACAAAACTTTTCATTAACATACTCTCCATCACAAATGATGATGCGAATACTGAGAGAACTAGAAAGGAAGTTGAAACGGGAATTCCTAAACGCGTTAGGATTAAAAGTGATAGTGGTGCAAGAGCATGATACCATTGTACTTCTTGAAAAGGTATTTTATCTAATCTACCATAAGATACATCACCAGTATAATGACCATAGAAGATTACTCCTGCCATAATCAAAGAAGCAAATCCCCATTTATAATACCATTTAACTGATTGGTTAGAACTTATCCAAGTTCCAAGAGTTTGTAGAGAATCATTAGCGATAACTGCATATCCAGCTAATAAGAAACCCAAAAGTGCAAATAGTTCCATAAGTTACTTTTGTTAGTTGATACCAATAAGTAAGAAACTATTTTTTTAAAGTGAGTAGTTTTATATTATTAAATTATTAATAATTTAAGTGTATAAAGTTGGGTCTTCTTGTAATTTTTTCCAATAACCACAAAAATACTTTTTTCTATCTTCATAACCATTGTAACCACCATTAACTCGTTTGGTTACTTTCTTTAGGGTTTCAACTGAATCATCATTTGCAAAATCATTGAACTTACGAGTTTTCCAAAACCAACCCGCTGATTGAGCAACATAATCGGTTTCTACTAATAATGGGTCTGATACAATATCTTTAGAAACACTACCATTAAACTTAGTATAATTTGCCCTTCCTGTCAATTGAATATATCCCCTACCTTTATATCGAACACCATCTCCAGTTTGAGTATTACCTAAATCTTGTCTACCTTCGTATGCCTTACCACTTGCAAATTCTCTAACCCATTTAAATCCTCCACTTTCGTGTGCACATTGTGCCAAGAAATGAGCTCTTCTAATTGGAGTATCTATCCCAAATATTTTCATGGCTTCAACCAATTTTGCATTAGGAGTTGGTAGTTTAACATCACCACATCCCTCAACCTTTTCAGTTGATGTTGGTTCAGGTTCTTGTGTATCGGATGAACTTCGTTTTTTCGGCGGTATTACTTCTGAAAGATTTGATATTGATACTTTACCACTTTTTATTTGGGCACCAACACTCAAACCAATACCAATTGATTCCATACCACTATAACCAGCTTCAGATGCAAAATCTGCAGCTGCAGATTCTTCAGGTGATAATGTAGTTGCCTCTTCAAATTCTTCGGGAGTTTGTGGTTCTTCTTCACCCACTTCAGGTGGAGTTACTCCTCCTTGAGTTGGAGGTATTGTATATCCTGTCCAAGTTTTAAATCCCGGTAAGGGTAATGGAGAAGGTGCTATTAAGCCGGTTGTAACATACACACCACCAACAGTTGTTAGATGTTGTTGCATCTGTGCTATTAATTGGTCTAAAAACACTTCACTATTATCGGTTGGTCTTGCCATAATTACGCAGTTTTATTTTTTTGAGATTGAAGAGCTTGTTTTCCATTTTCATTTAATCTCCAAAGAGCAATAGTATTGAAATCAACTTTTCGTTGTTGTACTGCATTCTGAGAGAAATCACTTACCCATTTCCATCCTGTCCAAACTTGAATGTGTCCATATGGTTTTCCATCGGTATAACCCATTACAATTATATCACCAACTTGCCATTTTGATTTATCGGTTATAAAATCTTTACCAACTTTTACTTTATCATTGTAATATGTCTTACCACCAACTGAAATAGCAAAGGAACTTCTACCTCCACCAGTTGATGGATTTTTAAATGAGAACCAATCGGCATTTCCACTAATAGTTCCTAATCCTTTTACTCCGGTTAGGGCAACAACTACTGATTGAGTTCCTTGTGGACAAAGACCATGAACTCCTTTTATATAACCACTTTTTAAATTACCATAGTTAACTCTTGGATTTTTACCAAGTTTGGGTGCCCAACTTCCTGCAATTTTTAAAAGTTCATCTAAATTTTTATAACCACTTTTTAAATCAGTATCATTACCCGTTACATCAACAATGTCTTGTTCGTATAATGCATTATCAATAATTTCTGCCTTTAGATTATTCAGTTGTGTTGCCCCTGCTCTTCCCATGTCATCAGTTGCACCCGAACTTCTAATTTGTTGGTCTATTTTATTTAAATTTGGTTTTATAATTTCTTGAACTTCAGGGTCATTCTTATCCAAGGGTATTTTACTCCAATCCAATTTATCATAAGGATTGGTAGTATCTACGTCTTGTTTCGGTGGAGTTAAAGTTGTTTTATCAACTACACCCCAAGTTCCGGTATTTGTAATAAAATTTGATATTTGTGTTATGTGTACAAAAACACCAACTGGTGTAATTGATGGAAGTGGTGGTGGAAATAAATACATACTTGCACCAGACCAATATGCCTGAAATGCCTTTCCTAAATTTGTAATGATAGCATGTTCACCCGATGATTGTTGGAATGCTGTATTTAAAACTCCAATCAATACTTGTTCCATCAATTCAGTATTTCCTTTTTGAAGTTTTATACCATTAATAGAATCAAATCCACTTTTTACTAATACATCATATTCTTGTACCAATTTTTTAGCAAATTCTTCCTTAGAACCAATGTTTCTTTGATTCCTCATATAGGATAGCATATTTGATTTAAAAATATCGTATGACATGTTATTCAGTAAAGTTTTGTGTAGATAACATTTCTTTTAATCTTCTTTTCAAAGAATTAAATTCTGCCCTATTTTCAGGACCAATTGCAGTAGGACCTGAAGGTGTTTTATACACTTGTTCTACAATTAAATCAATCATTGTTTCCAATAACTCTTTTAAAGTATTTCCTCGTACCAATGGTTCGTTTCCTTTATCAGTATTTGGAGATTTCCCACTTGTATTAGTATTTAAGAAAATTTTACCACTACCCGTGTTTATAGAAACATTAGATGAATTTCTATCGGTTGTTATTTTTACATCATCACCGAAATCTAATTCTGCACCCAATCCACCATCTATTGAAAATTTACCATCTGATATAAATCCATAATCACCTTTTGAGTGAAATACCATTTGTCCTGTCTTTGCAGATAAAACTATTTTACCACTATTAATTAGTAGATGGTCATCTCCTTTTAATGGATTTGGATACGATGAAAATTTATTAGGAGTAATTGAAGTTGTTGCCGTAAATGGTATTTGATGTTCTCCACTTGATAATACAATAGTACTACCATCGTTGTTTACATCTTCTTGAGTAATATCACCTTTTTTTAATTCACCTAAATTACCTTGTCTATTTCTAATAATAATTGTTGGTGAAAAAACATTACCATCATTATTATATCCACTAAAACGAATCGATTGTCCAAATCGGGATTGAATAATTTTATCACCTTCCCAATTTTTTAATTTATTCACATCTTGTGCTTCAAAATAATCTCCTAATTTTACAGAATTTTCAGAAGATGTTGATGGTTGATTTCCTAATGGTGTACCTGTTTGGTTAGCCTCTGAATAATTTTGAGAGGATTTAGTTTTATCTTTATCCGGGTATATAAATTTTTGCCGGCCACCACTTCCTGCATTACCGGTACTTAAAAATTGTCCACCAAATCTTCTATACAATTTTGTTCCACCAATATCATATAGTTCAACTGATTCTCCTTTTAGTGGTAATTCTAAATTATAAGGGTCTAATGGTAAATAAATTGTAAGATTTTCATCGGGTGATGTAACATCACTCATTTTTCTTACAACAACCCCACCTACTTTAGATGTATCTTTTTCAGTAAACCAAGTTTGTTTATCATTTTTATTAGTAACTCTTTCACTGGTATCATCTAAAATAACATCAACAACCACTCCAACTCCTAATGATGTTGGTCTTTTATTATTATTAGTTTTTGCAAGTGCATTAGATTTTTGTATTCTGTCTGACATTATTTTTTACTTAATTTTTCTTTAAGTTCCTCCACTTCAAAAGTTAACTCATCAACCTTATGGTCTTGTTCACTCACTACTTCTTTAGCAGTTGATTCAATTTCTTTTAATAGTTGTTCCTTTTCCTCCTCGGTAAGGAATCCAGTATCACCTTCAGATTTTTGTTGTGAAGAAATGATTCGTTGTGCAATTGCAGCAAGTTTAATTAAGGCATCATCATTCTTAACTGATGTATCTACCAAATCTTTTATGATTGGACCAATAACAGCCATATCTCCGGCATGTTTAATTACCTTTTTCATCTCAGCAATTAGTTCAGAGATTCTTTGTTTTTTATTTTGTTGATTATCGTAAATATCCTTAAAAAGACCCGAAAGGTTTTTACCAGGAAATAATTCAAAGTCCGTACTCATGATTTTACCATATTATGTTGTATATAAATATAGTAAATGAAAAAACCTCACCGAAGTGAGGTTTTTAGTTATTTGAATTTTGAAATCAATTCTCTATTTTGTTCTAATCTTTTAATCAATTTTAATTGTGATTTTCTTCGTTTACCCCAAACTGTTTTTGGTGTATTGTTACTTCTACTTGTTCCCATAAACTAATTTCTCTTAATTTTTCTTTTTATACATTCCACTTTTTTGTTGGGCCTTTATAGTTTGTTTGGCCATCTTTTTACGATTTGCGGTTTTTCTTTCTCGGTTGGTCATTATTCTTCCTCCTTGATTTTACCACACTTCAAACATTCTTCTTCTCCATCACCATCAACATCACCCCAAACATGGTCACATTGTCTATGTGCAAAGTATTCATCAATAATACCATCCCCATCGAAATCAATACCATCCATAATACCATCACCATCTTCATCGATTTCTACACCAACTCTTGGTTGTGGTTCTACAACTTCTATTTCATTTACAACTGATTTTGGTGGTGGTGGTAAATCAGGTGCATCTCCACCTAATGTATTAGATAAAGAAACTCCATCTTCTTCATCCATCTTTTGTACTAACATTTTATCCTTATCAGTATCACTAAACCAGTAATCAATAATTTTACCATACGAACCAATAAAGGCACCTAACATAAGAAGTAATAATTCTTTCCATTCCTGACCTACAACTGTTTCAGTATGAATTGAAATTACAATACCCAATGTTAATAATAAAAAAGTAAATAAAACGATGGCTGTTATTAACCATCTTCGTTTCATCATTGAATATAAAAGGTCTCTAAAACCTGTGTTTTGTGGTTGTTCCATTTATGTAATCTCCTATTTTTTTTATATATAAATATAAAATAAAAAACCCCAACGATTAATTGGGGTTAGTGTTTTACATAGAATTTGAAACTATCATTTCTTGTAGTTTATTTACTTTATTTCGTAATCGATATAATTCTAATTCATCTTTATAATATTTTCTATCACCTTTTAATTTTATCCATTGCATTTCACCATTATTAAAGTATGCCTTAGTACCATTAAAATCTACCCAAGTTCCGTGAATAATATACCTATCGTTTGATTTTAAATAATATCCCGATTGGAAAACTTTACCATCTTGATACGAAGTAAATTTATATAAATTAGAATCTATTTCTTGTAATTGTTTTGTTTGACCGTAAGTTGATAATGATACAAAGAGTATCAAAATCGTAAGAATGTTTTTTATCATGATATACCCCTTTTTTTATAAGTATATCAATGTTAAGAAATTGTTACCAAATAAATGTTAAATGTTATCTCAATGTTAAATGATTTTCTTCTTCACTATATAGTTGTGTAAAACCAAAGTATCCATTTCACAATTCAAGAATGTTTTTACCGCGGTTTCAGGGTCTAATACCATTGTTTGGTCTTTTAGATTGAATGAAGTATTTAACACAATTGGATAACCATTATCTACCTCCAACTGATTAAGTAGTTTGTAGATACGAGTGTGTTGTCTATTATTAAGAGTTTGTATTCTTGCAGAACCATCAATGTGAGTAATCGCCGGTAAGTTCTTTTGATGTTCTTTCTTTACCTTAACTACTTGGTTCATATAAGGAACTAATTGTTTGTACTCAAAATACTTTAATCGTTCTTCTTCTTTTACAATTGGTGCAAAAGGTCTGAACCCTTCTCTCTTTTTAATTACACGATTAACTCGTGCCTTCATTTGAGGGTCTCTTGGATTAGCAAGAATAGAACGATTCCCAAGGGCTCGAGCACCGAACTCCATTCTACCTTCGAACCAACCAATGACATTACCATCAGTAATTTCTCTACTAATGATTGGGATAATTTGTGAGTGGTTTTTGTATTCATACCAAACATCATCTTTATATTTTTCTAAAACTTCTACTATCTCTTCGTTTGTATAAGAAGGACCTAAATAAGGATTTGTATTAACAACTCTTTTCTTATTGTTCATTTCATTATACCAATAGTATAATCCTGCACCGATTGCAGAACCAGCATCAGATGGTGCGGCTGGAATCCACAATCCTTTGAATGGAGTTAAATCTAAAATCTTACCATTTGCAGTTCCATTGTATGCACAACCCCCACTCAAACATAAATTATTAGCAGGTCTTAATGCAATTGCACGATTTAATAATTTAAAGAAATATTTTTCATAAGTTACTTGAACTGCTGCAGCAAAATCTTTATGTTCTTGGGTAAGTTCTTCTTCGGGTAATCTATTTAATAATCCAAAGTGTTCACCCAACTTTTCGTTGAACATCATATCATCTGACCAATCGTAATCAAAGAAATTCATGTTGATTTCAAATCCATTAGTTTCGGTTGGTGAAATAATATCATCAAACTTTTTTAAGTAAGTATATGGATTACCATAAGGTGCAAGACCCATAACCTTATATTCACCTTCATTGGGTTTAAATCCTAAGAATGCAGTCATTGCAGAATAAAACATTCCCAATGAATGTGGAAAATGAATTGTTTCTAATTTGATGATTCGATTTTCATCACCGTATGCAATTGCAGTAGTTTCCCACTCTCCAACTCCATCTACCGATACAATCATTGCCCGTTCGTATGGAGATGTATAATATGCGTACGCAAGATGGGAAAGATGATGTTCTGAATAAAACACGGTTGAGTTTGGAAATTGTTTTTTAATTTCTTTTTCTACCTTTTTATATTCTTGTTTATTTCTATAAATGATTTCTTGTCTATGAACTTCTCGAAAGAACCCACCTCTCTTTGTAGATTTTTCAATTCTATCTATTTTGAGTTTTGGGTTTTCATAGAAACAAACTATCTCAATATCATCTTTGGTTATTTTTTCATTTTCCAATAACCAATTAATTGTATTGGTTGGGAAGGATGAATCGTGTTTAATACCAGTGAATCTTTCTTCTTCACACGCACCAATCACTTCACCATTTTTAATTAAAGCAGCTGCAGAATCATGGTAACCAGAACTAATTCCTAAAATATAACAATCTTTAATCCTCATCATCAAATATATCGTCTTCTAAATCTAACTTAGAAGTATCAATCCAAAATGGTTTATCTTTTACCGAAAATTCACCATCTTCAAGATACTCATTTAACATTTTTTTCTGATGTTGTTTCATTACATTTACAACCTTAGTAATGTAGTGAGTTTTACAATCAGTCATTTCTCTAATAAGTAGATATAAATGTTTTTTATTAAAATTTTCTATGTATTGACTTCTACGAAAAAGTTCTAATACTGCGTCTGCAATTTGTATATCTCTTTTCTTATTAAATACGGTTGCAAGGTGTCTATCCCAATACTCTAACATTATATCTTTAAACTCTCGGAACTCACCTGCCTCTTCCATTTCATAGTAATCATTTTCGGGATTCCATGATTCTGGCATTTCTGATAATAAGGCATTTTGTTTCCATCGTTTAAAGTTACCATTATTTTTTAAAATCAAATGATTCTTTGCAATAATAGTAAAGTATGAGAATGCTCTACCCTTACCTTCTTTGTACATATGCATTTTTTCAATCATGGTGGAAACCACCTCTGTTTGAATATCTTTTTTAGGTACATCAAAGTACGAGAATTTAAATGTATTGATTACATTCTCTGCTAATTTTTCAAATGGATACTTAATTCTATCTTCATAAATCTTAGACCTTTTCATTGGGTCTTTTGTTTTATTATACTCAACGATTGCATCTTGAGCAGGAGTACCAAAATATATTTTAGATTTTGGTTTTCTTTGTTTTGTCATATTAAAGTTCTTGATTTAAATCTTCGATGATATTTTTTAGTTGTTCGAATGTTGCACCAACCTCATCATCTTTTTCAAAAACTTCACGAGTATCAATATCTTTCATTTGTTGTAATGCAGTTTCAACACGAATTCGTGTTCCTTCTACAACTTCAACAAGAGTATCTTCTAATTCTTCGTTTTGTTTTATGAGATTTCTAACGCCAATTAAAAAGGTGATGTTTAATACAACCGAAATTGCTAAAATTATATAAATAGTTAACATAAGTTTTATTTTTTTGTGGTAATGATATTAGATTTTATATTTTGTAGTAAATCTAATTCATTTTGGAATACCGTTTTTTCAAACTCGATTCTATCTCGTTCAATATGTTCTTTAACAACTTTAGTTACATAATCAGTAAATGTAATTGCTGATTGAGCAACATAACTAAATTTGTGATTGGTAATTGTAACTGCACTATCACCAATTCTTACCCAATAACCTTTTCGTTTGTTTGTAATATAAAACTTACCACTAATTGGTGCAGTTAAACATTCGGTATCGTCTTGTTCAAACAATAAATTAATAATATCAATAATCAATTGTTCGTGTTCTTGTGGTTTGTAACTTGGGAAAAACTTTTCTTTAAAGTAACTGAATAAATTTGTGTTGTCCATTTTTTTAAAATTTAGATTTTAGATTTTCTCTTTCAATAATGTTTTGTAAATTTACAATATAATTTGGGTCTTCTGCATAAGATTGAGATAAGTAGTTGAAATAATCTCTTTCGTTTTTAATCTTGTGTAAGTAAGTTGATGAATAAAATGCGTAATCATAAACTGATTCTAACCAAGTGTCATAGTATGCATGGCCATGTTGTGTACCACCTGCAGTGTTAATTCTCTGCCGTGCTTGTTTCATTCCAAAAAGATTGTTGTTTTCATTAAACATTTTGGAAGTAAAATTTCCTGTCTCTAATTTTGCCTGTGCAAGAACGATATGTGGAAATTTGAAATTTAGTTCTTTTATTCGTTGAACTAATTTGTCTTCGGTAAATTCATTGTACTTTGAAATGATTACCTCAATTTCAGATTCAGTATAATTCATTGAGTTTACTCTATTAACTTGAGAAACTGCCCCAAGTGTTAACATAATAGATGTCACAAAAATGAATTTACTTGTGTGTTTGGAAAAATTTACTTTCCTAAACTCTCTTGATTTTTTGTCATAAATGTAAATCATAATAGTTTAAATTTGTTATATTACAAAGATACGAAAAAAAACCCAAACTACCAAACTTTTATATAGTTTTTTTATGCTTCACCTCTTGGCCCTTTAAAAAGGGATAGTTTTTTATATAACTCCAAATCTTCTTTTTCTTGTTCTTCAAATTTTTTTAATTGATTTTCAACATCTTGCAGGTTTCGTTCAATTAATTTAACAAGTTTTTTTTCTGAAATTATTTCCGATTGAACTAAAATATCACATAGTGTATTTATAACCACAGTTTGTTTTAACAAACTATCGTTTAGTTTTTTTAGTATTTCTTCTTGAAGTGATATCATGTAATAGTTGTTTTAGTTCCCCCTCTGTCTCATCGGCATAAATCAAATCTCCAAAAGATTTATTAATACTCGGTTCAGTAAACCCCAACGCGGAGGCCATGCGTACGCACATAACTTTGAACTCGTGGATGGTCATATCATCCGGTACTTTGAATTCAATTTCTGAGGCTTCTCTACAATCCTCTAACAACTCATCTGTATATTTAAATATAAGTTTTGCCATAATTTAGTATTTTTATAGAATTTCTACACCAGGAATAAGAGTAGCTTTCTTATATTTCATAAATTCAGTAGAACCATTTGGTAATTTAACCATAACCATTTCGTTTCTACCATAAGTTTTTGGTGCAATATATGTTGTAGAATATCTTCTATCTGAATCAGTAATAAGTTTACCATTCAAATGGTCAATCTCATGTTGTGCACAAACACATTCCAACAATCCTTCATCGGAAAAGAATTCATTTGAATCTTTCCAAGTACTTCCTTGGTTATCGGGAGAAAATATAACAGTACCCAAGTTATCACACTCAACGGTAAATGTTTTGTGTCTAACTGTCTTTACTGGTTTTCTCATTGTTTTAGGAATAGATAAACATTGTTCTACATACGCAACGGTATCCTTTGATACTTCAACTACAACCGGATTAATCAATACAAGTGGTTCTTTAACATTGATGACACATGCACGAACATCTAAACCAAGTTGATTTGCAGATAATCCAATCCCACCATATTTTTTTAATCCCTCCAACAACTTAATTGAGATATCATCAATCTCTTCTTGGGTCATTGGTTTTGGTTGAATTTGTTTTGTAAGTTTTGAAGGATTTGTAATTAATGCCATAATATATTATTTATTTGAGTGATATGGGTTTATAAATTGTTTTTTATAATACTCATCGGTGTATTCTACTGAATCTGGAAAAATTGATTTTCGTGTTTCTTCGCTTATTAAAGTTCGTTCAGATACATCTCCACCAAGAGGTCTTTCGTAAATAGTTTTACCACCATCAGGCGATTCAAATATTTTTTTACCTTTCATTTCTTCCATTAATTTATCTTGGAATTCTCTTTCTTTCCAATATAGTTCTCTTACTTTTGCACCCAACTCCATATTGTTAGGATACATTTCTACTAATTCTTTAATTTTCATTTGTGGTAGGTATTTGATGTTGTAAATTTATTTATTAAAATCAAAAGTTAATTGTTTGCCAATTGATTTTAGTTTAGTTTCCAATCGTTCAACTTTTTCTTTATAACCTTGTTGTGTCCAACCATCGTTATAAGGGGATGTTGCTTCAATCTTTGCATTAAACAATTCCCATTCAAGTGCTTCTCGTGTTTGTGTAGTTTCCATATTACTCTGCAATGTTTAGATATTTTTGTAATAACCAAGATGATGATTGAACCTTCTCACCCAATCCCCATACTGAATCTATTCCAAATGTATTACATACATCGTTTTCGGGTGTAGTGGTTTGAGTTCTATCTCCACCATTTCCAAATGCCATATCTCCTTTTTCTAAAGGACCTCCTTTGGCTCTTACAAATCTATATCGTGAATGTTCAATAAAATCAATTGCAGTTTCATCATTATGCATTTTAGGATTCATTATATAAACATAATCTACTCCTTTAAGATTTTCCATAATGAATTTTCTTTCTTGAGCATCCATAAAAGATTTACCTTTCTTTCTTCTCAACCAAGCATCATTATTTAATCCAATCCAAACTTCTTCTGCAAGTTCTTTTGCATTATTGATACACTCGATGTGGCCTTTATGAACAGGGTCAAAACCACCACTAATTAAAATTACTTTATATTTTTTCATAGGTTTTCAAATTATATTATACAAATATACGAAATTATTTTCTAAAAACAAAATTTTCTTTCCAAGTTTTTGGATCTATTTGATGGTTTGGGAAATTGGAATTGTGAATTTCAATGTATTTTTTATGTGTTTTAGAACTCCCCAATTGTTCAAAGAATACAATATTGTTTTTATTTAATGAATCAAATAAATCTTCTGCAAATGGTCTTACCAATAAAGTTTGGATGGAAAGTTCTTCCCAAATAATATTATTTTTAAGTAACACATTACCAATTGGGAAATGTGATTGTTGTTCATTATTTCCATCAAATAAATTTACAAACTTTTTTAAGGGTTTAAAAGGGCCGCCTAAATAATAATCGTTTATCCAAAGTTTATCAATTTCCTTAGTACCAGCCGAACTTATATAAAGTTTATCAGATTCCCATACTTGTTCTAAAATAACATGCCAATCACTTATCATATCACATCTATGTAATAATACTTTATCATATTCATCTTCATTTTCAATTGAATTTAAAGCATTCATCCAATGATACCACATTCTAAAATTATGTGTTTTGTCATCTCCCCAAGTATCCTTTACAAGTAATAATTTTGCATGGGGTATTAATTCTTTTACTAAATTTATTTTTTGACTAGGTACATTTTTTTTAGTTCTATATGAATTTTCCCATGTAGAAATTAAAACATCAACCTTATCTAAGTGATATAGTTGTTGTGGTATAACTGAGAATGTTCTAAATTCTCCAAAAAATATTAATAAAGTTTTTTTACTTCCAGTTGAATTCATTGCCAAAGTGCCCCCATTGTGATGTTTGTGAAAATATTGGTTTTTTTAAATCTAAATATTCTATTATTCCGTTTGGTGATAAATCATAACCTTCAACTTTTTGAAACCAAAGTCCGGTTTCGGTATTTATACCATCCTTATTTCCTTTGATTGCTGCTTGTACCGGTTGGTCATATCCAATAGCATATGATAATTCCACCATAGCATATTTTAAATCGTGTTTTTTTAAAGTATCTACTGCAATTTTACGGGCCATGTATGCGGCACTTCTATCTACTTTTGTTGCATCTTTTCCACTAAACGCACCACCACCAATTGGAATACGAGGTCCATAAGAATCTACTGCAAGTTTTCTACCAGTCAAACCTGCATCGGCATCAAACCCACCCATGTTCCAATCTCCGGCCGGGTTACATAATGTTTTTGATACTTGTAAATCTATATTAGTTATGGTTTGATTTTTAAAAAATTCAGTTATTAATTCTTGTAAATGTGTTGCCTTTGCATTTTGAAAAGATGAAACAACGGTTGTATCACTTCCATTAATTGTTACTTGAGTTTTACCATCGTATGGATAATACTGATAAATAAATTTATTTAAACTTCTTGCAAGCTCATATTCAAACGGCATTAGTGTTGGTGTTTCGGCACATGCATAACCAATCATAATTCCCTGGTCTCCTGCACCACCGATATCAACTCCTTGTGCAATTTCGGGTGATTGTTTAGATAAGTGAATAGTTACATCTTCTACTCCACTTATTTCTTTAACCACTTCAATAATCTCATCATTGGAAACATTTCCTTGTGAGGTAACTTCACCGGTAATCCACACCTTACCATGTCCTCCCATTGTTTCAATTGCACATCGTGAGTTAGGGTCTTGTTCTAAAAATTTGTCTAATAGAGTATCTGATATTCTATCACACATTTTGTCTGGATGTTTCGGTGAAACAAATTCTGCTGTTCTCATGTATAAAAAATTAAATTACAAATTTTGTTGCCTCTTCTATTTCATCGAGTAATCCTTCACTCAATGGTTGTCTAAAATAAAAATCCATGTGAATCATTTTTTTAGCAAGGGCAAGGTTAATATTATATTCCGATGCGTGTTCTGGAAATGGTGCGTATTCATACAAAAATCCTATATCAGTTTTGTAATGTGCAAGATAATTGTATAATAAACATTGTTCATAAAATTGAACGGTAGTTGTTTGTTTATCTAACTCATCTTTCATTATATCCAATATCTTGTTGTAAATATTTTTTACCAAGAATGGGTTTTTAACTGCCACAAAAGAATTGTTTGGAAATGTTAACCAATCTAAAGGAATATCAATTTTATCCCTCATGTGTTGATATGGTTCTAAATAATAACGATTGATGTATTCTTTACCGCCAATTACTTCGGGTTCACCTTCTTTATAACCATAGGTTATAGTATGAGGTGTTTGAATGTTTTCAAATAAAAGAGTATCGAAATCTAAAATAACATATGGTTCGTTTTGTGCTTGCATTGCGTAAATCTTTGCAAGACCGTATGAATGTTCATTTACTCCCTTTAGTTCGGGTAAATATACTACCTCATCAAATTCAATCCCATATTCCCTAAACTTCTTTTCAGTTTTTCTATCAGTATAAAATGCAACATCCTTATAATGTCTTTTTGCAAATTTAACTGATAACTTTGCTAATTTAAAGAACAAATCAGATTGACCTTTCCAATAATTATCAATAATAGTATAACTATATATAGCTCTTGTAATCATATTTTACATAGTTGAATTTCTAACATCCCACATAAAATTTCTCAATTGTGTCAATTGATAAATCATTTTTTCTGGTTCAACCGTTCCTTTTTTAATTTGAACGATTAAATCATCGATTGATGCAACACCTATATTAAGAGCATCTTCTCTTGAATTTAAAAAGTTATCCGATACTCGATGTTTTTTTGCAATTTCTTGTAAGTTCATAATTTCTATTTTTTAATTGTTTCTAATCGTAATATTTCTTCTTTAATTTTAATGTTATATGGATTCCAAGTTATATTATCCAATAACCATTTTCTATAATAAGGTGGTATAGATGCAACTGGTTTGTTTTTATATTTACCAAATGTCATATATACCTTTTGTATTTCTCCTTCTTCGTTTACTTGTTCTGCAAGATTTACTCCACCCTCCAAGTGTAATCCTATCTCGTGAATAGGTACGCCGGTAATCTTCTTCTTATTCTCTCCATAGAGTTCCCATGTTCCATCTTCATCCTCTTTGTAGTACAAATCCTCTACCTTACCAAATCTATCCACAGAGCCCACGAAATCAACTACAATACAATCTTTCTTATTATTGTGGATACGAGTACCCCTTCCAACAAACTGATACCACCATGAGATTGATGCAGTTGGTCTACCACTAATTAAACAATCCAATTCGGGATAGTCAAATCCTACGGTTAGAACATTTACTTGTACGATAACTCTGATTTGTTGATTTCTAAATTCCTCAATGATTCTATCTCGTTCATCTTTTGGAGTTCCACCATGAACTACTGCTGCTTGTGGAATCTTTCTTGCAAGATTGGTTGCTTGTTCTATGGTTGGTACGGCAACAAGAATAGATTTTCTATCATGAAGTTCGTGTACCTTTTTAACAATCTTATCACCAATGTTTTGATTCTCATAAGCACGGGCAATAGAATCGGATGTGTATTCTGCTCCACTTGAATTATAAACAAGAGCACCAGTATCAAAATCATAGGATTGGTAAACAAGAGGAGTCCAATATCCTAACTTGACAATATCTTGAATTTGGGAAACATGAAGGATGTGTTTAAAGAATGCACCTTTACTTGAACGATTGGTTAACATAACCAATTTTGAGTAAGGGCCAGTATCACCCATGTTAGATTGAAGTTTCAATGGAGTTGCAGTTAATCCAAGAATATGAGTTGCTTTCATAGCATCTATAAACCTTCTTAACTGACCTGATTTTTCTCGTGGGTATCTATCACACTCATCTATGATAATTTTAGTTACACCCATTTCTCTGAACTTGTGTGCAATGTTAATGATAGAACCGATGGTTGCATAAGTAACATCACCCAATTCTTTACTTCCCATTGAAGCAGAATAGATTGATGCAGAACCACCAAAGAAAATAAATTTATTATAGTTTTGTTCTAATAATTCTTTTGATGGTTGGAGTACGATAACCTTTTCACCTATACCTTTTGCTATATGTGCAATAACAATCGATTTACCGAATGCAGTAGGTGCAACGATAATCGATGGTGCCATTTTTGGTAATTTAAAAAATTCAATACCAATGGTAACTGGTTCAACTTGGTTTTCTCGTAACTTCACAATTTATATTTAGTTCGGTACTTTTGTTCAAAAGACCTCCCAATTCCAATCTCTAATATTTCGTGTTCATTTGGTATTAAGGGTTTTCTTTTATTCGAATCAATAATATCATCAACCCTTGTATTAGTAAATATTTCAATTTGTATTTTTGAGTTTTTTCTCGGACCTCTATGAACAACTACTACATCGAGCATTCGATTCATATTACTCATACTATAATGTTAAGTTATATAATAGTAGTCCAATCATTATAATAACTAACCCTCCGAATGCATATGCAGCAAGCATCTCATTTGATTCTTGTTGTCTTTTACTTCTACCTTGACGGTATTTTATATCTTCTTGATTCATAACTTATTATTTTAAAAATGGTAATATTGCTAATTCTTTGGCCTTGGCCTCTACCATAATATCAACATCAATACCGTATGTGTTTGGTAACTCATTGATATAATCAGAATGTGCCTGGTCTTTTAGTTTTGAATTGTTCTCATGTAAAGATTTAGATTCTGAATAATGAACAATTGGTTTGATACCTTGTGGCCAAGTACTTACGGCCAACGATAGGGCCTGTTCTTCGGTGAGTCCCCCCGTCTGAAACTTATGATGGTGGTAATCAAAAACAATAGGTATGCCAATTTTCTCATGGATATACATTAAATCTTTTACACTATACATAGTGGCCTTATCATCATTCTCAACGGTCAATCGTGATTTTACTGAATCGGATAATCGTTGGAAGTTTTCACAAAATCTATCCATGGCAGAAATCTTATCACCATACACACCATTACAATGAATGTTAATCTTGTTGTAAGGAGTACGAGATAAACCTAACATATCAAATATCTTACCATGAATCTCTAAATCAGTAATTGTGTTTTGTACTACTTTCTCGTTGGGAGATACAAGTACATTGAAAGGACCAGGATGACAGGTAATACGAATACCATGTTTCTTGGCAAAGATACCACATGCTTGTAATACGGTCTCAATTCGTTTGTAGTATGGAGAATTTTCTATACCATACTCGGATGCCCAAGGGAACATATCAGATGATAAACGAAATACTTTGATATTGTTCTGAACATTCCATTCTAATATCTTGAATAAATCTAATGAGTTTTGTAATCCTAACTCACCTGCGTATTCAATACCTTTCTCGTTAAAGGTTTTCTTAACCATAGAACGATTGGTAGTAACCTTGGGTTTTTGAGAACCAAGAGTCATATTAATACATGCATAACCTAAATTCATAATTGTGTAGTTTTAAATTTTATACTACAAATATACAAAAAATATTTCACATTACCAAATTTTAAAGAGAAAAACTTTCACCACATCCACAAGTTCTACTTGCATTAGGATTCACCCACTCAAATCCTTTACCGTTTAATCCGGTTGAATATGTTAATTCAGTACCGGCAAGATAAAGAACCGATTTATAATCTATGAGTACTTTTAATCCATCTCCTACTTCCACAACTTCATCGTATTCGGTTTTGCTATCATCAAAATCCATTACATATGAAAGACCAGAACACCCTCCACCCTTTACACCAACTCTCAAATAATGAGTATCGGGAGTTATACCTTCTTCCATCATCAATCCAATAAGATGATTTAGTGCTGTTCTTGAAACTGTTACCATTTAATAAGTTTTTGAATTAAAATCAGTTGGGTATTTTTGTTGTTTTTTATATTCCTCTACTGCACTTTGATTTCCACCTTGGAACTTAATCCAATAATCAATTGCCTTTCTATCATTAATCCATCTTTCAGATTTTTTCCAATCAAACCAAGGATGTAAGAAATATGGTTTACCCTCAAATGGCGATTTCCATCCACCATTTTCATATGCAATTCTTAATTCTTCTTCGGATATTTTACCGTCTCCATCTAAATCCATTGCTCGTTCTTCATCTGAAATGATTCCATCACCATCTACATCTAAACCACTTTCATCTAAAGTATCTAACCCATCATTAAGAGTCACATCCCAATCATCGTACAACCCATCTTCCTCATCGGCCTTCATCATTTCTACAAGAAGTTCTCGTTGGGTTTCTTTATCTGGTTCTTCACCATAGAGTTCTCTCTTTTGAACAACTTTCTTTTTATCCTCCTCACCTTTATCAACTTTCATTGCGTTGTTAAATGCAACTACAAGTGCAACGGCAAGTGGGTCAAACACAAATATGATAATAAGAATAAACCAGTTGATGATTACATCCATTGGTTTACCTAACAACCCACTCAAGTATTCTAATGGTCCTAATTCAGAACCAACCTCGGTGTTTGTATCTATTTGTAGAATTTGTAATTGAATTGATTGTAAGGAATCAGCAGCAACCTGTCTTTTAGATTGTACTTCCTTTCTATTCTTTTCTTCTTCAGTAATACGAGATTGTGCAGCTCTAAGTTCTGCAGTTGATACCGTGTTTCTTATATTACCATCTGAATCTTTATATTGTATTTGTTGTGATTTAGCAGATGATAGAGTAGAAATGTTTTCTGAGATTCTTTCCAACTCTTTATCATAACGAGTTACATCACTTTCCCAAAACTTTTCTTTTTGTTGTAGGAATACTTTTTCTTTAGATGTTACCGAATAAGTTTTGAATGTATCTTGGAATGCAGAAGTTAAGAATCCATAGATACCTAATGATGTTATTAATACTAACACCAAGGTTGCACCCAATAGATACATTCGGAATCCTTTGTTAATTTTTTCCCAATAGTTATAAAGATAACCCGCAACAATAAGTTTGGCCAATTCTAAAGAAGAGGCCATTAATATTACAGAAAGGGAAGCACCAGCAAATAATTTAGCCAAACCAGTTACCGAAAAGAATGCGGCATTGAATGCGATAAATAATGCTGATAACCCTAATAATAGAGTTCTTAATTTCATTTTATGATATATCCACTATCTCTTGGATATTCTCCAGTCCTCGTAGAATTTCTCGTAAATACTTTTCGGCAATTTGTGGGTCAGATGGTCTTTCACCATTCATCATTCCAAGTAAAACTTTGGTTCTACTTTCCAATGAACTAATTGTATCACCTACTCGTTGTTTGTAAACATCTTTCATAATTATAGAGTTTGTTATATGAATATAAATATTAAAGTATAAAAAAAGGGTGGTTTTTATCCCACCCTTCAAAAAATACAAGTTGAAAAAATTAATAAGAGATTCTGAGAGTTTTACTTTTTCTTTCGATTTTTTTATCAATTAACAAAGTTAATAAACCGTTTTCAAATTTGGCATCTGTCTTAGTTCCATCATAATCAGTACCAACGGTTAGAGTTAAATTAACATCTTTAACAAAACGAGAAGTACCTTCTCCCTTTGTTGCTTTGATTGTGATTTCATCTTCGGTTGCTTCCAAGGTAATATCCTTTGGATTATGACCAAGAGTGTTAATAGTTACTTTTTGTTTTCCATCCTCTTGAACTTCCACTTCAAATGAATTGTAGTTTGAAAATCTACGAGTAGGGGTTGTAAATGAATCTTTTGCTAGTTCATTAAATAATCTGTCAAAAGTTGTTAATGTGTACATAGTTTTTTCCTTTTTTTAGTTAAACATTTATACTATAAGTTACAATTTATATACCACTCGATATTTTATGACATTATGTCAGTATTTTTTAAATACCAATGACAAATTGTCATTATTCATATATTTCTCTCTTGGTTAATGCCCTATAAAGAATTTCTATTTCTTCTTCTGATTGACAAAATCCCAATCCCAATGATTCTTCTAACTCAACAAAGTATTGACCTTTGGGTAATCCTATTTGTTTGTATTCATCGTTACAATTAGAAATAAGTTTTAAACAATCCTCATCGGGGTTATCTTTAGGGAGTGGTAACATATAGTAATAATATACATATGTTTCACCTTCCTCATCCTCATCTTCTTCTATTTCTTCTACCTTAAACCAACCTTGTTTTTCAAAGGTATCTTCGGTGATAGGAGTTTCGGGAAATTCTATAATATCTTCATTAATCATTCTAAAACTATTTTAATTGTTTGTCTGATATTCCATTCATTAACCTTACAATCAACCACCAATGTATCAGTTCTCATACTATAAATTGGTGCGATGACTGTATTGATTTCACCATCAGTACCAACATACGATGCCGTATTAATTGTTGGAACTAACACATCTTTCCAATTTGTTAATGGGGGTAAATTTACATAAGTAAGTTCACCAGTAAAATAATTGATATAGGTTTTAGTTATTTCTGCAACAACTTGTCCCTTTAATAACCACCAATATAAATTACTTTCCCATTCTACTTTAGTTGGTTCGTATGTGTTAGAAACTCTACCAGTAATACGATGTATTGTTTGATTAGAAGTTGGGTTTAGTTTTAAGTGGTAGTACCCATTATTATCCATAGGTAACCTACCATCCAATTCTAATCTAAGTTCTGATTGTAAAGGTAATAACTCTTCTTTCTCACAAGAAGTTAAAAAGAGTATTACAATAAGTAATCTAAAATACTTTCCCATGTTGGATATTTTCCAGTTTTACCATTTTCGTAATTTACTCCGAACTGAAGTAATTCACCTTTGAACTCACCGGCACCATTCTTAGTTCTATCATCAATTAGGTAATCACCCAACAACAAATCCTTTCGGTGAGTAATGAACATTTTCTTGTGGAATAGATTTCCAAAGTAATCTTCAATCCAAAATCTCTTATCCATTGCTGCCATCGGGTTTCCCCATGGTGCAGCAGTTGCAATAAACAATTCATACTTACCACTCTCATGTAGTTTTTTGATGGCCTCTATCGCTCCCTCCATTGGTGGAGCGTTTCGGAACAAACCTTGAATGTGGTCGGGGTGTGATTTATATCGTTCTACTAAGTGTGGGTGTTGTGTGAAGAAGTTTTCTATGGCCTTACCGAAGTTCACAATAACTCCATCCATATCGATGTAAACAATTTTTTTAGTCATTTTCTTTTCTTTATCTCTTATTACATAGTAAATATACGAAATTATTTTCTATTTTCCAAATGTAATCATAGTTTTTTTCCAAACTCCATTAACTTTTTTTAGTGCATTGTAGTTTCCATTATGATAATTTTCTGCAACAATTTCATCTTGACCATCTCCATCTAAATCATCAAATTTAAATAGTGTCCATCCTTGAAAATCTTTTTCACCATTTATATAATTACCATCTAATGATTCTTTAAATATCTCCTCATCTTTGGTGAATGATAAGTTTGTGTTATAATACAAAGTAAGTTTGGTTTTTAAATATTGTGGGTCTTGTGAACCATCGGGCAATCCACCAACAAATGCTAACTCAACTAAATCCAAGTCACCATCTGAATCAATATCAATTATTTCAAAATCTTGAACATCGGTAAAAGATGGTTTTGGTAAGTAAACAACTCGATTTGAATTATCAAATTTGCCTTGATTATTTAATACAATTGCAGCTCGTTCATCATGAGGACCTCTCAATATCAAATCATTCCAGCCATCCTTATCCATATCAACAATTTCATAAGTAAGTATATCTCTAACAAACGGTAGGTTATTCATTTCTATTGTTTTTGTAAAGTTTCCTTTACCATCACCGTACCAAATAAATGTAGCCGTAATTACATCAACAAACCCATCACCATTTAAATCTCCTGCGGCTCCATTATAGAACCAATAATCAGTTGGATTCGGAATTGTTTTTATATCAAATTTACCATTTGAATTTCCAATCAATACCGTAAAATTACCACCGTATGGTCTTTCGATAATACCCAATACAATATAATCTGTAATCCCATCATTATTTATATCAGTTTTTAAAATCTTATATGCATGGATTCCATCAGTTGATTGATTGAAGTATTCGGTTGTACTTGTAAAATGAAAATTATCTCCCTTATTTATATACCAAGCTAACTTAACATCTCCATCATTTATGTGATATGTCATTAATATATCTTGGTGTCCATCATTATTAATATCTGCATATGCATGTCCATTACCATAATATCCTTGAGTTGTTCGTTCTCGGTTATCGATGATTGGGTTATAATCATAAAAATCATTTGACCAACTGAAGAACATACCACTGCGTTGATTTAAATAAGATTCTTTATGAAGTGGGTATGGTTTTGAATTTGTTGTGGAAGTTGTTGGTGGTAAATTTATTTTAGTGGTATCTTTTTGTATCAATTCCATTTGTTCTTCCATCTCAAGGAAGATTTCATCTTTTGAACAAGAAGCAAGTAATAAAATACTTGCAATAAATAATAATTTTTTCATTCTTTTAAATTTTAATTTTCGTATCGTTTAAATCCATGTATGATTGTTCTTCCCGAAGGATTATCAATCCCTTCTAATTGGGATTCTCTTTGGGTAATCATAACTTTTGTTAAATCTAATAGTTCTTTGTCCTCTACTTTTTTCAACCAATCGGTAAACAAGTAGGTCAGTAATTTACTTTTAATTGCGTTTATCATATTAAGTGTTTTAAAGTTTACATACAAATATAAGAAAAAAATTTGAATCTACCAAATTTTTTATCTATAAAGTGTTACAAATGAACCGAAGTTCTTATCAAATGTTTTGATTAGATTTTCATAATCACCACTTCTCATATTTCTGAGGATGATTTCTATCTCATCGGAATCCAACCCAAGTTGTCTACCAAGTTTACTTGCCGTTCCTAATAGGAAGAAGGCGTTACCTTGAGGTCCTGTCAAATCAATCTCAATTCCTTTTGTTTGTTCTTTCTTTAGTATCATATTTTCAATCTTTATTACATAGTAAATATACAAAAAAAAGTCGAGATTACCAAATATTTTATGAAGTATTTTAAAAAAAAAATAACTCATTGGTTATCAATGAGTTATATATTATTAATGAATCTTACTAAGAAAATGATTTTCCAAGATATCAATCATTCTATTGCTTTTTATTAAATTTTCATAGTTCCACTCACAACTTCTTTTTATATTATCGTGGTTGTATATAAATGATAATTTAATAGCAGCATTAATAACCGAATCAATATCGGTACAATCATATTCACCAATCAAATCATCAAAAGTGGTAAAACCAAAATTTTGTAATTGGTTTAAATGCATTTTTGTACCATATATAACAAATGGTCTTTTTAAATAAATTGGTTTAATTGTTTTTTCGGTAATGTGAGTTGGTGAATCGCCATGATTCGTTTCAATTACAATATTAACTTTTGAATCATAATACCATTTTGGATTTATTGTGTAAAGATGTTGGTCTGCCGTATCTAATTCTGCACCATACATCACATCATCTTCTAATTGTATTGATTGAAAGTTATCAACATCAATATTCAACTCCTTAACCAAAGATGAATTTCGCATCAAATTTGGATTTGTTTTATTTGCAACCAACGATAAATTAGTATAAGATAATAAACCTCGTTCTGATAATCTATTTACAAAATTAAACTTATGTATATGGACTCTTCTATTTAAGCAAAGAAAATCTTTTGTAGGTGTAATATCATTATATTCTGATAAATTTGTAATATATTCTTTCATTTTAAGTGGTGTTGCTAAAATAAAATGAGGAAAATATAAATGTTTTATTTGGTGATATCCATATTGAATAGTTCTTGGTTTAGAGGATGCATTTGTTACTAAAAAAAATCTATTAAAATTTAAATTTATATTTTTTAATTTATTTAAAAATATTATTCGTTCTTCATCTATAAAGTCATTAGCCTCGGTAGAATAATCTGCCAAAAAATAAAATCCTAATTTATTTAAGTCATCTAATAAATTTAAAAAACTATCCGTATTTGTTTTGTGTTCTAAATTTATAGATACACTCGTTTCCCAAAAAAATATTATAATATTTTTATCTTTAGGATTCACATAATCCTTATTAAATTCTTGAAACGAAATATTACAATACGTTTCTATCAATCCCTGTATTCCCGTACCACCTATTAGTGGGTGATACCAAAATTTAATTCCACTTATCATATAACACTTTTTATAGGTTTTACAAATTCTTGTAGATTACTCCATGCAGTATCTCTTGGTAAAACTTTGTTTAATTCTTTTAAAAACTCTTTATGTTCTGGGTGGGTTGGTTTCCACACTTGATGATATAATAATTCATCTTCAGTAAAGGTATCCCAATCAGTAATTTTACTATAAAATATATTTCCTTTAATGCCAAATATAGAAATCATAATATCGTGAAAATCTTTCATTTCTTTGTAGTTATGTTTTTGAACAACGAACGATAGTTTAACCGATTTTAATGCTGGAATGGTTTCTATAAATTTTAAATTATCAATCAACTCATCCCATTTACCTCCCAATCTTACTTTATTTTCGTAAGTATCCTTAGTAGCAGCATCAATAGATATTTCACAACTCTTTACATATTTGTGAATGTTTGACATCGAATCCCACATTTTTTTATTCCATCGAGTTGCATTTGTATGAAGATGTATTTTTTCTAGTTTTGGCCACTTCTCTCTATCAAACTCTCGTAAAAAATCTCTAAAACCAACTGATATAAATGGGTCACCCGTGCCGGTTATATATATGGTTCTAACTTCATGACCAAAATCATTTTGAATATCAATGATATTTTGTTTAACGAATTTTATTTCATCACTATTGGCCATTATTAAACGAACTCTACACGATGGACATTTTAAGTTACAACTATCATCAAATGAGAATTGTACAATTCTTGGTGAATTTAATTTATTAGATTTATGTTTTTCAATTAACTCCACTAATGTAGTTGGTAAATTATCTTTATGGTATATAGGTTCAACCTTACCAACATTACCAAAAGATTTTATTTGATTTAAATATGGACATATTTTAGAATCACAATATCGATAACTACCATCTAAGATGGATTCTCTAATATCATACGCTTCATTTGAATTCCAAGCGTCATATGGAGTTGAATTTTCGGGTAGATTATTTCGTAACCACCCATCACAACATAAGAATCTTTTTGATTTTCTTACTTCTATTGAAGAGAATGGAACTGCACATATATAATTTTTTAAATCTTTGCTTTCCATTATATTATATTAGTTTTGTCAATTAAATCAGTTCTTAATCTATCTTTACTTTTTTCATCAAAAAAATCTTCATAATATTGAATTGGTGTTTGTAATACATCAGATAATATTTGTAAATCATTTTTCATCTGTATTAGCAATTTTTTTGAATCGTTTATAACTTTATCCGAAGGGGCTTTGTACTTGTATGGTTTTGTCGAATCATATCCTAATGGAATATTATGATAAATATATGTATATGACTCAAGGTGTTCTTTAAAATTTTTTCTACTTAATAATATTATCTCATCAAAATCTTTAGATAGTTGTATATTATTTGGGTGTTGAAATATTATTGTTTTTAATACAATATTATCTTGCCCATCATATAAAAATCTACCACTGCCATCAAACGGTTCGAATAATGGAATTAGTTTTTTTTCTTTTGCTATTTTATACAATAAAGAAGTTGAACCAGTTCTAGGTAAACCAATTATCAAAATCCTCATATTAATGTTTTATTTTCGGTTTGTCTTGTTGTAGATTTAATTGTTATATCAGAAATTTCAATGTTATAATCCAACTCAATGATAAAATTTAAAATTTTAAATAAATCCTCAAATTTTAGTTTATTATAATCACCTCCAAACATTTTGTTATTTTCCAATGTACTTGGATTAAAATTTATTATTCTAACTTTTTTATATGGGTTTGCTATATTTAATGTTTGTGATAAATTTATTAAATGTTTTTTATTAGAAACATACAAAGGACTAAAGCACCCGTCTTCGTGTATTGCAGAAGTTCCAAAGTTTATTATTGTTTTTTCTAAATTTTTCCATTTCTCAAATAACTCATAAAATACCAAAGATTGTTTTACATCTTTGCTATAAGCATGATTTAAAAACATATCACATGATTCTATCTTTGATATTATAACATCAATATCTTCTCTTAAATCTATTTTTATTATATCATTGTGTTGTCCCCATGCAATTGATGCATAGTTACCAAACCCATCCGATGTACCTGATATTGCTATTCTCATAATAACTTAGAGTTTGCTATATTTAAATGATATTTGTTTAAGAATAATATAAGTGACCATCGTTCACCTTTTGTTATCTTTTTTACTTCATGTTCTCTATCACTTCTCATCGTGTAAATAGTACCAACAACTTTTGGAAGTATTTCATCTGGATTATATGCAATAAATTCACCACCTTCATATTCATCGTTTAAGCAAACACCAATATTTAAAAGTTGGTCTGGATGATTTGTTGAATCATTATGTCTGGCAAATTCATTCCCAGTCAAATAACGATGTAAATAAATCTCTGGCATTTCGTATAGTTTATTATTGGGATATTCTGTTTTCAAAAAATCAGATAATCTATTAAAAATCCATTGAGTGGTTGAATCTCTAACTACAACATGATAATAATAATTAAAATCCTGTCTTTTAAATAAATTCGAAGAATGTGTTGATTTAAATATATTAGATAAATTTATTATTTCGGCACATTCGTTTTTTGTAAATGAAATCATAATATTTTTTTATTATCATATAATTTTAAATATTTAAAATTAGTATTTGTCATCCAAATGTTTAAGGCACACCTAATACCATTTACAACTGGCATTACCCCATGATATATTTTACTACCATCAAACGATATTGATTGTCCAATTTTTAATTCATACTTTTCAGAATCAGTTTGTTTATGTGTTTCGGATAACATGAATCTCCCATCTGTAAAATTATCATTTAAAACTATAACAGTTGTCAATTGTGAAGTTGAATCTAAATGTAAATCCAATCTCCTACCTTCATAATATTTAGTTATACTGATGTTGACATCTTTGATTTCAAACTCTTCCAATGGAAACCATAATTTGAATTTATTATCATCATAGTTTTTTATAAATCTATCAATGATTAATTTGTTAAAATCAACATCTGCTATTCTTTTACAATCCCACACTTCGGTTGGATTATAATTAAATTTTTTACCAACTCTATCTGCGTATTCAATAATTGAATTACATTCTTCTTTTTCAAAAAAATTATTTATCGAATAATTCATAATATTTTTTTCTCCGTAGTATCAGTTTTAAAATCAACAATTGGTTCGTTTACTTCTAACAAATCATGTAATTTTTTATACACATCATAACAACCAACTGGGCCGGGATGAAAATCTATCTCCTCACCAACTCCCTCATCCCAATTAGAAGTAGTCTGAATTAAAGTAACGAAGTCTGAAGTGCCTAAATAGAATTGTTCACTCCAAGTAACAAAGACTGGTTTATATAAATTTAACCATTTTTTTAAATTTTTTATAAAATTTATGTCATTTTGTCTAATACCGTTTACCCAATTATCACCCTCAACTAATCTTAACTGGTCTAATTTTTTGGCAAAATGCTTATCCTTAAAAAAATTTGGTGATTTATATGGGTTATCTATAAAAGTAGAATGTCTTTCACCATAGTATCTTCTAGGTAATCTACCTGCATCTGTAAAATATATAACAATTCTATCACCCTCGATGTAATCACCTAAATTTCCTAACTGAAATAATATAGAATAATTATCAGCTCCCAATTTACCGAACTTAATAACTTCATAATGGTTTTCTAAATAATGAGTCCAATGAAATTTAGGTAAGTGCCAATCAACAAAAGAATCACCAAAACAAAATAATCGAGGTTTCATAACTACTATTTTTTTAATTTTTTTTCCACCACCCAAATTGAAATTTTTTTTCATCAAGATTAGTATGTGTGGTATCCATATTAAATGGTTCTGCTATAACATGATATTTTTGATTACCAAAAGCATTTGATAATGATATTGTTCCACATCTACCTATCCCCACTAACAAAATTTTCACAGTAAAGATTGTTTTTTATTAAACATGATAACCAATACTCTTCGTTGTCCTGACTCTACCGATGTCACAGAATGTATGTGTGTATGACCGTTGAATGAAATATATTGACCTTTTTTTGTTAAATTCATATCAGTATCATCAACTAATAGTTTACCTCCAGTAAATGAATCAGATAGTAGTATTAAAGTTGTTTGTAACACATAATATGCATCTCTATGTGGTGTTGTGTAATCGCCCGTATCATAAATCAGTTCATAGAAAAAATCTATATCATAATCCGGATTTCCAAATTTATTTAATATAAATTTATTAAGTTCACTATCATGTAATCCATAATGTTTCATTGATGATAATATAAGTGCATTATCATCTCTCATTACTGCGTATGGATGTTTTTTTTGTAAAGTTTTATATTCAATTTCACTCATTCCCATATTCTTTGAAAGGGAATCATTAATATAATTTAACTCATCTTGTGTTAGAAAATCTACAATCATTTTATAATAATGTTTTTTTATTATCGTTATTAAATTTTTTTTCTCGTATCCAAATAACTAAAATATATTTAATACCATCTATAACAGGTAATCCTGCATGTTTAGTTCTCCTATTTGGTGTTCTATCTTCATTTAAATTTTTCCAAAATAATAAATCACCAACTCTACCCTTTATTTTAATATTTTCAGAAGGAAATACAGTTTCACCTCCAATATAATTATCATTTAAATATATAATACTTGTTATTAACCTGTCTCCCATTTGTGGTTGGGGTATATTTTCTATGTTGCCAAAAAAATCGTGATGGGGTTTATATTGATTGCCCGTTTCATATTTAATAAAAGAAATTGGGGTTTCTTGATTATCAATATCAGTATTTGTTTTAATTGATACTATTTTACGAACTTTTTTTAAAAGAATACTTTCATCATCATAAAGACCAATTTTTGCATCTCTATAATTTATAGTACCAACTATGGTTTCTGCCGTTTTGAATTTATTAAATTCATCTATTAAATTTTTACACTCTATACTTGTTAGTACGTTTTCTTCAAGTTGGTAAGTAAAAATATCATTTTTTAATAATTTCATAATTCATATAACACTTTTTATTTTAGTTGTATCTTTTTTTAAATCTCTAAATCGTAAAAAAAATAATGCAGAGTATCGTGTACCTTTTGTTATTTTTTTAACTTCATGATATTCATTTGATTTGTAATGATAAATCTCTCCCATCGGTTTTGGGTATGGAACATCATTTAAATAAAATTCACCACCCTCATAATCATCATTTAATAAAACATTTATGTTATATATAAAATCCTTAGTATGTTTTGTTCCTCCCATATCTATATGTCTAGCAAATACATCGCCGGGGAAATATTTTATAATACCAACTTCAAGATTGATTATATCTATATTTAATTGTGTTTTACAATATTCAATAATCAAGTTTTTAATATCACCATCTTCTAATGCAAGTACAACGGTTCTATACGATGTTTTAACACCAAATCTTATTCGTTTCCACTCATCTTTAGATTCGGCCAAATTAATCAAATACTCACATTGTTCTTTAGTTAGATTCATATAATTGTTTTATTTAATTTATCATCATCTACAAAATTTGTTATAGAACCATAAATACCAATTCTATTTGGTATTGAACAACTACTTCCTATAAAATTTTCAGTTTTAAATAGTAATAGGTCACCATCATCTACTGATATTTCATTTATACCGGTTTGTGAATTTATTAAAATTTTACTATTTAAAGATTTTGTAAAAAAAATAAATGAATACTTTGATATTAGATTTATATCATTTTTTAATTGTTTGGTAAATTTAATTTCTTCATTATTGTTTTCGGTGAAAGTAAAAATAGTTTTAACATATGTATTGAAATTTTCACCAGTCATTAATTTTAATTCATCTAAAATATTTTCTATTAGATGTGAAAAAATCTTTGATTGAATCATTAATATTCTTTTGTTAGATTGTATTTTTACATTCTTGACATTTGTATTTATTTCATCCTCTAAAGATATCAAATCAACATTTAATTTTATTATTTTATATAGCATAATTAGTTAGTTACATAATCATAAAAATTAATTCTTTTGTTTGTTTCTCTGGTGTGTGTAAAATTATAGTTAATGTTTGTTGTATATACAATTCTATTTGATTTTGCTTGTAATGTTGGTATTGGCATGTGGGGTAAATCGCCGGGAAAAAATATTATATCATTTTCCTTTGGTGTAAATGAATGAAGTATATCATCTTCTGTTTTAAAAATCAAATTACCCTCATCATCTTTTAAGTTTGGAGGTATCTGAATATAAAAAACATAGGTCCATTGTGTTTTTAAGATGGTTCTGTTTGATGATTCAACCCAATCGTGTGTATGCATCCATTCTATTTTAAATTCGGGAATTTGAACATATATCCAACTTGATGTTACATATGTATTTATGGGTGTGGATAACTTTGATTCTAAAAAATTTAAAGATTGGGTATCTACCGATTTAAATTCATCACATTCAATGTGTAATTCAAGTGAATTGGGGTATTCTGATTTTTTACCATGGTACAACAACTCGTTTTGTTTTACTCTATTTAAAAAATCATCTTTAGAGTATTTTCTATTATATGTTGTTTTATAGATTGTATATTTTTCAGATAAATTATATTGTTCGAAATCTCCTAAGCTTTTCATACTTGCCGTATTTTGTAAATAATTCGCTGCCACACTTTATATTTTTTTTAGAGATTAATAAATCTCTATCCATATTAGGTTCTTCATTCCATGAACAACTATTAACCCAATGTAGGGGATTTTTAAATATCCAATGACAATCCTTGTTAAGAATTATTCTCATTTTCCAACTACCCATATGATTATCGAAAGAAAACATATCGTATAAATGATATTGTACATTTTCGTCTAATTGGAAAAAATCATCTTGATTTAAAAAATATTCTCCAGATTCACCCTCCCAATTAACAAATAGGGGCTCACCCTCTTTAATTGTTCTTAATGCAAACACACCAACTCCTTGTACTGTACTTGGTGCCAATTTTACATTTACATGATTTTTAACATATTCAAATGCTGTCATATAAAGTTTTTTGGGTTTGTTTTAAATTGAGAACCATAGTTTGCTAATATTTCTTCACCTTTCTTAATTTTTTTAATGGCGAAAGCACCTTTGTTTGATAGGGTGTCTACATTAGCTTTACTCAATCCACTATTTAAAAACATTGATGGCCAAACAAATACCCAATGACATCCTTTAATTAAAGGAAAAAATATTTTACCATATTCAAATCTTAATAATGAAATTTCATTATTTTCATCATGTGAATAAAGTTTATTATCAAAAGTTTCGTATATACTTTTTTCAAGTTCAACCGGTAATGTAAATAATTCTTCTTGTGTTATTGAATATATACCCGTTTCGCCTGTCCAAGGTTCAAAAATAAACGTACCCTCTTCAATATCTTTTATGGCGAAAAAACCCACACCCGCAACAGAACTGGGTTTGATTATACTAACAACCTTTTGCTGTAGATATTCTATTGGACTCATAAGTGATTATAAAAAAATTAAGAATGTTTAACTTTTATCAACTCCATTAGTTTTGATAATATAGTAAACCCCTTTTCTTTTTTTTCATCACTAATTGGAGAACCTTGTCTCAATTTAGCATCAATAATACTTATTGACTTATATTCAGTTGGTTTTATCATGGTTCTTATAATTTTGGTGTATATAATCTATTATGAACTAATACATTGTTAGCAAAAAAGTTGTGGTTGTTTTCAACATCTTGTAAATTATAAACAACAACTGGTTCGTTGATTTGATTGATGTTAACTATTTTAGAATTACCATCAACTAATCTTAAAGTATCACCAATCTCAATCTTATTAACAGGTGTCTCTAAACTATATAATTTATTTGATAATCCATTATCATATGATGACCATCCTTTATTTTCAACATATAGTGGGTGGTCCAAAGTACATCTTACTATATCACCATTATCCAATTCGTATTCAACAGTTGCATCTACTTTTTTACTAAAAACAGCATTAACTACATTTGCTTCAACAACTTGGGTTAACATATTAAATGTTAATACCTCATCTCCATTAACAACATCTTCAATGTTTTTCATATCACCATTTGAAAGAGATATTTGTGTACCTGCAACAAAACAAGGTGAGTTGTGAGTTACGAATGAGTTGATTGGTGTTGAACCTGCAATAATATATGTATCAGTATCTTCTACATCTATTTCAACCAAACCAAAATCATCTTCATTTATTATTAAGATATCGGAGGTTGTAACTTGTGCCATCGAACCATCATAATCAATTAAATAATCGGTTGTTGCTTGAACATCTCGAGATTGTTTCCATACAATTGAATCCATTCCACTATCATAAACCAAGAATGATTTATATGTTGATACATACAAAGAATCCTCATTATTGTTTACGGTCAATCTACATAGTGTTTTATTTTCTAATGGTTTACTGTTTTTATAAATAACGGTTGATGTTGTTAACTCAGAACCAGATGGTAGTGTGTTTCCTTCTATTTTCCATGTAGGGTAAGTAAAATCATCTTCTGTTAAATCAGTACCACCAATGTAATATGATTTAATATCATCACCTACTGCAAGATTACCTATTTCTATTTCAGTATCATCTGCTTTAATTACTAAATGTGTGTTTAATATACCATCAACTCTACCATCGTATTTAATAAAATTAGTTGCAAATTCATAGTAATGTTTTGCATCAATTCTATTTACATATTGATTATCATTATAAATTGGCTCAGTTGGTAATTCAAAAACAGAGTTTTCTTGAAACTGACCAACATGGATTAAAGATAAATCTGCACCATAAATTATTGAAAATGTTCTTATTGAGGAAACTCTATTATTCGATAGTGTTTCTAAACTTTTATGATATTTCTGAATAAGAATATCTTCTCCTGTAACAGAATTAATAAATGAATTCCATCTAGTTTCGGATGTATCTGCTTCAGATTCGGCTCCTATTTTATAAAACCCAATTGCAGAATGACTTTCATCACTAATATTTTTTACTAAACAATCAGGTAAATTATTTGGATTAAACTCTCGTGTTAGTGTATCGGTAGTTGATAAAGAAGAAGAGTGATAGAATTCAGTCACCATATCCTCTTGATTATAATCCACAAATAATTGTAAAGTATTTAATGTTCCTTTTGCATATTCACTATCAAAAATAGCAGATTCATCATATGCCATTCTTAGGATAAACAAATCATCCGCATCTTCAACAATAGTTGGATATATTCTAGTTACCTGTTCCTTTACTTCATTGAATTCTACAATAAAAGGTGCATCGGATACTAAGTATTGTGCTAGTTTATTAACAATTTCCTGATGAATTACTGGTTTATGAATTACAGTAACTTTTGTAATATTATTAAGCTGTAATACATCTTTGAGATTATCAAAATTTAAATATGTTAAATTGTTTGCAGAAACGGTTGTATCGGTATTAACCTCTAACAATCTTAGATTACCGTTATTATCTTCAACAAAATCCGCGGAAAAAAATGTTCCTTTCATAATATTTTTTCTCTATTTTTATTCTTATATAAATATAATAAACTTTAAATAAGTGATGTATTTAATCATTTTTTAATAGAACCTGATAAATTTGATGCAACTTCATAAAATTCTTCATACGCATCTAATAGAGTATCCACCACAGGATGTCTATGGTTTGTAAGTAAAGTATGTGAATCCATATCCTTAATTTTCTTTGCAGCAGATACCAAGAACTTAAATCCACTATCCCCTTTATATTTTAAATCCACTTGTTGTGTATCCCCACAAACTACCATCTTACTTCTTAATCCCAAACGAGATGTAATCATTTCCATTTGTTCATTGGTACAGTTCTGTGCCTCATCAACAATAATAAATGAATCCAAGAAGGTTCTTCCTCTCATGAACGCAAGTGGTACAATCTCTACAATCCCATCTGCCAATATCTTATCTATTTTATCTTTATTATATAGTTGATAGAAGTTTGCATAGATTGGTTGCATCCACGGCTCCATCTTTTCTCTTAAATCTCCCGGCAAGAAACCAATCTCTTCTTTTGATACGGTTGGACGAGTAATGATTATTTGTTTAACTTCTTTCTTAAATAACATATCCAATGCAGTTTGACAAGCAAGAAGTGTTTTACCGCTGCCCGCTTTACCACTTAGTATTGTAATTGCGTTACTTAGAATTTTTTCTTTTGCAACTTTTTGTTCATCATTGAGTTGTAATTGAAACTTGATTGGACCTTTAGGTCTTTTGATTTCTGCAATTTGTTCAGTCATTTCCTTGTGTTTGATGGATAAGTTCTCTCCCATATTCAATTAAATCTTTTTTGTGAATAATACCAAAACCTAACTTTTCCCAAAACTTAACGGCACGAATGTTCCATTCTTCTGTATAAAGTGTTATTGTATCGTAACCATTTTTAAATCTATCTGACATTGTTTGTTGGATGAACCATTGTGATTCACCTGTATTTCGTTCTTGTGATACGAACGCGTTATAAAGATATTCGCCAATATACCAAACATGACCTATTGGTGAATTATCTTTTAATAATAAAAATAAAATTTGATTTCGGGATAACCGTTCGTTGGATTCATGTAGAGTCCACATATCATCCCATTTTATTTGGGAATTAAATTTTTGTATAGAAAGTTCTATATTGGTTTTGTGTGTATCAAAGTCAGTAACTTTAACAACTTCCAATTTAGAAGAATCTATATCAATTACTTTTAAATCATCTTGGTTTTTATATTCAAACCAAATTAGACCACCCATATAACTTGTTTTCTAATAAGTATTAAATGAGATTCTTTTGTATCTTTCTCGAATCGTTTAATTGTTTTCTTGTAACTTTATTTTTCAAGTTAGTTTTGAACTTTTGTATTTCTGCACATCGTTCGTACATTTCCTTTTTTACAAACCATTCATTACAATAATCTAATACAATATCAAAATCATGTCTTTCAATCATAACAACCGAACCAGCGTTTGTATGTACCACAAATGCTAAAGAATCTTTTCCATCTAAAATTGAGTTGTGTATGTTTTGTGCAATTTGCCAAAGTACATCATTACCATTCTTATCCAAAAAGTTTTGAACAAATGGATTATCAGGTACTAAATATTTTTCCCAACCTACCGTTGTGAATGACCTTGTTGTTCTCATAAGTACCTCCTTTTATTTTAAATTTATTTTTACACTTGTTGATGATTGAGGTATAACTTGCATTCGTTTGGTCTCACCGCCCACTTTTATTGGATATGATAAATCTGCAGGTTTAATATCACTTCCTGCTTGTGAAAATATAATTTGTAGAGCTTGTTTCACATGGGTTTGGTCATATTTTGTCACACCCATTTGACCTTTTGCTGCCAATAATAATCTATTCCAATCGGCGGTATCACCTTTAACTTCTCTTCCGAAAACATATTTTTTATCTTCAAATGCACCTCTATCTGATTCTCTTCCTAAAATGAATTCTAACCAAGAACCTTTAAACTTTCCAAGTGCGGACTGTAATTTATTAATTCCTGATGGTGATAATGATGCAACTATACCTCCGATTGCCAATCCAGCCAATCCACCAGTTATTACAGTAACTACGGCACCCAATGTAATCCCAAGGATAGCTCCAAATACACTACCACCAAAGAAACTATAAAGTTTTTTGCCAGGTGGAACTCTTTCACTTAAAATAGCCTCCACTAATTTTGGTATAATTTCTTCAGGTGGTAATGGTTGTAATCCTTCTTTTATTGTGGGTGGATCTGGCAAGTCAAAACTATAATCTTCTCGAATAATTTCTGCACCAATTGCTTCGGGGTCAGGATCTTTATCTTTAATCATAGAATCATATTGAGTTTGAACACCTGCTCCCAAATCACCATCGGGTTTATATTCCCATGTTCCCAGCTGATTTATTGGTAACAACTCTATATCTTTTTCTTGTTTACTTACTAACCAATCGATGTAAGTACAAATTTCTTCTTCATTATCAATTGTTGAAGTAATTTCGGTTTCACAATAAGCCTCAGTTATTTTAAATTTATTTAATAAATTATATTGTTTTAAGAAATTTAAATCCAAAGTAATGTTTGGAACTGCATAAGAATTAAACCATGGGTTTCGTTCATTATATGCTGCAATTAAATCATCATAAAATGCTTGTGATGTATATGATTTACCAGAAGATAAGTTAACAATAAATCTAAAGGATGTATTTTTAATAGGAATTATATTTAGTGAAACTGGGTCTACGAGTGGATATGTTGTTTCATTTTCATCGTATATACCTTTTAATACAATATTTTTTTCCTTTGTTGATACAAGTTTAGATTTAGGAATACCCAGCTGATTAGATGGATAGTTATTACCCGGTGCTAATAAGGTTGACAACTTTCCAGTTGAATCATAGGTTGGTAATCCAATATTATCTAATGGTGTATATTTCATACCTATAAATATCAAAAAAGTGGATTATTTAATCCACTCTTGATATGCCATTTCATATGAAGTTACTCTATCGTATCCTTCATTGAGATATTTTTGTGCAGTTTCCAGTATTTCTACTCGTAATCCCAATGCCGAAGCTTCCATTAGGATTTCTTCAATTTGTTCTTCTGCTGTCATAATTTTAAATTAAATAATCATCGTAAAATCTTATATCAACATCTGCTTCAATAAACATATCATAACTTCTTTCTTGGGATTCTGCCCAATGTTCTCCTTTAGTAACATCAACTCTTTCACAAAAAATTTGTTTAATACCTGCATTGATAATTCCTCTGGCACAATCTGCACATGGCATACCACAACTCAAATACATTGTAGTACCTCTCGTAGATACACCTATTCTTGCTGCGTTGTAAATTGCATTTCGTTCTGCATGTTCAAACCAATAATACTTCTCTGGTCTTTCTTGTCTTGAATCGATTCTATCATCGATACCTCGTGGAAAAGAATTGTATCCGGTTGATACAATCTCGTTATCCTCACCAACTATAACTACACCGATTTGTGTGTACTTATCTTTTGATTTTAGTTTGACAGTATTTGTCATCTGTCTAAAGTAGGTTACCCAATTCATCATTCTATTATTTGTGCTTCTTCGATTTTATTACAAAATAAATATACTCCTCTTTGGTTGTGTTTAAATGCAGAATCACATCCCAACCATTCCCTAACACCTTGAGGGTCTTTAATTCGTTCGATTGGCCATTCTGCTAGAACTTGATAAAGATTATTATTAATCTTTTCTATTGGATATTTCCCAGTTGCGTATCTCATTATTCCTCACTATTCCAAGAATCTATTCCTGTCTTTATAGTAACAAATAACATAACAATACCCCAACATTCAATTAGTGTATAATGAGCATAAG
>Ga0222713_10000231_pt1 | contig 62063 bp, 90 predicted proteins | sample C33_649DmetaG_FD_165061 | JGI IMG/M metagenome (GOLD analysis project Ga0222713, IMG submission 165061) | Estuarine water microbial communities from San Francisco Bay, California, United States - C33_649D | ecosystem: Environmental > Aquatic > Marine > Unclassified | place: USA: California...
GAAGGGCATTCTCAAGTCTGGTATCTTCTATCCCATCTACATCACAGGTCACTCTGGTAACGGCAAGACCATGGGTGTCGAACAGGCGTGCGCGCAGCTCGGTCGCGAGTTGATTCGTGTGAACGTCACCAAGACCACCGACGAGATCGAGTTGTTTGGTTCCTACGAACTGATCAACGGCGACACCGTGCGTACCGATGGTCCTGTAACCACTGCGATGCGTCGTGGTGCGGTGCTGTTGCTCGACGAGAGTGACTACGGTGCCGAGGGTTTGACCTGCCTTCAGGGTGTAATGGAAGGCAAGCCATACTACGACAAGCGCACTGGTGAGGTCATTCATCCTGCCGCTGGTTTCATGATCGTTGCTACTGGTAACACCAAGGGCAAGGGCGACATCGACGGTCGCTACATGTATACCAACACCATGAACGAAGCGTTCCTGGAGCGTTTCGCCATCACCGTTGAGCAGGATTATCCGCCAGCCTCTGTTGAGCGCAAGATTTTGTCAAAGAACTTTAGCGAGTTGAATCTGTCTGATGATGGTTTCATTGATCACCTGATCAACTGGGCTGAGGTGATCCGCAAGTCTTTCAAGGAAGGTGCGGTGGATGAGGTTATCACCACTCGCCGTCTGGTTCACATCGCGAAAGCCTATGCAATCTTTCAGGATCGCTCTCGTGCAATTCAGATGTGTCTGAATCGTTTCGACGAAGATACCAAGAATGCGTTCATGGATCTGTATACCAAGGTTGATCCTACAGCCAACACCGTGGCTGATGCGGTTTCAACCGAGGATCGGATTGAAAGTGATCCTGAGTTCTAAAAAGATTTGCCATTACACTCTTTTCAGAGTATAATGGTATTATGTTAGGCAAACCGCAACCTAACATTGAATTGAAGTGCGGTGTTTTAGTTGAGGTGTTTTATGTCTGCTGTTAATTCTATGTTTGATTACCTGCGCAGTGGTCGCTCTGTTACCACCAAGCAGGCTCGCACTCTGTTCAAGGTGAGCAATGTTGCTGATCTTGTCTACCGTTTGCGTAACGAAGGTGCTCCGATTTACACTAATCGTGTCACCACTAGCCGTGGCGAGAAGACTTTCTCTTATCGTCTAGGTATGCCGAGTTCTGCTTTTCAGGGTTACACTGACTCTGGTCACCGCGCTCGTGCTCGCAAGACTCTATACCGTGATGCCATCTCTGTAAGCATCTAAGAGTCCATCATCTTACTTTCTCCATCGGTAAGATGATAGTCGTGGGGGCGCAATGCCCCCACATTTCATTTGCCATTTTGGAAAAAAACATATATAATCACATGATGACAAATAGGAGATTTCTATGGTTCGAACAATTGTAGCCAAAGAAAAAGTAGATTGTGAGCATCTGCTTGGACAATTTGTAGATGAAAATCATTATGATGTCTTAGTAGAAGAAGATACAGATTGTTATATGCCCAACCTATTGGGTGGTGATGCTAAGACAGAACAAAATATCGCATTCAAGTTTCGTAAAAACTTTTTCACCAAGAAAGAACAAAAAGCGGCATATGAAGGTCTGAGAGAAGCCGCACTACCAACTCAAAATCGCGGACTTGCTGCTGGACCAAAGGGCGCAATGTGCGGTGGACGTGAGTGGGTTACTGAGTTTCAATTGCGTGTGTTACAGTACTTTCAGAAGGGACAGGAGAACACTGCAATCAAAATTGATGCGGAGAAAGAGGTCGCTAATCTCCGCGAGTTATATGGAGAAAAAGAATCAACACGCGGTCTTGTTTGGCTTTCGGCAAAAGTAAAGGCTGATAATTTTCAGTTTGAAAAATGGCTGAAGGGTGCATTGAAGGCATCTGTGAAAGCCAGAAAGGAAGCAGCAAATAAAGTTGCAGAAAAATATATTTCAGATACAACCTATGCCAATCAAGTCAATTCTGGTATCGCTGGTTGGTTTGATCGTTATCCACGCATTCCATACGGTCGTGCAACAGCCTACACGCAAAATGAATTTGATAAGTTTGAGAAGTCATTCCCATTCTTGCAGTCTCTAAATCGTGGATTCAAAGAACTTCTTCCGCAGCGTTGGGGGAATCAACGTGCTGCAGCAGATACAATGGATCAGCGATTCCTAGTTCCTGAAACTGTATTCTCTACCATCACTGTTAATAAGACTTTCCGTACAGCCTGTCACCGCGATGCTGGTGACTTCAGCGATGGTCTAAGCAATCTGCTTGTACTTTCCAATGATGGTCGTTTCACTGGTGGTTATCTGGTATTCCCTGAGTATAGAACCGCAGTGAATGTGAGACCAGGAGATCTATTGCTTGTAAACAATCATGAGATCATTCATGGTAACACTCCAATTGTATGTGAAGAAGGTAGCGAGCGTATCAGTCTAGTTTGTTATCTTCGAGAGAAGATGCTTGAGTTGGGTTCTTATGAATATGAGAATTGGCGCTATCAGTTTGTTGAATCAAGAAGGCTCAACAAAGAACACAAACTTTGGAAGCCACTCTGGAATGGTGTAAGTGAAGGTATGTGGGATTCCGATGAGTGGTTTGAGTATCTAGAAAAGAACGGCGGAGCAGAGATGGTGGAAAAATACCATCCAAAAACTGAATCTGCATCTACATTGGATGCATTTCTATAATGTGTGCCGTAATTGGGGTGTTGCTTGCCCAGGCAACCGAAGAAAATCTAAGTCTAGTCCGCAATGTATTCCTTGAGTCTAGGATTCGAGGATTACATGCAACTGGAATTTCATTCTTACAGAAAAACATAAAATCAATCATTGATCCTGTTCCAGCGGATCAATTTGTGAATCGTCATCTAACATATCCAATTGAAAACTATCTAAACAGCGACGGCAATCTATACATGATTGGTCACTGCAGATATAGCACCAGTGATCTTGAGTACAATCAACCGATCTATAATGATCGCGCTTCAATAGTCCACAATGGTGTCATCTCTCAGGAACTCTATGAGAACTGGGAGAAACTATACAAGATCAAAACAAAAACAAAAAATGACTCTGAGTTGCTTTTACACACAATAGAAAACGAACCACTGCAACTATGGGAGAATGCTTCCATCGCAGCAATTGAACTTCATCATGAGCGTATGTTGATTGCATATCGCAACGGAAAGCGACCTATATATTTGACAAAGTTGAAGAATGGTTATATAATTACTTCTACGAAAGACATTATGACTCGCGCATCAAAGGGTAAATACGAAGCCAAGATGCTTGAGATGAATCAGCGTGTTGTGATGACTGCTGAAGATTTTTCTTATAGATATATTCCTACCAATAGTTATGACTTGCAAATTCATTGATTCAGAACAAGTAAAGCATATTCTAGTAAAATCTACCGAAGGAAAGAATACCAAATTTCTTTCTGCTTCACACAGTCTTTGGACTAGATTTAAGAACTATGATTCAAGTCCACCATTTGCACTGATCAAGAATGATCAGGTTGTTTCTCTAATCTACGCCACATTCAATCGCGATGGATATACTAATCTATATGACATTGTTACAGTGCAGGGTCAAGAAGGGCATGGGTATGCATCTGAGATTTGGGATCACTATGTTGAATATGCTTGCAATAAGAAGAATAGTAAACGATTAAAAATCTCTTGTACACCTTCTTCTCTAACATGGCACATGCGCAATGGTCTTGTTTTTTGGGCTGTGGATCCAACTGGATCTTTGCGTAGTGATCAACCAATATTCAAGAATAGAGAAGAGCAAATGATCTTTCGTAAACTAGCAATTGATGATCCATCCATAGCACTACCTTCAGAAAAGGCTTGTGAAAGATTGCGTAAAGAATCATTAGAATCCCATGAGTTTGGCACTAAGAAAAAATCAATTGTTGAACAAGCAATAAAAACTGCTGGTGAAACATGGCTTCGTGATGCATTATTTGGGAAGACATTATTCGATGTCGCATGAAAGACGTGAACTATTCATTCGCTGGTATGCGTGGTCTCTAGAATATAGAGACTGCGATCCAGCGGTATGGATGACTCAATATCTAAACAATAGATATGAGCATAACATAGAAGAAAGAATCTGGCTATGCTGGTTGTATGGAAATACATACCAGCTTCCAACTGCATGGGTTCTAAAAAATGAATTCCCCGACTATGAGTTGGCGACTGTAGATCGCATCACTCAATGGAACACTGCAAACTATAAGAGACTTCGCTACCAAGTAGATACGAAGTGGAACAAGGGTCATCTTCCTGCGATGTTTGAATCCTATCAAAAATTTATTGGTGACAAATCGCAGAAGGAAGTCCTGGAGAGTTACTATGGCGACAACGAAGAAGAAACCTTCGACAATCTATGGAATGCTATTAAAACTAATCTTCATAAGTTTGGTCGTTATTCCACTTGGTTTTATCTACAACACTTGCATCACACTGCTGGAATATTTGCGGCTCCTACTAGCCTTATGTTCTCTGATTATTCTGGCTCTCGTTCACATCGTAATGGCTTTGTTCTTGCCATCGGCGAGGATGACAGTTATGATAAACAACTTACTGCAAAAGAATATCAAAATCTTGAGGGAGTGGCTAAAGATATAATTGTTGAAATGCGTGAAAGATTCCCCAATTTATCTCATGAAATAGATTTTTATACAATGGAAACCTGTCTGTGCTCATTCAAGAAGATATTCCGAGAGCATCACGGTCGTTATCTTGGCTATTATCTTGATCGCCAGTCAGAAGAAATCGTGCGAGCGGAACAAGATGGTTGGTATGGTATTGAGTGGAATGTTCTTTGGCAAGCAAGAAATGAAACGCTATTTCCTGCACTCGCTGGAAGAAATAAAATTAACAAAGAAAACTTTACTTACTTCTTGAGATCAGGTAAACTACAACGAATGGACTGGATGTTCGAAGATAAGACAGAGATAGGATTGTATGCCTAAGATAATTGCAATTGGTGGTGTTCCTGCAACGGGAAAGACCACTCTTATGTTTAAGATCATTTCAATGGCTGATGACTGGAAGGTTATCAAGCCACAGAAACTTTTGGACGCAATGTTCAGCAAGAAATTGCGAACTGTAATTCTTGGTAAGTATCAAGATGATGGTAACGTATTCCAGGGAACTGATCGTCTAAGCATGGCAGTCCAACCAGACGCTGAAAAGTTCTTTGAAGAAGTCAAAGAGCAGAAGATCAACGTGCTGTTTGAGGGTGATCGTCTATTCAATGCAAAGATGTTAAACTCTCTGTCTGAGTCATACAGTGAATCAGACTTTAGAATTGTGGTCATACAAGCCAATCACGATATCGTAGAACAGAGACATATTGATCGCAAGGATGACCAAGATGAGAAATTCAAGCGCAGTCGCGAAACAAAAATCTCAAACATCAGCGGAAACCTCCAGTTGATGGACTATATAGATACTGTAGACAATAATAATCTTGATGATCAAAAATTGATCATTGAATATATTAGCAAACATTTTAACTGGAGTGAATAATTATGCAGATTGAAATCTCAGTAGAAGAACTAAGAAAAAAGAAACTGTTCGTTGCAACACCGATGTATGGTGGTCAGTGTTTTGGTATGTACACCAAGTCAGCACTTGATCTACAGGCTGTTTGTGCTAACTATGGAGTTGAGATTCGATTCTCATTTATCTTTAATGAATCGCTAATCACAAGAGCAAGAAACTATCTAGTAGATGAATTCTTGCGTTCTGGATTCACTCATCTACTATTCCTAGATTCAGATATTCATTTTGATCCAAGAGACGTGATTGCACTTCTTGCTTTGGATAAAGAAATCATTGGCGCACCGTATCCAAAGAAGTCAATCAAGTGGAATGCAATCAAAGATGCGATCGTAAAGAATCCTAATATTGAAGTCAAAGAACTGGAGAAACTTGCTGGTGATTTTGTGTTCAATCCAGTTCCTGGCACAGAAAGGTTCTCAGTTTCTGCACCAATTGAAGTTCTAGAAATTGGAACTGGATTCATGATGGTGAAGCGTGAAGTGTTCAAGCAGTTTGAAGAGAGATATCCTAATTTGCGATACAAGCCAGATCATGTTGGTCAGGCTAACTTCGATGGATCTCGTTACATTCACGCATACTTTGACACTGTAATTGATACAGTAGAGAATGGTGGTAAGGGGTCTGATCGTTATCTATCTGAGGACTACATGTTCTGTCAGTGGTGGAGAAACATGGGTGGTAAGATTTGGTTATGTCCATGGATGAAGACTCATCATATTGGTACTTATGCCTTCACAGGAGACATGCCAGCAGTGGCGAATTTCGTGGGGTCTTTGTGATAATAGGTCTTGTTGGTTTTATAGGAAGTGGAAAGGGAACCGTCGCTGATCTTCTAGTAGAGCACCACGGTTTCGTCAAAGAGAGTTTTGCTAACAGCGTCAAAGATTCTGTGGCTGCTGTCTTTGGTTGGCATCGTGAATTGCTGGAGGGTGCAACGCCCGAGTCTAGACAATGGCGTGAGCAGAAAGATGAGTGGTGGTCAAATGCTCTAGGTCGCGAAGTGACACCACGTTGGGTGTTACAGCTGATGGGTACTGAAGCAGGACGCGATGTGTTTCATCCCGATCTTTGGGTACACACTGTCTTCCGTAGAATAGATTGGCATCCCGAACAACACTACGTTATTGCTGATGTTCGTTTTCCAAACGAGATCAAAGCCATTCAAAAACATGGAGGCAAAGTTGTTCAGGTCACTCGCGGTGATCTTCCTTGGTGGTATCAGAAAGCTGAGGATCATAATCGCGCAGGTGCACATTTTCAATGGCTGGTTGACAACGTCCATGAGAGTGAATGGGCATGGGTTGGTAGCACCGTTGATTATCTTCTCCCTAATACTGAAGATATAGAAACTCTAAAGGAAAGAGTTGACAACATGGTTGGAATTTTATATAATAGTTATGTTACACAATGAGGTATCTATATGAAACTAAGTACAGAAACAATTGATACATTGAAGAACTTTTCAACTATCAATTCTAGTATTCTTTTCAAGTCTGGTAAGACATTGACAACAATCTCACCACTGAAGACTGTTCTAGCAACTGCTAAGATTGCTGAGGACATTCCAAGTGAGTTTGCCATCTATGATCTAAACAAGATGCTTGCTAAGATCGGACTACATAAAGATTGCGAACTGGAGTTTGAGGAAGATCGTGTAGTTTTTGATAGCGGTCGCCGTTCAGACTACATCAAGCATTGCTCACCAAAGGTGATTGTAACTCCACCAGATAAGAAGTTGACTGTCTCAAATCCAGATTATTCATTTGATCTAAGTCAGGAAGATCTTGAGTGGCAGCGTAAGAGCGCATCTATCTCAGGCTCACCAAACTTTGTATTTGAAAGCGATGGTGATAAGATCTATCTTGTGTCAACTGACGTCAAGGATGATTCCGCTGATCGTTCTCAGACTGAGATTGGTGAAGGTGACGGTCGTAAGTTTTCTATTGTCATGAAGGTTGAGAACTTCAAGATGATGGAAGGTAACTACACAATTGAAGTCTCAAAGCGTGGTCTGTCTAAGTTTACTAACAAGGACAAGGACATTGAGTATTTTATCGCAATCGAAGCAGCACAATCGAGGTTTGAATAATGAAGAAATTAATCATGACATTAACAATTCTATTCACCCCACCAACATGGGCTGATGATCCAAGGTACTACACCGAATACAAGAATGAGTGGAATGTGACTGATGCTTGGAATTACAAGTCAACTCAGCAGTTTCTTCGTTTCGGTGTAGAGTTTGATAAGTGGTATGCTGAGGTTGGTCCTATGTACAGCGGTGCTGGAGAACTAAATTATTCCAGCGAAGTGGGATACAAGTTCAAGATCACTGATCGTCTACAACTCAAGGGTAAGTTTGAGACCAAGGATGCAGGTTCAAAACTAGAAACTGAATTTCGTTATTATTTTCACTGATGAACATTGCAATTTTTTATCATATATTTCAGATAAATCATTGGGAGAAATTATACACGCAACAAATACTTTCTCTGCAACAATCTGGTGTGTATGATGCAGCAAACTATATTCATATTGGGATCAATGGAAGTCTACCACTACCATTTGATCTTATGAAGGTCAATAAAACAAATAGAAATGTGCACATCGATATAGGTGAAGCTGATACTCTAAGAGATCTTCATAATTTTTGCAAAGAACATACAGATTATAAGGTGTTATATCTAAACATGTTGGGAGTTTCTTTTCCAGAGAATTTTCAAAATAAAATTTCATGGACTCAGTATCTCACACACTTCAATGTAAATAATTGGCAAAGATGCGTACAGTTATTAGATAATTATGATTGTGTTGGAACTGAGTGGACAACTAAGCATCCATCTTTGGGTACTGATATTTCACCACATTACGCTGGGAATTTTTGGTGGGCAAATTCTTCTTACATAAACAGATTAGATCTTAATTATTTGTATGGTAATAAACCTTATGGATTTGATGATTGGAAAGGTCAAAGAAGACATTTATCAGAGTTTTGGATTGGTACTGGATCACCAAATCATTATAATTTTTATTCAAGCAATAAAAACAAGTATATTGAATTGGTGAATCCATCGGAATATGAACACATTTGAGGTAATTATGGCATATACAGAAGTGCAAAAGACAGCAATCAAGGGTTGTCTACAGGAAATTTCTAATTCACTAACTAGAATTGAGGCTGAGAGGGATCTCATCAAGGAAGTCCTACAGCGCATGGCTGATGAGTTTGAAATCAATAAAAGACTTGCTCGTAGGCTCGCAAAGGTATATCATAAGCGTAACATTGAGGAAGAAGTTGCACAGGTGCAAGAACTCAATGACACTTATGACATGTTGACTAAGTAAGTATGTTGGGGATGTTCGATCTAGAAGCGACACACTCACGCCAGACTGCTCGTCGCGGATTCACCCTCCCATCCCCACTTTTCTTTATTATGGAGTTATATTATGAAGTATAAATCTAATTATAGTGGATCTGGCATTAGTCAAAATAACTCTCTGTCTAGAGATATAAATCGTGGTATAAGAGAAGCCCAAAGAGGAATGCCTTCTTTAGAATTGACTTCTAAGTGGAGATCAGAGTATAATAAATCTTCTCTATCATATATCATGCGATTTTATGACTATAAGAAAATTAAAAATAAATTTCGCAAAAAGGGTAAAGACGCAACTGAGGAACAGATACGCGAGGCTTGGTGGAGAGAATCGAGAAAAGAATCAAAGAAATGATTTTTATTATGGAGTTATATTATGAGCGAAGCGTTGTGGGTCGAGAAGTATCGACCAAAGACTGTTGAAGAATGTATCCTTCCCGAGGATTTAAAATCCACTTTCCAGCAATACGTTGATCGCAAGGAGATTCCAAATCTTCTTCTCTGCGGTACAGCAGGTGTTGGTAAGACTACTGTAGCCAAGGCACTCTGTGAAGAGGTTGGCTGTGATTATTTAATGATCAACGGATCGGATGAGTCGGGCATCGACACTTTCAGATCTAAGATTAAGAACTATGCGTCTAGCATGTCGTTTGGCGGCACAAAGAAAGTCATCATCATTGATGAGGCTGACTATCTAAATCCCAATTCAACGCAGCCAGCGATGCGTAATGCGATGGAAGAATTTGCACATAACTGCACTTTCATCATGACCTGTAACTATAAGCATCGTATCATCGAACCGCTACATTCTCGTTGCGCGGTCATTGAGTTTCGTCTGCGCAAAGAAGATCGTCCAAAGATGGCGAAGCAGTTCATGGCTAGAGCAACTCAGATTCTAAACTCTGAGTCCGTGCCATATGATGATAAGGTTCTGGCTGAAGTCATCATGAAATACTTTCCTGACTATCGCCGAGTGTTGAATGAACTTCAGCGATACAGTGTTAGCGGAAATATCGACGTTGGTATCTTACAAAACGTGGCTGATGTTTCCATTGCTACATTGGTCAAGGCACTCAAAGATAAAAACTTCAGTGAGGTCCGCAAGTGGGCTGCTGAGAACGGATATGATGATTCATCAAGATTATTTCGTAAGATCTATGATAATCTGTATGAGATTATGAATAAGAACTCGATCCCACAGGCAGTGCTAATCCTAGCCAAGTATCAGTATCAGTCAGCGTTTGTAGCCGATCAGGAGTTGAATCTTGTTGCGTGTCTAACTGAAATTATGATTGAGTGTGAGTTCAATGGCTGACCTATTCAAAGAGATTATCCCCAGCATTCTACAGACTAAGAAGAACTGCATGCTCACCGACCAAGATGAGAAGTCTTACCCACACTTCATGGTCGGTCGAGCATTGTCTAACTATCCTGATACTGTTCTGATTGCGAACGAGATCAATCTGTATCCGCACCTTGACAATAAACTCAAATATGATTATTTACTAAATATTGTTAAGCCTTACAAGCGTCCATTTGCAAAATGGCACAAGAGGGCGAGCAGCGTTGATTTGGAGGCTGTCAAAGAATATTATGGATATACCGATGCTAAAGCATACGATGTCCTTGCTATTCTAAATGATGATCAGATCAAAGCGATCAAAAAACAATTAGAAAAAGGTGAATAACATGAGCGTGGAGAACTTAGTTGAAGTTGAGTTGGCGGAAAAGAATGACTTCCTCAAGGTCCGTGAAACTCTGACAAGAATTGGCGTCGCAGCCAAAAATCAAAACGTACTGTATCAATCATGCCATATTCTGCATAAGCAGGGCAGATACTACATTGTACACTTCAAAGAACTGTTTGCACTAGACGGCAAGCCTAGCAATATTTCAGACAATGATATTGCTCGCCGTAACACCATTGCCAATCTAATGGAAGAATGGGGTCTGGTGAAACTGGTAAGTAAGAGCAAGAGCGAAACACCTGTTGCTCCGCTATCACAGATCAAGATCATTGCTCACAAAGATAAGCATGATTGGGAACTGGTAGCGAAATATAACATTGGTAAGAAAGGTCGTACAGATGGCGTACAGGCTCAGTAAAAGATCGCTGAAGAATCTGGAAGGCGTTGATAGTAGATTGGTTGAGGTTGTGAATATCGCAATCAAACTCAGCACCGTGGACTTTGCTGTAATAGAAGGTTTGCGCACCATTGAAAGACAGAAGCAGTTAGTTGCGGCTGGCGCAAGTCAGACGTTAAAGTCAAAGCATATCAAAGGCGAGGCTGTCGATCTAATGGCATTTATTGGTAGTCGCGGTTCCTGGGAACTCAATCTATACGATGAGATTGCCGATGCGATGAGAGAAGGTGCAATACAGGTTGGCATACCAATTCGTTGGGGAGCAGCGTGGACTGTATCCGATATTCGTAAATGGAAGGGTACTATGGAAAGTGCCATGAATCGTTACATAGATGTGCGTAGATCAGAAGGCAAGCGACCATTTATTGACGCACCGCATTTTGAAATAGTTTAGAATATATGAATGTGACTACTAATTTGAGGAATTATCTAAATTATGAGTGAAGAAGCAGAAGCAGCACAGTCTGGTGCAAAAGCAAAACGTCAACCATGGGTTGATTATCTAATTGAAAAACTGGATGTCTATAATCTAGAAGCAGATAAGTTTCGCCCATATCGTTGGTACTTTCATGTGGTTCTGGAAGGTGTAAGAAGCGGAGTTGTAACCGATCGCCAGCAACTGAAAGAACAGATGCATGCATACACCAAGCACGTGCCAAGTCTTTCAATCAATCCAGAAAAAACCAAGAATCATATTGAATGTATACAGGATTTTATCCTAAGAACATTTGACGGCGAGGAATCTTAACTATATACTATTCGTGGATGCCTTCGGGATCCACACTTTGTAAACTTGCTTAAATAAGGAGTAAACACATGACAAATCTAAAAGCAGTAAAGTCGCCATGGGATTTTGATAAGTACCTACCATCTACCTTTCTAGGGTTTGATCATTTCTATGATCTATTCGATCGTGCCAGTGATTTGGTAAATTCTACCAACACAGCATTCCCTCCAGTCAACGTAATTCGCCACAATGAAGATACCTATATCATTGAAGTGGCAGTTGCTGGATATGCTCGCGACGAATTGTCTGCGGAAATTCACGACAACACTCTAACCATTACAGGTGAGAAGAAGGCTGCAGAGGGGCGCGAGTATCTTGTAAAGGGTATTGCTGGTCGCTCATTCAAGCGTTCTTTCCTTGTAGCGGATACAGTGGTTGTTCGCGACGCAGCTCTAGCGGATGGCATTCTGTCAATCACTTTGGTAAATGTTGTTCCTGAAACACAGAAGCCACGCAAACTAGAGATCAAGTGAAAGAAAAATTTTTATCATTGTATTGTGACATAGCCGAAAGAATCGCAGAGCTGTCTTATGCCGAGCGTCTGAAGGTGGGTGCGGTGATTGTAAAAGATCACCGCATTCTTTCTTATGGCTACAATGGCACACCGTCTGGATTTGATAATGTCTGTGAACTGAACATGACATCGGTGAGCGATTCAGTCACCAAGCCAGAAGTGATTCACGCTGAGCAAAATGCGCTGATGAAAGTAACACGCAGTCATGATTCAACAGAAGGCGCAGCCATGTTTATCACACACTCGCCGTGCGTAGACTGCGCCAAGTTGATCCTACAGTCGGGCATTCGCGACGTGTACTTCATTCACGCATACCGCAACGATGCTGGACTGAGAGTGCTAGAGGCTGGTGGAGTTTCCCTCCATCAAGTTATCAAGGCTGAACCCCTACCACTCCCCCTATAAAACGATCGCCGCTCCTCGGTCTCCTCTGTAAGCCTGAGCGCATTCGTAAGTTATTGATTTCATTCATGTTTTTCTTACCAAGAATCAACAACTTATAAGTTATTGATTTTCCTAGAGTTTTTATGGTTTACTTTTTCAGCTCGGTTTAGTAAGATATATGTATGATGAAGATAAATGGAAAGCAAATGTTCTACGTGATGAATTCTGAAACCAAGCAAATCCGTTCCTTTGCGGGTCGTGCTCCCCAGTTTGCCTATCGTAAGGTGGCTGAGAAGTACGCTGCGAAGGCGAATCGCTATGGCTATCGCAATTCTGAGAATTGCTATGTGGTGATCAGCGTGGCTGAGTACAGGGCTGCTGGTTACGACAACCTGACTCACAAGGTCGTGAACCTGATGACTGGTCAGGAGGTCGAAGAGTCGATCAACACCCCCTTCAGCTGCTCGGTCAGCAGCGAAACCTACTGGAGCATGTAAGATGACGCACTATAATCGCAAGGCTACGTTCAAGATTCTTGATCTAATCGACGAAGGCGTCCTGGATCGCGATGCGGTGATTCACGCTGCGCTCATGTGGATGAGCGAAGATAGCGTCCGCCAGATGGCATTCGCCAACGAGATCGACCTCGGCGAAGAGTTTGACGAAGAGTATGAAGATGACGGTCAGCCCGACGAATCGCAAGAGTGGGCAGACTTTGGTGAAGTTTACAGTGACGAACACGACGGAGTGTAATGATGGGATTTTATAACAAGTTGCAGGTTGAGATTCTTGAGTTGGCTGAGGATGGTTTCACCGCCCAGCAGATCACTAAGATGATCAACGAGAAGTATCGTCCGATTCTGGCGGACGGCATGCCGCTGGTCTTTGAGAGCGATGTCGAGGATCTGTTGATTGAGTATGGCGAGGAAATGCGTTATGGCTAATTGGGCTGAATACGTTGCTTTCGCCGCGCAAGATGCGCTGGTGAAGGTTCCGTGTCCGCGTTGTGATGGGTACTGGTTCCAGGATATTGAGCCAGAGACTGGTTTCCCATACACTTGTTTTTGTTGCGGGAACGATTCAATTTCGTTCCGTAAGTATGAAGTTGAGGAAGAGCATTATGTCTAGGACAAAGCGTGGCAACGTGGTTGCCAAGGATCTGCGCTCGCCGAAGTATGCGATGCGTGTGGTCCCTCTACACAAGCAGTACAATCGCGCGAAGGCAAAGCGTAACTGGAGCGTGGCATGACACTTGTACTCATTCGACTGGCAATCTACGGATTGCTGGTTCTTTATGCTGTCCCGATTCTTTTTCGGGACGTCAAGTATGTCCTGCAGTTCTGGGGTCTGGTGTGAACGACGAAGACATCGATGGTCCTGCGCCGACAGCTCACGTTCACTGCCAATTCTGTAGTGAATGGAAGCCAGCTGATATAGTTGAATTTCTTGACATTCAAGAAGACATTGACGGCAAAGATATCATGATTTTCTCTTGCCCTTCTTGTAAACATACGGTACAATCATTCGTGGTGCTGAAATATTCTGGAGATTAACATGAGTAACACGATGACATCGTTGATGGTTCGGCTAGTCATTTTGATGACTGGTGTTTGCGTTGGTATTGGTGTTTCGTTGGCGGCATCTTTTGGTACATTTGAAATGATTGTGACAGTTTTCTTGTCCACGATCACATGGCTTCTGGCTAACTATTTGGGATATTGGGAATAAAATGAAAGTTTATATTGGTCCTTACAAGAACTGGTTTGGTCCGTATCAGCTCGCTGAGTGGATCTGTTTCTGGACAAAATTTCGTGACAAGACTACCACCTATATGGAGAAGCCTGACTATGTTTACAAGTTGGGCGAGTGGCTTGCCTACGGCAGAATCTCACCCGAGAATAATTTCAATCTCGATGAACTCAACAATCTGATGCAGAGGGTCAAAGAGCGCGAGTATTACGAGACATGGCTGTACAAGTTTCTGTTTTGGATTGACAGCAAGAGAAAGCGCAAGATCAAGGTTCGCATTGACAAGTACGATACTTGGTCAATGGATAATACTCTAGCGCACATCATTCATCCGATGCTGGTACAGTTGCAGGCGACGCAGCACGGTTCACCTCTGATTGACGACGAGGATGTACCCGAGGAACTGCGTAGCACTTCTTGCGCACCAAAACAAAACGAGTGGGATGTTGACAACAATCACTTCCGTCGTTGGGACTGGGTGCTGAACGAAATGATCTTTGCGTTTGAGTCACGCACCCATGATGTCCTCGAACACGACAATGACTGGACTCTAGATGACCAGGAGCGTCACGAGGAGCGCATGCGCAACGGTTTCCGTTTGTTCGGCAAGTATTATCAGAATCTTTGGGATTGAAATGAAAACTCACGTTCGTATTCCATACAATCCACGCAAGCGAGAACATTTGCTTGCCTATGCACACTTTGTCAAGTATAATAGTTGGAAAGATGGATGTCAGTTTGAACTCAGTCCAGAATGGCTCGATGTTCCTTCCATGTGTAAGGATATGACGCTCAGGTATTATCTAGAAAGTGCGATGAAAAATTTATGAACGAACGAATTAGAGAACTTGCGGAATATTGCGGATACAATGGTGATTACTGCACTGAAGATTTTTCCCTAGAGATGTTCGCCGAGTTGATTATTCGGGAGTGTATTGATATTGTTCCTTGGCAATATGAAGAAAAAATAAAAAATCATTTTGGAGTTGAGTGATGCGTTTTAAGACAGACAAGATTATCAAGTCAAGAATCATCGAAACTGAATACGGTGTCGTGTATCGTTGCAACATGGAAGGAACCCAGTGGGAAAGACTTTATGGCGAAACTTGGGAGCCTGTGTTCTTTGGTGAAGAGGACGAGTGTGAAGAAGAATTCATTCGATACTTTTATGAAAAGAATGGAGCATGTGAGTTATGATGGTCTATACAAACACTCGCTTCAAGCACAAAAAGAAGCGCAAGGTCAATCCTGCTAATGTAGCCAAGAAGTTGACCAAGAGTCAACAGGCTGCGCTGTATGATCCTGCGCCGATGCCGAAGTACAAGACATACGATCGTTCAATACCTTCGTTGTCTACTTCTGCGCATAACACAGAGCGCACGGAGAGCACCAAGTACACTGGCACATTAGTCAAGGGCATTGCGACTATGCATAAGTCCAACGCTGTGCCGATCATTGATGAGCAACAGGCGATTGAGGTCGCCACCATGAGGAGAAACTAATGACTGATCGTTTTGATCTTGAGCAGCAGATTATGGGCTGCTGGCAAATTGTTGATGATCTCAAGGTTCTGTTTGAGAATGTGGTGGAAAATGAAAATCTAACCAAGGATGCAATCTCAAACGTGGTCCTGGGTCTGGAAGAACTTTATCAGATGAAGTTTGATAAACTGTTCCGCACCTTTGAGAAAGTCACCAAGGATGAGTGGAATCGCAGCTGGGAAAGGGGCATGGCTGCGGCTGCTGAATTTGAGCAAGCCACTAAGGCGAACTGGGACTTGATTGCTAAGGTTAACAGAGAACGCGAAGCAGAGATTCAACAGGCACGCGATTATCTGGCTAAATATTTGAATGAGTTCCCAGAGCATGATCAGGGCGACATTCGTGTGTTCGCTGCATATGAATTGCTCAGCGGGAATGATGAGCAAGATCGCTTCAACGAAGTCTTTGATAAGATAGATAAGATGATCGTTGAAGAAGAATCATTCCCTGATCGTCCACATGTTGTAGGAAACTGGAACGGAGATGTGGCTGAACCAGAGCAGATTGATTGGGTAGAAGAACAACAAAAGGAAAGACCATTTTAGTCTATCATAAATCTCCTTGTATTAGAGTATGCAAACTTGACAGCCAGAACGTGTGTACTGGCTGTTTTCGCACGCTTGACGAAATATCAGGCTGGATTCGTTTGACTTTGGAGGAGAGAGACTATATAATGAGAAGATGTGAATTGAGTAAAGCAAACACGTGAAAGTTAGTATAATTACACCAACAACTGGTAATCCAATGCTCGCTCACTGCATCACTTCGGTGCGTGAGCAAACCTATGAGAACATAGAACATATCGTTGTCGTTGACGGCAAAGAGCGTTTGGAAAAGTCAGTATCTGTTTACAATCACCTACGTTTCCCAACGTTGCCAGATGAGCACGTCTGCGTTCTGCCGTATCCTACTGGTATTGATCGCTACAATGGTCATCGCGTTTATGGCGCAGCCACCTATTTTGCTGATGGCGACTTTCATATGTGGCTGGATGAAGACAATGTGCTGGAACCCAATCACGTTGAGAGTCTAGTAAAGTTGGTGCAAGAAAAGAATTTAGACTGGGCATTTTCTTTCCGCAAGATCATTGACGAAAACGGTTTATACATCTGCAATGATGACTGCGAGAGTCTTGGGCTGTGGGCAAGTATCCTACACCCAGAAGATTATTTCGTGGATGTGAATTGTTACTTCATTAAGAAGCAAGTGGCTGTTGGAATCTCTCCTGTTTGGTATCGCAAGTTTCGTGAGCCAGGACAGATGGAGATTGATCGCGCAATTGCCACTGTGTTGATGCACAAGCAAAATAACTTGAAGTACGATACCACTCGCGACTACACAGTGAAATATAGAGTTGGTAACACAGGTCTCTCGGTGCAAAGAGAATTCTTTGAGAAAGGTAATGCTGAGATGCTAAGAAGACACAATGGTAATTTACCTTGGAGAGCAATATGAATCCGTGCATAGTTTCTTTCTTTATGGACAATGTCGATATGAAGACGGTTGGTCTTCAAAAGTCAGTGGTTGAGAAATACAATAAGAGTAAAGTGAAGCACTATATCATTAAAGTTGATGTGCCGCCAGGAGTTGCATATGACTACTTCTGGGCAATCAATGGATATAAGTGCCCACCAATGGCAGAGCATGACATTCCAAAACAAATGGAGCATGATGTAATCTTCTTCTTGGATATTGATGCTATTCCTCTACATGAAGATGCCATTGATTTGTTTATACAAGGTGCTGCTGATGGAAAGTTGATGGGTAATGCACAGCGATCCAACCATATACAAAACAATCAACATGTTTTTGCAGCACCATCTTGTGTTGCAATGTCAGCAGAGTCATACCAGAAAATGGGGATGCCATCTTCATATGAGAATCAGCGAGGAGATGTCACAGAAGAGTGGACTTACAAAGCCGAAGAATTTGACATACCAGTTGAATTGTACATGCCTTTGAAATTCGAAAGTCCACCACAAAGATATGCGTGGGAAGGTGATCAACCACCACACTGGGCACTTGCTGATGGTATGCCAGTTTATGGATTGGGTACTACATACGGAACTGCTGAAAAAGAATTGTTTTTTCACAACTTCCAGATTAGAATAGAAGGTCAGAAAGAAAGATTTTGGCGTAAATGTGAAGAGGTGTTGAATGGCTAATCGTTCGGATTTTCATAAGGCAAAGTTGCCACGTGTGCTCAAGCGAGCATTGACTATGGGTGAAGTGCGTGGCGCCGATGCGCACCAAGCAGGTGCACTAAGACGTATGTTTGTTGAAGCGCATGCTAATCATGTAGCATTTAAGAATCGTAGATCCGACCAGCATTATCGTGATGCTGAAGTTGATGAATGAATAATTGCGGGGTAGTTCAGTAGCAGAACGCTGGACTCATAATCCAGAGGTCGGTGGTGCAACTCCATCCCCCGCTACCATTTTATGCATAGCCTATCGGATTTAAAGAAACTCTTACGGGAACATGGACGGGAGATCTTAGATGCTCCTGGCATGTACTTACAAACTGATTATGAACTTTGGACAATGAAGTTTGATCAGTATTATTGCGATGGTGAATTGATCAAACGCAAAGACATTGTCAAATATCTAAAAGCAACACAAAGGAAAATCAATGAGCGTAAAAGCAGCAAAGTTAGTGACAGCCGAAGAAGTGCTGGGAGAAGTGGTGAGCGAAACAGAAAAGTTTCTAACACTAAAAAACCCCGTGGTCGTCGCATTACAGCAAACAAACGACGGTAGAATGGCAATGGGCTTCTTGCCTTTCATGCCATATGTGAATGAACCAGTCAAGATTCCACTAGACAAGATTGTAGTCCTAGAAGAAGTTGACGACAACATGAAGAACCAGTATAATACTGTCTTTGGAGGAATTGTTACTCCGCCCAAGACATTGATTACTGGATGAAGTTTTACACAAACATACAGCTCTACGGACGATTCATACTCTATCGCGGCATCGAAGACGGCAAACACTTTGCTCGTCGCGTAGAGTATCGTCCAACTTTCTTTGTTCCCGCAAAGAGCAAGTCAGAGTATCGCACTCTCAATGGTGAATATGTAGAGCCAATTGAACCTGGGAATATTTCTGACTGTCGCGAATTCCTTGAGCGATACAAAGAAGTTGATACATTCCCAATCTATGGGAACAATCGCTATGAGTATGCGTTCATTGCTGATGAATACCCAGAAGATATTTTCTGGGATCGCGATTCAGTCAATGTAACTTATTTGGATATTGAGGTCAGTTCTGAGAACGGATTCCCTGATCCAAGGGAAGCCATTGATGAGGTCATTGCCATTACAATCAAGCAAGGCAAGCAGATCACATCGTTTGGTTTAGGTGATTACACACCTGCAGAGGGTGTCATTTATTATAGGTGCAAAGATGAGCGTGAGTTACTTTCTCGTTTTATTGATTGTTGGTCTGTACGTTATCCTGATGTTATCACAGGATGGAACGTAAAGTTTTTTGACGTTCCGTATCTGCTTCGCCGCATTGTTCGTGTTCTAGGTGAGGATAAAGCCAATCTAATCTCACCTTGGAAAAAGATCAATGAGCGTGAAGTGTTCATGATGAATCGTGAGCAGCTGTGCTATGACATCTATGGCATCTCTACGCTAGATTATCTGGATCTGTATAAGAAGTATTCCTTCACTCCGCAAGAGTCATATCGTCTGGATCACATTGCGTTCTCTGAATTGGGTGAGCGCAAGTTGGATTATTCAGAATACGAAAGTCTACAAAATCTCTACAGGAAAGATTATCAGAAGTTCATGGAGTATAACATCCGTGACGTGGAACTGGTAGAGAGACTCAACGACAAAGGCAGATTGATTGAGTTGGCGCTGACTCTGGCGTATGACAACAAGGTGAACTACGAAGATGTGTTTACTCAGGTGCGCATGTGGGATGCGATCATCTACAATCATCTAAAGAAGAAGAACATTGTCATTCCGCAGATGAAGCGTGGCGTGAAGCACTCTGCGTACGAAGGTGCGTATGTCAAGGATCCGCAAGTTGGATCGCATGATTGGGTTGCGTCGTTCGATCTAAACTCACTGTATCCGCATCTAATCATGCAGTACAATATCTCAATGGAAACACTGATCAAGCCTGAGAAGTATTCCACTGAAATGCACGCAACCAAAGTCAACGTGCAATCTCTGCTAGATCAGACCAAGGATCTAGAATTCCTCAAGGAACAGAAAGCAACTGTCACTCCCAACTATCAGTTCTTCCGTACCAATAAGCAGGGGCTATTGGGCGAGATCATGGACAGCATGTATCAAGATCGTTCGCGCTATAAGAAACTTGCGCTACAGGCGCAGAAGAAAATACAAAAGGTCAAGGATGATCCAAACCAAGTAGAGTATCTGGAGAAAGAGATCTCAAGATACACTAACCTGCAGTTGGCAAAGAAGGTCACACTAAACTCTGCGTATGGTGCGATTGGTAATCAATACTTCCGATTCTTTGACGTTGCGATGGCTGAAGCAGTCACCACTGCAGGTCAGTTGTCTATTCGCTGGATTGAGAAGAAGATGAACGAATATCTAAACAATCTTCTCAAGACTAAGAAGGATTATGTCATTGCTTCTGACACCGACTCAATCTATCTGAATCTATCTGGTCTGGTCAAGCAGATGAAACTGGATACCAGCGATAAGAAGCGTGTGATTCGTTTACTTGATAAAGTCTGTGAAGAGCGACTACAGAAAGTCATTGATGATTCATATTCAGAGCTGGCAACTTATGTCAATGCCTATGCTCAGAAGATGCAGATGAAACGAGAGTCGCTGGCTGATCGTGCAATCTGGACTGCCAAGAAAAGATATATTCTCAATGTGTATAACAGCGAGGGTGTTGAGTACGCTGAACCCAAACTCAAGATCATGGGTCTTGAGGCAGTCAAATCATCAACTCCGTATGCGTGCCGCGAGAAGATTAAGGAAGCACTCAAGGTGATCATGGAGAAGGATGAGAACACAATGATTGACTTCATTGACAGCTTCCGCGAAGAGTTTAGTAGATTGCCGATTGAAGAAATTTCCTTTCCTCGCAGCGTAAATGGAACCACGCAGTATGCCGACGCCAAAGATATCTTCAAGAAAGGTACACCAATTCATGTGAAAGGTGCATTGATCTATAATCATCTAATCAATGAGAAGAGACTAAATAAGAAATACGAAACGATCAAGGAAGGCGAGAAGATCAAGTTTTGTTATTTGAAACAACCTAATCCATTTAGAAATAACACCATCGCATTCATTAATGCATTGCCAAAGGAAATTGGTGCTGATGAATACATCGACTTTGATCTTCAGTTCGATAAGTCATTTGTTGAACCTCTAAAAATTATCCTCGATTGTATTGGTTGGAGAATACAAAAGGTTTCATCACTAGAGGATTTTTTCGCATGATTACTGTCATAACCCCTACAATGTGGAAAGCACAAGAAATAAATGTAATGCTTCCAAAATTGAATGAGCATGAATTAATTGGCGAGATTATTATTATTGACAACGACCCAAGTCATAAGAATGAGAACACTTGTTCCTTATCCAAGGTGACTTATCTCACATTTGGCGAAAACATATACTGTAATCCTGCATGGAATCGCGGTTATGAAGTTGCTAAGTATGATAAGTTAATGTTTATTAATGACGACGCATCATTCACAATCACTCTAATTGATGCAATTCATGATGTCATAACTGAAGATAATGGTATGATAGTTGCAAGCCCAGAAAGTGTGCTCGAGTCGATTTCTGGTAACTATGTATTGAGAGAAACACCTAGTAAGAATATATCATTTAAACCAATACCACAACCTAGACATAAGTGTGCAATCACATTTGGTATACATAAAAAAAACTACACAATAATTCCTGAGCAATTAAAAATTCATCGCGGAGACACCTTCCTATTTGGTATGTGTATGAAAAACAAGAAACAGAATTTAGCAACACACAATGCTGAATTCAGAACTAAGATGTCAACTACAATCAGGTCAGACAGAAGATTTAGAGAAGTAACTAGAAAAGATGCTGAACTTGGTGCACAGATTTGGCAAGAATATGAATTGAGAGGTATAGTAAATTGAGAAATATACTATGATATTTCTATTATTTCTTGCAGGATTCATGCTATCTTCTGTAGCAGCATATTACTCAATTATTGGTCTCATCGCAATATTTCCTGGTGCAATGGTTGCTATTGTTGCTATGGGTGTTACGCTTGAGTTCGCCAAACTGGTTGCTGCATCATGGTTGTATAGATGTTGGGATACAGCTCCGAGATTTCTCAAATACTATTTAAGTGCTGCAGTTTTCGTACTTATGTTCATCACCTCTATGGGTATCTTTGGATTTCTTTCCAAAGCGCACATAGAATCATCTACTCCAACAGGTGATCTATCAGCCAAGGTTGAACTGATACAAACAAAGATTGATTCTAGATTAGAAGCCATTGATGCTGAAAAGAAAAATGTTGAAACTGCTAGAGCTGCCATTGTACAATTAGATGCTCAGGTAACTGCACGCATGGGTATTCTTTCCAGCACTGATGCAGCCCAAGGAATTAGATTACGCAGAGAACAACAGGCTGAGAGAGATCTGTACGCAACTCAAATACAAACCGCGCAGAATAAGATAGATGTATATAATCTAGAAGTGATAAGCAATCAAGAAGAAAAGACCAAACTGAATACTGAATTACGCAAGATAGAAATTGAGGTTGGTCCTCTGAAATACATTGCTGAACTTATCTACGGAGAAGAAGCCAAAGATCATTTTGACAGTGCTGTTCGTGCTGTAATCATTCTACTTGTGCTTGTATTTGATCCACTTGCTGTATTTCTATTATTGGCTGCAAACGTATCTCTGTTAGCAAGAACCAAAGAAATTGACAAACCAGTCAATACAGAGTATAATGATACTGATGGGAATGATGATAGTGATACCTATAATTTTATTATGGGTAATGATCATAACATAAAACCAGTTGATGAAAATGTAGTTGATCATAAAAGTGTTTGGATGCCTTGGTACAAGAGGAAATAATATGAGTTTGTTTAAAAATCTTTTGAAAGAAACTGGTAATGATTTTGCATCTGCTGTCGCTGACGGTACAGACGCTGACATTACAGGTTACACTAATACTGGAAGTTATGCGCTGAATGCGTTGCTTTCTGGTTCAGTCTTTGGTGGTATGCCAAACAACAAGGTCACTGCGTTGGCAGGTGAACCATCAACTGGTAAGACGTTCTACGCTCTGAATGTAGCCAAGCAGTTCCTGGAAGATAATCCAGAGGGTGGTGTGTTTTACTTTGAGTCTGAGTCAGCTGTCACCAAGCAGATGATGGAGTCTCGCGGAGTTGATACTGAGCGTATGTTTCTGGTTCCAGTGACTACCATTCAAGAGTTCCGCACTCAAGCAGTCAAGGTGCTGGATGCTTATCTGGAAGAAGATGAGAAGGATCGTAAGCCATTGCTAATGGTGCTTGACTCACTGGGTATGTTGTCAACTGAGAAAGAAGTCAATGACATGGCAGAGGGTAAGGACACTCGCGATATGACTCGCGCTCAGTTGATTCGTGGTGCATTCCGTGTGTTGACATTGAAACTTGGTCGAGCCAAGGTTCCGATGTTGATCACCAATCACGTGTATGACGTTGTTGGTTCTTACATTCCCACTAAGAAGATGGGTGGTGGCTCAGGTCTTGAGTATGCTGCATCTACCATTATCTTCCTCAGCAAGAAGAAGCAGAAGCAAGGCGATGAGCATGTTGGTAACATCATCACCACTAAACTGCAGAAGTCTCGCCAAACTATCGAAAACAAGAAGGTTGAAACTCTCCTGTACTTCGATCGTGGTCTGGATAAATACTTTGGTCTACTACAGATCGCTGAAGATGCTGGTCTGGTAAAGAAGGTCTCGAATAAATATGAGTTCGCAGATGGCACAAAAGCATTTGAAAACGCCATCATAAAGAATCCAGAAAAGTTTTTCTCTGAAGAGTTACTACAACAAATCGATGAAGTATGTAAGAAGGAGTTCCTCTATGGTCAAATCAATAACAACAATGCTGAAGAATAAAATTGCTACGTTACAATTTTGGTGGGCTGAAAAAACCATCCTTGAAGATAAGCATTTTAAATACAGCAAGGAAGTGCCAAGTGGTAGGGGTAATCTTGTAATTGAAATATTAAAGAAACCATTCAATGGCGTTGTAGTTGAAATCGTTGATATGAAAGTTTCTGAGATACAAGATGGTTGTGGTATGATTGACTTCTCAACACAAATTATGTATAATCGATTTAATGCTGATGTGACAACTGATAAATTCAATAGATTAGTTACTAACATTGTGCGTTTGATTTTCTTAAAGGCTGTAGAGAAGGTAGAGGTTAAGGATTTTTTCAATGAAGACAGAGATGCTAATATTGTTGAACTTGATGAAGAACGACCAGTTTCTACGGAAGTCTCTGCCGTACCTCAAAAGCGAGTATCTAAGAGAAAGCCCAGAAAGAAAACTGTTTCAAGAGATACAAAAATACTTCCTAAAGTACAACAACCCACCAAGTCCAAGCGCACTAAATCTCCTTCTGGAAGACAGAAGCGACCTGACTGAACACGAACATAAGTCGTGTCGGGAGATAGTCGATGCAATTTCCAAAGGAGTGGTGGAGCCAGATACTGCATGGCTATTGGATGAGACCGAAAAGTTTTGCCAAGAGCGCGCAGTTTACTTGGCTATCATGGACTCTATCGGAATCTTGGATGGGAAAGATTCTACGCGCACTAAGGGATCTATTCCTGCTATCCTTACTGATGCTCTGGCTGTGTCTTTCGATCCCAATATTGGTCATGACTATGTTGATCAATTTTCTAATCGTTACGACTACTATCATCGTGTGGAAAAGCGCGTCCCGTTCGATCTCGAATATTTCAACAAAATTACGAGAGGCGGTCTCCCGAAGAAATCGCTGACCGTCGCACTTGCTGGTACAGGTGTTGGTAAGTCTTTGTTCATGTGTCACGTGGCTGCTGCTTCGTTGATGCAGAACTTCAATGTTTTATACATCTCTCTTGAAATGGCTGAAGAGCGCATCGCTGAAAGAATCGACGCCAATCTACTCAACGTGACTGTGGACGATCTCATGCAGATTCCGAAGGATATGTATGAGAAGCGCATGAAGAAACTGCAAGAAAAGGTCAAGGGCAAATTGATCATTAAAGAGTATCCAACTGCGTCAGCGAATCCAAATCACTTTCGTGCTCTGTTGAATGATCTGGCATTGAAGAAGAAGTTCAAGCCTGATATAATCTTCATTGACTATCTAAACATCTGTGCCTCTGCTCGTATCAAGGCTGGCGCAAATGTCAACTCATATACTTACATCAAGGCTATCGCCGAAGAACTGCGTGGTCTTGCGGTAGAATTCAATGTTCCTCTAGTCACTGCCACTCAGACTACCAGATCTGGTTTCAGTAACTCTGATCCTGGACTTGAAGATACTTCTGAGTCTTTCGGTCTACCTGCGACTGCTGACCTGATGTTTGCGCTGGTTTCGACTGAGGAACTGGAGAATCTAGGTCAATTACTTGTCAAGCAGCTGAAGAATCGCTACAATGATCCGACGCTAAATAAAAGGTTCACGATAGGTATTGATCGAGCCAAGATGAAGTTGTTTGATCTGGAACAAACTGCTCAAACAGAAATCGTTGACTCTGGTCAAACCTTTGAATCAAAAACAAGCAAGTCAAAGTTTAGCGGACTCAAGGTGTAAAGATGGCAGATAAAACAGCATTACAAGAAGCAGCTCAAGCGTTGTTTTGTTCTTTAGCCGATTATTTGGGTGAAAAAGAAACTCTAAAGGTTTTTGATAAATCCGTATATAAGACATATGAAGAATTCATGACAAAATATGAACCAAAGGGTAACGAGAATATTTATCAAATAATAAAAAAAGCATACGATAAAAATGTAAATACACCAGGCGTCAGTTTAAAAGATATTGAAACTTTTTTGCAAAACGATAAAACTTGGTTTCATTCTTCGATCAATATTGCTAAGAAAATGATATCTGAGGTTAGTTCAATCAGTGCAAAATTTTCTAAAATAAAGAATGTGAATTGGTCTAACATAATTTATGTTCGTGGTGATGAAGAGGTGATGGGTAATATATTCAAGTTGTTTTCTGCCGCTAACAAAGCATTAAAAGAATCAGTTGGTAATGCAAAGGCATTCGGTGATATTAACAAATGGAGCCCAGCAGATATCTACTTTGCGTCAACTAATGGTAAAACAGTTATATCAGCATCTGTCACTAAATTAAATAAAACAAAATCTATAACATTTGATGAATTGAATGAATTAATTTCTGATTTAATTGAGAGTGGAGATTTATTACCACTATCTCTGAAGAAGCAACCTGGAGATGTTACTATAGAGAAAGTGAATTTTGATAGTAGCAAAAAAGTAATTCCATATGTGTATGCTGGAATTGGTGGATCTAAACAAGATAATAGATCTCTAATAGTTAGAATAAGTGAAACAGATAAATCTAAAGATCTTGTTTTCAGACATGATGCTTCTACTAGCACTAACAGCGGTGGCACATATAAACTTGAAATAAGACTTAAAGAAGCTCGTGGCGGATCTTTATCTGGTAATAAAATAATAGATACTATAAAAAAAGTTGATGCATCTTTCGCTTCTTCTTTAGAATCAACAATGAAGAAATCTAAAGCACAATTTGCAGATGAATTCAAAAAGAAAACTGAAGGAATCACAAAATCATCTCACCCAGATAGATATCGTGCTATTAGAGAAGAAGTCAGTAAAAAATATTTTGCAGATATAGTGAACAAAAAAATACAAGATTATCTGGAGAAAAATCGTAGAACTGGAAAATCCACTAAACTGATTAAAGCATTTGTATCCGCTGCATCTTCTAGTTCTCCCAATTCAGGTAAATATATAATAGCAAAATAATGAGGTAATTTATGTCTATATTGGTGACGGGTGGATGTGGTTTCATTGGTAGTAATTTTGTTCGTCGTTATGCAAGTCTATACGATGATCGAATCATGGTGCTGGATGCGCTGACCTATGCAGCCAATAAACAAAACATAGAAGGTACAGGGGCAGTTATCGCTGTTGGTAACATTGCATCGCGCGAGTTCGTTGAACCGCTGATACGCAACTTTCGCCCAAAGACCATTGTAAACTTTGCTGCTGAAAGTCATGTGGATAATTCCATTCGTGACTCTAAGCCATTCGTATACAGCAATGTGTTAGGCACTGTCAATCTACTTGATTGCGTATTGGCTGTTGATCCAAGCATTCGCTTTGTGCATGTTTCAACCGACGAAGTATATGGCTCGCTGAGTTCATCTGATCCAGCGTTCAGCGAAACCACTGCATATGATCCGCGCAGTCCATACTCTGCTTCCAAGGCTGCATCAGATCACTTTGTAATGGCATATCATCATACGCATGCTTTGGATACTGTAATCACCAACTGCTCAAACAACTATGGTGCTTATCAGCATGCAGAGAAGTTTGTGCCAACTGTAATTCGTAAAGCATTGAAGAATGAACCTATCCCTGTCTATGGCAAGGGTCATAATATTCGCGACTGGCTGTACGTTGAAGATCACTGCCAAGCCATCATTGACGTAATTGAGCGTGGTCGCACAGGACATAAATATAACATTGGCGGTGGATGTCAGGTGAATAATCTATTCCTTGCCAATCTAATCATTGACATGTGCCGCTCGGCATCAAAGATTGAATTTGTAACTGATCGCAAAGGTCATGATTTTAGGTATGATGTTTCTTATGATAAGATACATCTAGAACTTGGATGGAAACCAACTACCAGTCTAATCCCTGGTATGGAGAAAACCATTCAGTGGTATCGACAGAATATGGAGTGGCTTGAACTATGCAGACCCTCGGTGTCATCCTAGCTGGAGGCAAGTCTAGTCGTTTGTTCCCAGCAACACTTGTAACAACCAAACAAGTATTGCCAATCTACGACAAGCCTTTAATATATTATCCTATATCAACGCTAATGCTGGCTGGCGTTCGCGAATTCTTGATTATAACTAATCCAAAAGAGAAGCCAATCTTTGAGGAATTATTCTATGACTCAGAGAACACTCTGGGTATTAAAGTGATGTTTGCTACTCAGGATTATCCAGCAGGTATCGCTGATGCATTCAATATTGTAAACGAACAATTCCTTGGTGGTTATGATCGCTATGCCTTAGTTCTAGGTGACAATATTTTCTATGGTGCGGGCATGAGTGAGTTGTTACATGAAGCACATTACGACGATCAAGAACGCGCATATTGTTTCTTGACTAAGGTTCACGATCCTGAACGATTCGGTGTCGCAGAACTTTCAGATCAGGGTGGTGTGATGTCTATTGAAGAGAAACCAGAACATCCAAAGAGCAATCTTGCAATCACTGGATTGTATTTCTTCCCAAAAAATGTGTTGGATAGGATTCGTAAATTGAAACCCTCTAACCGAGGTGAATTAGAAATCACTGATCTATTGAAGACTTACATGGAGACTGGTGATCTAACAGGAATTAAACTGTGGCGCGGAGTGGTTTGGTTTGATACTGGTACACCAGATTCATTAATTGAAGCGTCTAACTTTGTACAAACTATACAAAAACATCAGGAAGTTTTGGTTGGCTCTCCGCACGAAATAGCGTATAATAAGTATTGGATTACAAAAGATCAACTAAACACAACTGCATTGCTATGTGGTAAATCATCATATGGCAAACTTCTTTCTTCTTTGGAGGATTAATGGAAATTGAAAGTTTAATTAGAGATATCATTCAGCATCATGGGATGCCTAAGTATGCATCATACAATCCAAAGGAGTTTAACCCAGAGAAAGATAATGTATTTTATTCTGGACCTTATTGGGATGAGAATGAAGTTATTGCTGGTGTGACTGCATTTCTAACTGGTAAATGGTTAGTTTCTGGAGAAAATGTAGCCAAGTTTCAATGGAGATTTTGTCGCAAGTTTAACGTGAAGCATGCACACATGGTGAACTCAGGATCATCTGCAAATTTAACGATGGTTACTGCATTGAAGAAACATTTGGGATGGAAAGACGGAGATGAAGTAATCGTATCTCCAGTTGGATTCCCAACCACCATTGCTCCAATTGTGCAAAATAATCTGAAGCCAACTTTCATTGATATTGAATGGTCAACATTAAATTTCGATTTAACTTTGATTGAGTCGAGAATCACAGATAGAACAGTAGCAATCTTTGTATCTCCAGTGCTGGGTAATCCACCAGACATGGATGTGCTGAGGATGATTGCGGAAAAGCATAACTTGGTATTGGTTGGCGACAATTGCGATTCATTGGGCAGTAAGTGGGATGGCAAGTTGCTGACCGACTACTACTATTCGTGGACAACTTCTTTCTACCCAGCACATCATATGACAACTGGCGAAGGTGGTATGGTCTGCTCTAATGACGAAGAATTGATTAATACTGTTCGTTCTATTTCATGGTGGGGTAGAGATTGTCGATGCGTTGGTTCTGCTAACCTCTTGGCTTGTGGTACATGTGGCAATCGTTTTGATAAGTGGTTGGAAGGTTATGATGGGATTATTGATCACAAATATCTTTTCACCAATATGGGATACAATTTAAAGCCACTGGATCTGCAAGGCGCAATTGGTATTGAACAATTGAAAAAGATTGATCAAATTGATGTCAAGCGCAGAGAAAACTTTTCGACTATCAAAGAAATGTTTGCTGTAGTTCAAGGTGTTAGAGTTGCTAGTAACTTAGAAAAGTCTGATCCATCTTGGTTTGGTGTACCATTGGTTTGCGATAACTCTAAGTTGAAAGAAGAACTGCAACAATTCTTGGAGGATAACAGAATCCAGACTCGTAATTATTTTGCAGGTAATATTTTATTGCATCCTGGATACAAACACTTAGATAACGCAGCAGACTATCCTATGTCTAATCTTGCGCTTTCCCATGTATTCTTTGTGGGATGCCCTCCACACTACAACAAGAGAGTGTTTGATTATTATAGATCAGTGCTAGAAAAATGGAGAAGTTTGCATGATATCGTATGATGCTATTTTGGAAATAGAAAATGGTGAATTGTGTGAGGAACCATTTAATCACATAATCATCGATGATTTCTTCACAGAAGACTTTGCAATTAAACTATCAAACCAATTTCCTGAATATAATAATTCTCCTTGGTATAACTATGACAATCCACTAGAAGTCAAGCGCGCAATGAATTTTTGGGATAAATTCCCACCAGAAACCTTTCAAGCATTTTGGATTTTGTGTCAACAGAAGTTCGCTTTTCTGTTATCTAGAAAATTCAACGCTCAATTGCATGCAGATTATGGATTGAATGGTGGTGGCTGGCATATGCACGGTAGAGGTGGTAAGTTAAACATACACCAAGATTATTCTATTCACCCAAAGATGAACATGCAGAGAAAGTTAAATATTATCATATATCTTTCACAAGAATGGGATTGCGATTGGAATGGTGGTCTGCAATTTTGGTCGCATGATGAGGAGGATTTCAGACCAAAAGAATTAGTCAAAACCATAGATGTGAGGTTTAATCGTGCTGTGATTTTTGACACTACTCAAAATTCTTGGCATGGATTTCCAGAACCAATTACTTGCCCAGAGGGAGTATATAGAAAATCGATTGCGGTGTATTATGTTATGAATCCAACACTAAACGCAGACACTAGAACCAGAGCACTATATTTCCCAACTAAAGAGCAAGAAAATGATCCTAATGTTTTGAGGTTGATTGAATTGAGGAGGGATGTGCAGAGATGAGTGAACCTAAATTGATAACTGGAATGAATGAAGTAACTATCTTCGAAGATCATAGAGGTGGTTTCACTGAATTATGGAACTCAACTAAGTCACCATTCAGTTCCTTGTATTTCATACAACAAAATGTTTCATTGAACAAGAAAAATGTATTTCGCGGACTACACTATCAAGAAGAATATCCCCAAGGTAAAATGGTATATGTGATGAGAGGTCGCGTTATAGATTTCATTATTGACTTGAGGAAGTGGTCTCCTAATTACAAGAAAGTTCAGATGTATGAGTTGAGTGAGGATAAACTAAATTATCTTTGGGTCCCCCAGCACTTTGCTCATGCGTTTTTGAGTTTAGAAGACAACACTGCATTCTGCTACAATGTATTTGATAATATTAGATACCCAGAGGACGAACGCTGTGTTTCATTTTTGACTGTGCCAGAAATAGTCAATGAGGTGGTAAAACATGTTCTTCTTGAAGACATTATCATAACTGATAAAGATCGTAATGGTTTACACATAGATGAGGCACCTGACTATGATTGAACGAGTTTTGTTGTTTGGATCTAATGGACAAATCGGTAATTCAATGATTGAATTGCTGGAGACATCGTATTCTACAATCGCAATGAATAGCGATAACATAGATTACAATTCTAGAGAAGAATTGGATAAGTTATTCAAGTTCATCAGACCCCATCATGTGATCAATTGCGTGGCTTATACTGATGTAGATGGAGCTGAGAAGCCAAACAATCATGATAAGTGTCGCTATCTGAATTATTCTTTTCCGCTACACTTAAATTATTTGTGCGCTCAGTATAATTCCCAGTTCATTCATTTTGGAACGGATTATGTCTTTGATGGTACTAAAGAATCCTATACAGAGAAAGATTATCATAACCCATTAAATTTCTATGGATCAACTAAGTCTGAGATTGAACGATCATTGAATTATAGTAAGACCAAACTTTTCAGAGTCCAGTGTGTATATTCTGGTAGAAATAAGAACTTCTATAAGAGCATTGATGCATTGGCTGATAAATTGGAATCCATCAATGTGATAGATGATCAGATCACTTGCCCAACTCATGCTGCCTGGATTGCAGAAATGGTCTTCAATGTATTAGATGAACCCCAATATGGTATATTTAATCTAAATCCTGACGGTAATTGCAGTTTTGCAGAATTCGCAGAACTTATAGTCGGAGATAGATGTAAGATTAATAAGATAACTACAGAGGAATACGTTGCGTCCAAGACCAAGAGACCGAAAAATGGTGTTCTGAATAATTCCAAGTTCAAGCAAACCTTTAATTTTTCTTCTCTGCCTACATGGGATCAAGTATACAAAAAGTATAAATAAGAGAGTAACAATTCCCACAGAGTGGATAAATGCTATCATTTACATCGTTCCTAACAGAAGCCAAAGTCGAGAAACTAAAGCACCTAGAGCACGCTGAAGATCATATTGTCAATTCGGGCGCAGCTGGTTTTGAGCATGCATCCAAAACTCTAATCGGCGTTCATAACGCACTTCAGGGACGTAAATCTCGAGTCAAGATCACCACCAAGTGGGACGGTGCACCTTCTATCGTCTTTGGAACTCATCCTGAGAATGGTAAGTTCTTTGTTGCTTCTAAGTCTGCATTTAACAAGAATCCAAAGATCAATTATACTGACAAGGATATCGAAAAGAACCATGGGCATGCTCCTGGTCTAGTCGAGAAACTCAAGCATGCGCTGGCTCATCTACCCAAGGTCACACCAAGAGGTCGTGTATTTCAGGGTGACATGATGTACACTCCAGGAGATGTTTCTTCATCTTCTACGCATTATAACTTTAAGCCAAACACCATCAACTATTCTATTCGTAAGGACAGCGAAGAAGGCAAGAAAGTGGGTAAAGCCAAGGTGGGCGTGGCTGTGCATACCGAATACAAGGGTCGCACACTAGACTCAATGAAAGCGCACTTTGGTCCTAATGTCAATTCTTTTGGCAAGCATCGCGACGTCCATGTAATTGATACTCAGACTGGAATTGAAGATCTCAAAGATACCTATAAGCCAGAGCATCGTCGTGAATTTATTTCTTCTATGCGCAAGGCTCAACAGTTACATCGCGGTCATGACTATCGTCATCTACAGGGTCATGAGATGCACGTTGCCACTTATATCAATCAGAACGTGCGCAGTGGTGAAACTGCATCCGTAGAGGGATTGATGAGACACGCTGCAGCTCGCAACGCAGCTGCTGGTTCTAAACTCAAGTCAGCTGCAGGTAAAGCCAAGGTCGCTGCAAAAAATTCAGCAGATATGGAACATATCAAAAAGAACAAAGCCGCATTTCAAAGAACTTTTGAGATTCATCGTCACCTACAAAATGCCAAGCATGCATTGGTAGATGCGCTAAATGATAGCGGTGATTATGAACATAGCATTGAGGGTAGAAAGACTAGCGGAGAAGGGCATGTTGCTATTATCAATAACATGCCAACCAAGTTAGTCAGTCGTCGTCAAGGAGACTTCGCTGCGTCGAATCTTCTTGCTGGTGGTGTCAAAGCAAAAATGGCAGAAAGAAAATGAGCAGAGCAACATTCACATACGGTCGCTTTAATCCTCCAACAGAAGCAGGACATGGCAAGTTAGTGAAGCAAGTCATGGATCATGCTGAAAGCACTGGTGGAAAGCATTATATCTTTGCTTCTCATTCTCGAGATTCGGAAAAGAATCCTCTATCACATCAGGTCAAAACTAGAGCTATGCGCAAGATGTTTCCTGGCGCAAATGTTGTTTCCAAGAAACATCCAAATCTAATTGGTGTAATGCAGCATTTAGAAAAACAGGGTCACACTCATGTCACAATGTACGCTGGATCTGATCGTGTTCCAGAGTACAAAAGAATTGTGAATAAATACAATGGTAAAGATTTTAAGTTTAAGAAAATTGAAGTCAAGTCAGCTGGTTCTCGCGATCCAGATGCTGAAGGTGCGGAAGGTATGTCTGCCTCTAAGTTGCGTGGGTTAGTTTCCGCTGGTAAGCGCAAAGAGTTTATTTCACATTATACAAACAGAAAACTTGGTGCTGAAATTCACGACAAGGTAAAAAAAGCAATGAGCGAATCAAGAGCATTATTCTTATTGGGCGGTCCTGGCAGCGGCAAGGACTATGTCATCAATAATATCCTATCGCGTTTTAACGTCGTTGAAGTGCAGATGGATCAGATTCTAAATGGATCAATCAATGAAGTATTGGAGTCTGGTTCCAATCTACTCATCAATGCTCCAATTGATCTGGAGAAGATTGCATTGGTTCGCGCGACTCTTGGTGAATCCTATGAGTTTGATTACACTCTAGTGTCAGTGACCAATAAGGTCAGTCGTGAGCGCAATGATATGCGTGCTCGTCCAATGAATGAATCTACTCGTATTCGCAAGTGGCTAGATGCTGAAAGAACCACAGATATGTTCGAAGGCGTTTTCAAGTTTGAGAATTCATTGAATCTTTCTGAAGCATCACAGAAAGAACTATCTGTATTCCAAATGCAAATTGAAGCATTCCTAAAGTTCATGATTGAGAACGGCTATGTCTTTGAGAAAAAGGTTGCTGAGCCAACTGGAGATCTAAAGAAGGCTTGCTGGAAGGGATACACTGCCGTTGGGATGAAGATGAAGAACGGTCGCAAGGTTCCAAACTGCGTGCCAGTTGAAGAAAGTGATAATCTAAAGGGCACTCCAGTAGTTTCTTTGGCTGATGTTTCTAAACCTAGTGATTTTAGAAAAGATCGCTATGGAAGAAATGTGCCCAAGAAATTGAAGAAAAATGATCCAAGAGTGAAGTATGTGAAAGAGGCAGTTGGAAAAGAATCAAAGATCGTTCCAGTAACTGGAATGGGTGGTGTGCAAGGATTTCGCGTCACCAATCGTAGACTCAAGCAATCAAGATCTTTCAATAATATGAAAGATGCTGAAGCCTATGCTGCCAGAGGAGGCAAGCAACAGAAGGAAGCATTGGAATATGGTACAACGGAAACCAGAAATGCTTATGCTTCAATGACTCCTGGACAGACAGTTGATACCACACCAACTTTGAAAACAAAGAAACTACCAAAGAGCAAGAAAACTCCTGGTGAAGATTATGATGCTAGAATGGGTGGCTCAGGTGGATACGCTGTTGGTTTGACGCAAACTGAATCAGTATCCCTAGAAGAAGCAGTACAGTATCATCTAGAGAATCAGATTCCGTTCGCTGAGAATATCTTCCGTCCAGGAAGTGATATGTTCTTTGAACTGATCCGTGAAGCCAAGAATCTATATGCTAATGGTGACTACACTCCTGCTGATGAATACGAACAGGAAGTGCTAGAAAGTGATCTAGGTGAAACCGCAATGTACGAAGGTATGGAAGTGCTTCTTGACTTCCCATTCCTAGAAGAAGAAAAGACGCCAAAGCATGTTCGTAAATTGAGCAAAGATGAGGCTGACGAAGAAGAAGCTGTCAAGACTTCGATTCAGAAAGAAGAAGCCTGTTGCGATGACTGCGACGATTTGAACGAAGAAGATGAAACAGGTGGTAAGGGCATCGGCAAGCCATGGCGTGAGGGTGGTGGCGGTGCTGTCTATGTGCGCACAGGCGATGGTGGCGTCAAGAAGGTTCGCTTTAGTCAGTCTGGAATGGCAAAGAAATATCGCGATCCAGGTCGTTTGAAATCATTCATGGCTCGCCATAATTGCCTAGGAAACAAGGATAAGACTTCGGCTTCCTACTGGGCATGCCGTTATCCAAGATTCTTCAGCAATAGTGGTCAACTATGGTGGTAGACGAAGATCATCCTTACGATGATCAGAAACTAAATAAGACTGAGTTCATACGCACCTTTTCGTGCGATGTGCTCGATGAAGAATTGAAATGGCACTATGATCTAAATGATCGTATTGTTGAGGTTTTGCAGGGAGAGGGTTGGGAACTACAGTTCGACGACGCTCTTCCTAGTATGCTGAAAGTTGGTGATGTAATCTACATTCCCGCTAGATTGCATCATCGTATAAAGCGCGGGACAACGGATCTAAAACTTAGAATAAGAGAGTACGATAATGGCTGATCTACCAAAGATGTGGGGCAAAATGTCATCGGCTTTGCAGAAGAAGTGGTGGGCTGCTCACGGTGGTGGCAAACCATTCCCATCAGCAGAAGGCAGATCGGCTGCAGCTGCAAAGAGATCACCTGCAAAGAAGGGTGTGGCAACCTCTGAACTAAGTCGCGGCGAGAAAACTGCATCAGGAAAGATATCAGATGTTCGTCGTGAAAACATGCGTCGAATGAAAGCAGCGATGGAACGTGGAACTGCTGGTGCGCCACAAAAGACTTCAGGTGCAGGTGGATCTGGAGCATATAGTCCATCTAGCATGAAGGACATTAGAGCAGCAATCAAATCAGGGGCTGGGGTTCGCACAGGCTTGGCTGGGCATTCAAATTACGATGAGGTTCTTCCAGAAAAGGATAAAAAGAAAATGAAAGAAGAAAAAGATCTAACAGGTGCACTAAGAAAGTCCATCGAAAGCAAAGGCAAGCACACAGTTACTCGCAACAAGGCTGGAACTCTTGTTCTGCGCAAGATGAAGAACGAAGAAGTCGAGCAGGTGGATGAAGGTGCATCTCGACATTTGAGATATACTGGAACAGTAGGCGGTCAAGATTATTCTATGACGATTCCAAGAAATGGTGATCTTGAAGATCACATGACTGCCAGAAAAATTAAGAAACAGAATCCTCATCTTAAACCACACCATGTAACAGCACTCGTTAATGCTACTGGTGAAGACGAAGAGCATGTTAATGTGGAACATGGAGGTAAAAAATATAAGGTTCACGTTGTTAATCATCAAGAACCAAAAATGGTATACAACGAAGAAATCGAACAGGTGGATGAAAATTGGGTGAGTTTGAGCACCCCGATCGGAGCAGGTTACAGGTCTATAGAGGATCACGAGAATAATCTAAAGGCAGCAGGTGTTTCTTTTCGCAAAAAACGCTCACCATACGAAAATCACGTTGCGTTTGAAGTTCCTCCGAAACATGAACGTAAGGCGAAGAAGATCCTTTGGCGAGAAGAAGTCGAGTACATCGAAGAAAAACTAACAGCAGGTGATCCAGCATCAAAGTGGATCTCTGACTTCGTGCATTCTGACAATCCTAAGTTTGAAGGTAAGAGCAAGAAAGAGCGTATGAACATGGCTCTTGGTGCTTACTATGCAAAGAAACGCGCAAAGAATGAAGAAGTGGTGCAGGAAAAACTAGATCCTGTTGGTTCTGAAACTACAGACATCAATAATGATAAGAAAGTAGACAAGACAGATGCTTATCTGCATGCTCGTCGTCAGGCGATTGGCAAGGCAATTGCCAAGAAGAAGGGGTTGTAAAATGGCAAAAGTAGGACAAAGAGGTCGTTTGGTATTAGATAAGAAGACATCAACAGGTGCTGGGTTTAAAGGCAAAGTCACCAAGGTTGAGGGCGGCATGGTTTATTTACAACTTGATGGTGAAGGTAAATTTGGTCCTCGCACCGTAAAAGGATCATTGAGCCGTTTTAGGGCTGAAGATACCAACTCGGAGGGCGATACGATGAATGAAGCCATCAAACCTAAGAGTAAAGAAGACGAAGGCGAGTATGGCTACGAAGGTGACATGGCAATGTCTCAGTTGCGTAGCATCATTCGTAACTCTCAGGCAATGCTGGACAATCTAGAGCCAGAGACAGATCTACCTGAATGGGTGCAGTCTAAGATCACACTAGCCAAAGACTATATTGAAACTTCTGCTAATTATCTAATGTCAGAGTTGGAAGAAGAAGTCAAACCAGTGGATGAGGGTCTACTTAGTGGAACACTCAAGGTTGCTGGAAAGGTTTTCAATGCTCCAGCATATTCTTGGGCTGGCGAGAAATTGGAAAAGCGCGAGAAGGCTAAGAAACTAGCAGCAGAAAGGGCTGCAAGAAAAGCCAGAAGAACAACAAAGAAAGCGCAAACTAAAGAAGTATCTGAATCAGCAGAGCAAAATGATCGTGTTAAGAAAGTGATGGATAAGTACAGAGGTATTCGCAATAAAGTAAATACCAAACCAGAATTAGAAGTAAGTATTCGTAACACTTCGCCAAATATCATGGGAAATATTCCTGGACATGAAGGACCAAAACCAAATGCAAACTTTTAAGCAATTTCTAGAGGAAGAGGAAGATCTGTCTATTGAAATAGAAGCAGATCAATTTGTTGCTCAATTGGACGATATCAATGATGCATTAGATGCAGTCACTGAGGATCCATTTGTAAACAGCGCAGTGTTTATCAATGCTGTTCGTGGTACTCTAGAAAGATTTGGTATTCTGATTCCTCCTGGATATGAAATGCCAATGTTAAGTCTAGATGCAGAGACAGTTTATTCTCTCGGCGAGTCTGGATATTTCTTATACATTACTCACAATACTACTCCAGATGTTGGCGTAGATGGATATGCAACCATTGTAAATCAAGAAGATCTAGATGATCTACTTCAGATGGAAGACCCAGAGCCATTGGAGCCAATTCCAACTGTATCTCCATATCTTCGCCAGACACGTAGAACTAACGACGACAGTGGTAACGATAACGAATATTAATTTATGTTGTATGATCTAAACCATGATACAATCTTGATCTACGCTATCAAAAGTTATGATAATCTTAACTATGTAAAAAGCGAGTTTCAAGAAGATTACAAAGCGTTCAAGTATGTCAAGAGACTGCTACAACGCTATCGTATGTCAGGTGAACTTAGAGAAAAGTTATTGCTAAATCATCTGAATCTGATATACAATGTGTTTGGTGTAGAGGCAGGAACGAGAATACTATTTTATAAGATTGACGAACAAGATTATAGTGCATTGAAAACTTTTTGCGTGTTTTTAAATACAATGCCAGATAGGATTTCGGGAATCAACGGCAAAGATTTAATTTCTAGTGACATACCTGTAGATCTAAAGATAGTAGAACTGTTAAGGAAAATTTGATGGAACAGGAAAACATAGACGAGGCTGGAATTGTAAAAGTTGGAAAGCAATTCGCTCATCATCGAATCACATCTAAGAAAAAGAAATCAATGCTTCAACGAATCAAAGATAAAATTGTTGGCAAAAAGAAATATGACAGCGATGAAGTGTATCTAAACGCAGAAGATGCTGCAGTCATGAGCGTCGGTGCTGGAGTTGTTGCTGGCATGCCAGATGCTGATCCACCAGAACTCACTCCTGTTCGAAAGAAAAAGAAGTTTAAGGTACTTAGAAGAAGACTAATGGGTGAGGGAAGAGTCACCACCAAGCCAACAGGTAATGGTTTCCATAGAGTGTTTGTAGATGGTGAAGAACATCCGCACGTTCATATTGTAAATGGTTCTGGTGGAGTTTCTGGATATGGTCGCAACGTATATGGTATACATTATAGCAAAGCCAATAAGACTCGCTGGATTGGTAGTCTAGCAAAGACTAAAGCGCATCTAAACAAAATGCTAGATGATGGTGCGATGTGATGTTGAGATTCAGTGAATATCTAAATGAAAGCGGACCATTGCGCAAACCTAAGAAACTAAAGCCATTGAAAGATAGACTGAAAGGTGGTATTCCTGGTGCTGTAAATCTAAACGCATGGATGGACGAAAAGAAGCGTCGCAAGATTGAGTATATGAAGAACCGTGAAAAGCGCGATGAAAACACTTGATGAGAAAAAGAAACTTGCGAAATTTGCTAGAGGATTGGGACAACCAGATCTAGCACTTGAAGAATCAATTCGTCGCGAAGAAGAATTAGAGTCTCGTCTGTTCGCAAAGCCAAAGCCAGCAGAGCCAGTGATTCCAATTCTCAAGGAAGAACTGCCTCCACCTCCTGCACCTGCAGTTGAGATCCCAAAGAAAGAAGATTTGATTTCGCAAACAGTCAATGCGATCTCAAGTCCAAAGATAACTAAGCCACCGATGCCTGATCTGCAGAATGCTGAGATCAAAGCCATTCGCCAGCAGATTGCTGATCTGGTGCAAAAGATGGGAACGCTATCTTGGGGTGGCGGTGGTACTGGTGTAGTCAGAATAGGCGATACAGATGACTTTGATAAGACGTCATATGGTGAGGGTAAATTCCTCAAGTGGTCTCAGGGAATGTTTCGTCTTGATGAGATTAATCCATATGAAGTTGTGCACAACACTACGCTGGTTACAACATCTTCTTATGCAGTAAACGACACTGACTATTACATTGGTGTCAACGTAGCGTCAACTGTAACAATTACATTACCAATCACACCAAGTTCTGGTCGTGAGTTGATTGTAAAAGACGAATCAGGCAACTGCGAAAATAACATCATCACCATCGCAGGGAATGTGGATAATGACGCAGGTGGTTTAGAACTTGCGTTAAATAATGGTGGTGTTCATCTGTTATATAGAGATGGTTGGAGAGTGGTATAATGTCATATTTGTATACAAGAAATATTAATGTTCAGAACAATAACACTGTGGTCACCACAGCGAATCCTCTCCCTGTTACCAGTGGGATTCATCCAATAGATGTGGCTGGTGCTTCTGGATATTCTGCGTTTGGCGAAATTATCACAGTTCCGATCACTCCGCAAATTCAGTTGGATGGTATTTACGGTGTTCTTCCTCGAGATGTAGAAACTTTTACTAGCGGAACTGGGGTTGCCACAACTGAAAACTCAACCATGGTTACTTATAGCGGCACTGGCTGGGGTGACTATGGCGTCTATCGTAGTCGTAGGGTGCTGAGATATCGTCCTGGACAGGGTGCGATGGCTCGATTTACCGCTGCGTTCTCAACTCCACACGCTAATACTATTCAGCGAGCAGGTTTCTTTGCGCTTGAACAGGCAATCACCATCGGTCAAGAGGGTGAAGATTTCGCAATACAAATTCAAAACGGCGGCAAGGCTGAGATTCGTAGACTACAGATCACCACTGCGCCAACAGGAACTCAGACTGCTAACGTGCAACTCAATGGAACATACAAAGAAGTAACCATCTATTCTGGATCAGCATCAAATACTGCAGCCACCATTGCGAAGGCATCGTTCCCAGGATGGACTGTTGAGCAAGTTGGTGCGAATGTAAACTTCATGGGCGCTGGTGTTGGTGCTCGAAGTGGTGCGTATTCTTTCACTAGCACTGGAACAGGAACTCTCGCAGCTGGATCCTTTACACAATTACAGGCTGGTCTGGCTCACAATCAAACTACAGTATTACAAGAAAATTTCAATATTGATACATTGGACGGCAATGGTCCTAGCGGAATGATTCTTGATCCAAGCAAACTCAACGTGTATCAAGTAAATTTCCGTTGGTTGGGTGCTGGTGAGATTCGTTTTGCGATTGAGAATAGTATCAATGGAGATATGATATTCTTCCATCACTATCACTACTCCAATAGACACACAGTTCCTCATGTAGACAATCCAAGTTTCAAGATTGGCTATATTGCTGCGGCAACTGGAGGTCCGTCAAGTAACGTGTCCGTTCGTGGTGCTTCTATGATGGCTGCGATTGAAGGTTTAACAATCGCTGCTGGTTCTCCTGTCAGTGTTGGTAGGTCAGCTCCTGGCGTTAATTTCTCAGCGGGTAACCTACATCATGTTATATCCCTAAGACCAAGATTAATCTTCAAGAATAAAATAAATCTGCGCGCAACAAAACTCAAGAAAATCACAGTGGCTGCACTAACTCAAGGTGTAAACCCACCGCCTGTGATCATTTACCTCTATGAAAACCCAACAAGTTTCACAGGTACATTTGACTGGACTGAAATAAGTGAATTTTCAAGCGTGGTATATTCAAACAGTGCTGGTAACTTTGTGTTAGCGAATGAAATTCCTCTGGCTTCCTTTGTTATTTCTGGAACTGCAGATCTTGATCTAGAAAACTTAAATATCAGTATACCACCAAATAATATTCTATCCATTGCTGCAATATCGACTGCTCAAATATCAGATCTAGTTGCTGCTGCAGTTTGGTTGGAGGAATAATGGAAATTACAACTGAACATAAAAATATATCTAAAGCCAGTGCAATCACTGTATTTACTTTGTTATTGATTAGTGGTGTGTATAAGATTGGTTATGAAGCAGGCAAGATTGAAACAGCAGAAAGCCTGCAAAAACAAGTTGAATATTGGAAGGAACAGTCGGGAAAAATAACCGAACGAGTCGTGATTGAGTACGTTGATCGTATCAAAGAAGTTGTCAAATGGAGAACTAAAAATGTTGAAATTATCAAATTGGTTCCTAGTGTTTGTGAGTTGCCTAATGGTTGGGTGCACGTCCACGATCGTAGTGCGCAAGGTCGTGATGCCGACCCCACCAGAGCAATTAATGACACCCCCAGCGGAATTGAAGACGTTGAAGCCCTCGGAACCATCGTAGAAAACTACGCTGCATGCCATGAAAATCGTGAACAATTACTCGCTCTGCAAAAATGGATCCGTGATCAAGAGCAAGAAATTATAAATATGAATACTGCAGAAGCAGGGACAAAAGAAGAATAACAATGGCTGAAATGCAAGATTTACTCAGTTGTAAGGCTGAATTAGACGCGAAGATATCTAGACTAGAAGTTGAGATGAGTGCTCTTCGCGAGAAGGTTTCATTTTTTTCTGTTATCTATGGAAAGTTTGATGAAACGCTGGATAAGGTTCAGGAGCTGATGGAAGATAGAAGAAACGAAACAAACGAAGATCTCAAAGACGTCTATAAGAAAATTGAAGATACAGAAAATCATCTAATGCGCGAACTACGTGAACTCCGTGAAGAAATGAAACGCCAACACGAAATTGAGAACAAGAAGATTCACGAGTTAGACCGCTGGCGTTGGTGGGTCATGGGCGCAGCAGCAGTTATCGGTGCAGGATTCTCAAAGATTATTGATATTTTGAAATAACTTGCTTTTGATGTGATTCTATAGTATGATTAGAGTATGAGCATATACATTGATCGTAAATACCTATCCAATATCTCTCACAAACTAGATCGGTTCACTCAGAAGAGTCCCGATCTTTACAACTTTCGCTGTCCGTCATGCGGCGACTCAAGAAAGAATAAGAGTAAGTCTAGAGGATATATCTATCGCAAGGGCAATGATTTTTTCTATCGTTGTCATAACTGCGGTGCAGGTACAACTTTTTCAAACTTTCTAAAGAGCGTTGATGAACCAGTACATAAACAATATGTGCTGGAGAAATTCATGAACGGTGCACCAAAGAATGCACCAGTTGAAAAGCCAACCTTTGATGAACTGAAGGGCAATGCGTTCGCTCGATTTGCCAAGACCTCATACAATCCAAGCATACAAAGCATTGCTGAATTGCCAGAGGATCACTATGCGGTCAACTATATAAAGAATAGGATGATTCCTTCATCCCGTTGGGGCGATGTTTATTTCGCCGAGAACTTCAAAAACTTTATGGATCTGGATTTTCCAGACCATGGCAAAGAAATCCTGCCAGAGGATAGTCGAATTGTATTCTTCTATCGCGACGAGGATGGTAAGGTCAATCATGTCGCTGGTCGCGCCATGGCTGATAGTAAACTGAGATATATCACTGTAAAGGTTGCGGATGGAAGAAAAGCCTACGGACTCGAGCGAGTTGATCGAACCAAGCGAGTATATATCGTTGAGGGGCAGTTTGATTCGCTATTTCTTACCAATGCTGTTGCCAGCGGCGATAGCAATCTTTCTGGGTTGGCTGAAGCCTTGGAACTGGACGATGTAGTTCTGGTGTATGATAATGAACCAAGAAACAAAGAAATCGTGAAGCAAATTGAAAGATCTATTCTAGATGATTATGCGGTTTGTATGTTTCCTGATAATGTAAATGGAAAAGACATCAACGAAATGATACTAAATGGTTTGACTGCTGAGGAAATAAAAGTTATCATAGACAAATACACTGCGCGTGGATTGACTGCGCGCATGGACGTTTATGCTTGGAAAAAGTGTTAGGAGAAATTATGTCACATGTATTAGAAGGTAAAAAGATACCCAACGTGGTATTCAAGGTTCGCGTTCCTAGTTTTGAGGCAACTCAACAGGGAACATGCGCAATTGAAATTTGGGAAGATGTAAAGAGCCGCGATCTATTCAAGCGCAAGCGCGCAATTTTGTTTGCACTTCCTGGCGCATTCACTCCAACCTGCTCAACAAAGCAGCTGCCAGGATATGATCGTATGTTCGACACATTCAAGGAATATGGAATCAAGAACGTCTACTGTCTATCTGTCAATGACTCATTCGTCATGAACGCATGGGCAAAGGATCAGGCACTCAAGAATGTAAAGATGATTCCAGACGGCAGTGGAGCATTTACCAAGAAGATGAAGATGGCTGTCAAGAAGGACAATCTGGGCTTTGGCGTTCGCAGCTGGCGTTATGCTGCTGTAATTCGTAACAGCGTCATTGAGAAGATGTTCGTTGAGCCAGGATTTGCAGATAACTTTGAGTCTGATCCATACGGCGAGTCATCACCTGAAAATGTATTGGCGTGGTTGAAGAACAATCCATGAAAGTAAAATTGATCAGTTATTCACAGACACCAGAGTTCTTTGAGGACTTAGACAGTCTTCAAGATCTAGTTGCATACTGTGCGCGTGTATCAAATCCAGGCAATCAGAGTAACTCTGAAACTGCTGGGAAACTGATCAAGTATCTCATCAAGCACAAGCACTGGTCACCTCTTGAGATGGTCAGTGTTTGTATGGAGATTGAGACTACACGTGACATTGCGCGTCAGATACTACGTCATCGCAGTTTTTCTTTTCAAGAATTCAGTCAACGCTATGCTGATCCAACCAAGGAACTTGAATTTGTAACACGTGAAGCACGACTACAAGATCTCAAGAATCGCCAAAACAGCGTGGCAACTGACGATGAGTGGCTACAGAAGCAATGGGATGCGTATCAAAACGACGTACTATTAGCAGCCAAACGTGCGTATAGATGGGCAGCGGATCATGGTATTGCTAAGGAACAGGCTCGTGCTGTGCTTCCTGAAGGTCTAACCATGTCGCGCATGTACATGAACGGAACCCTACGTTCCTGGGTACATTACATCGAGCTGCGTAGTGAGAATGGCACACAAAAGGAACACATGCAAATTGCTTGTGAATGTGCCGCTATCATTGCTAAAATCTTCCCAGAGATATTCACAATTACAAGCGGTGGGTCTTTCTAAGATGATTATTGAATTGGTAAACCGATATTTCTTTTTTGCAAATAGTACAAGAACATTTGATACCTCTGCGTTCTTTACGTTGTTGGGTTTTTTCCTCACCAAAAATCTCATCCCAACTTTTACCCTTTCTCAATCTGGTCATTTGTTGCGCTCTTACTTTCCTCAATTCCTTACCCTTTTCATCACCATGAATTTGTTCGTAAGATTTGTTTTTTGTTGCCGCACCGATCGCCTTTCGCACAATATCTTCATGAGACATTCTACCAGAGAGCCCATTCCATGCTAATAGATCTTGCCAGTTACCATAAATACGATAGCGGACCAGATGTGCAATCGCATGGTCTTCAACTGTTAGTTCAACAATATTACTGGGATCATCAGATCCACCAGCGTATTTGGGTATAATGTGGTGTTTATGGGTATTATAAGTATTCATGGCTGGGTCTCCTATTTAGACTTAGAGCCTCTGGGAATGTCAGTTCCGCGAGGGGCACTTTTATTTATAAACAAATCAATTTACACAAAAGGGGAGCAGAAATGAGAAAAGTATTGAAATTTTATGCAGGGTGGTGCGTACCATGCAATACTCTAACACAGAAACTAAGTCTAATCGCATCAACACCTACGATTGAAGAAGTTGACATTGATCAGCAGCGTCAGCTTGTACTACAACACAATGTTCGCTCTGTTCCTACAATGATTATGATGGAAGACGATGGTAGTGGTTGGGTTGAACTAAAGCGCACTGCTGGCGCAGGAATGACACAAGAACAACTAGAAATTTGGCTCAACGGATAAAGGGAAAAACAATGAATAGACTACCCACGATCTATCAAGATTTTATTCATATTTCACGTTACGCAAGATACAGCGACGAAGTTGGTCGCCGCGAGACTTGGAATGAAACTGTCGATCGCTATGTAAACTTTTTCAAGGAAAGAACTGAGAATAATAAGAAGATTCCTTGGGATGATTTGCGTAACGCAATTCTAAATCTTGACGTGATGCCTTCCATGCGTTGTCTAATGACCGCAGGTGAGGCATTGAATAAAGATAACGTGGCTGGCTATAATTGCTCTTATCTGCCGATTGATAATCCAAAAGCCTTTGATGAACTGATGTATGTTCTAATGTGCGGCACTGGCGTTGGCTTCTCAGTTGAATCGCGCTATACAAACAAGATGCCAGAGGTTCCAGAAGAACTACATGAGACCGATACTACAATCGTGTTTGCTGATTCCAAGATTGGTTGGGCAAGTGGTTATAGAGAATTCGTTGGTCTACTTTATACTGGTAAGTTGCCTAAGTGGGATGTATCAAAGATTCGCCCATCAGGTGCAAGGCTCAAGACCTTCGGTGGACGAGCATCAGGACCAGAACCTCTAGTTGATCTTCTAAACTTCACACTCAATATTTTCAAGAAGGCACGTGGTCGCAAGTTAAGCACCATTGAGTGTCATGATATTGTTTGTAAGATTGCAGACATTGTCGTCGTTGGTGGCGTTCGCCGTTCAGCGTTGATTTCGCTATCAGATCTCAACGACGATCAGATTCGCCACGCTAAGTCTGGACAGTGGTGGTTGAGTGATGGGCATCGCGCTCTGTCAAACAACTCAGCAGTGTATGAGACTAAGCCTGACATGGATACATTTATGAACGAGTGGGTAGCGTTGTATATGTCCAAGTCGGGTGAGCGTGGCATTTTCTCTCGCCAAGCAGCAAAGAATGTAGCAGCACGCAATGGTCGTCGCGAACACAATCATGACTTTGGCACCAATCCTTGCTCTGAGATTATTCTTCGTGCTAATGAGTTCTGTAATCTATCAGAAGTTGTAGTGCGCGCAGGTGATTCTATTACTGATCTAAAGCGCAAGGTGCGTTTGGCTACCATCATTGGTACGCTACAGTCTACACTGACTGACTTCCGTTTTCTAAACAAGAAGTGGAAGAAGAACTGTGAAGAAGAAAGATTGCTAGGTGTATCATTGACAGGTATCTGCGATCATAAGACGCTGAATAATCCAACCAGCCCACGACTACGCGAGTGGTTGGATGAGTTGCGCCTACACGCTGTTGAAACCAACGCTGAGTTTGCAGACATTCTGGACATTCCAGCATCAGCTGCTATCACCTGCGTCAAGCCATCAGGTACTGTTTCGCAGTTGGTAGACTCAGCGTCAGGTATTCATCCTCGCTATGCGCAGTATTACATTCGTCGTGTTCGTGCATCAAAGAATGATCCACTGGCTGCGTTCATGGTAAGCAAGGGATACCAAGCAGAAGAAGATTTCTATGGTAAGTCCAACTGGGTGTTCTCCTTCCCAATGAAAGCACCAAAGGGTTGTATTACACGCAATGATATGACTGCGATTGAGCAGCTGGAACTTTGGAAGATCTATCAGGATCATTGGTGTGAGCACAAGCCATCTATCACTGTTTACGTTGGTGATGATGAGTGGATGGACGTTGGCGCATGGGTGTACAAGAACATCACTTCATTGTCTGGTGTTTCTTTCCTACCACGCGACAACGGTACATATCGTCAGGCTCCATACGAAGAAATTACTGAAGAGCAGTATAAAGATTTGCTTTCTAAGCAGAACCTAGATATAGTATGGACTGACTTTATGGAAGAAACTGATACAACCGAAGGTGCGCAGAATCTAGCATGCGTCGCGGGAGTATGTGAGATATAATATGAAGGTTGCACTAGTTTGCATCGCAAGATGGGAAGAAAACTACATTGATGAGTGGATAAGATACAATAAATTACTCAATTTCGATAAGATCTTTATCTATGATAATGGTAATGAGTGGAAGAGAGATAGTCTTGTTTTCACCGACCCAGATGTAGTATTGGTTAATTGGGAAGGTGATGGTCAAGCAGTTGACGATGTTCCTCCAGCTCCACCAGAAAATTCAGTACCAGTAAACCAATCTCAAAACAATTGGAGACAAGAAAGACATAACAGGAACAGAAGAAGAGGTGTGGGATCACCAGAATCAAAACTAAAATCAACAAATTTGAATAAGACGAATAATAAACAGGTCAGAGCATATAATCATTTTCTAAACAACAATAGAAAAACTATGGAGTATGATTGGATTGCATTCTTAGATTGTGATGAGTTTTTAGTATTGAAGAAACACGAAACTATACAGGACTTCATAGAAGAACATAATTTTGAAAAAGATGCTATAGGAATTTATACATACATATTTGGAGACAATGGATTACATGGAGTGGAGAATGGCAATTACTCTGTTTTAGAAAGATTCACTATGAGAAGAGAACGACATTTTCCTGCAAAAGAACGTCATGGTATCAGTAAAACACCAGCATTTTTTATAAAGAGTATCGTTAGAAATACGCCTCATATAAAAATGCTTTCATCACATACTGCCAATATCCCATCAGTTGGCACTTCTGGTGATTTAATACTTTGTGACACTGGTAAATTAACTTCATGGACTCATTATGGTATCAGAGATGTTGCTCAAATAAATCATTATTTCGGGAAAACTGCCGAAGAATTTCATAAAAAAATAGAAAGAGGTAGAGCAACTTCTGGAAGAAAAAGAACTATGGATGAGTTTTATCACCATAATATAAATGAAGTTGAAGATACTGATGCATTGGAATTTTATCTTAAAAATTACTGGGTGAACTATGACTATGAAATTTAGTATTGTAACCGCGACTCATCTTAAGAATTCATTTCTTGCCGATCTATATCAAAGTTTAGTTGATCAAACTTATAAAGATTGGGAATGGATACTCTATCTTAATGGTGGTGCGCAACCAAATCAACTTCCTAAAAACATTCTCGATGACACTCGTGTCAAGGTATTTGTTGACAGTAGCGACAATAGCAAAGTCGGCTTCTTGAAAAATAAAGCATTTCATGCAGGTCGTGGAGATGTTTTAGTTGAAGTCGATCACGATGATATGCTCTCGATAGATTGTTTAGAAGAACTATACAAAGCATACCAGGATCCAGAGATTGGGTTTGCATATAGTGACGCAGTAACATGGCATATGACAGATACTTTCCAACCATATGGTTCAGCATTTGGTTGGACGCATAAGAAAGTCAAGTGGAACGATAAAGAATTGATTGCAATGGATTCGTTTGAGCCGTCTAGTCGCAGCGTTGCATTTATTTGGTATGCTCCAGATCATGTTCGTTCCTGGAGAACATCAGTCTATAAAGAGATTGGTGGACATAATCCAGAACTAGATATTTGCGACGATCACGAATTGATGATTCGCACTTATTTAAATTCTAAAATGCACCGCATACCAAAACCATTATATATCTATAGAATCACTGGACAAAATACTTGGCTAGAGAGAAACCAAGCAATTCAAAATACAACTGTAGAATTGTTTCATCAATATGCATGGGATCTGGCAGTTAGAGAAGCGAGATTGCGTGGACTGAGTGTGGTTGAGTTGGGTGGTGGTATTAATCCAAAAGCTGGATGTGATATTAACATTGATCTAGAAGAAGGGAATATGCAAGCCGATCTAAATGACGGTATTCCTCTTGCTGATAATTCCGTAGGTGTAATCAATGCTTCCCACATTCTAGAACATCTTCACGACAAACATAAGATCATGTGTGAAATACATAGAGTGTTAGCAGACGGTGGTTGGGCGTTTATACAAGTACCAAGCACAGATGGTCGTGGTGCATTTCAGGATCCAACTCATGTGAGTTACTGGAATGAAAATTGTTTCTGGTACTACACTCAAAGAGACAAGGCTGCATTCATTCGAAATGATACAATCAAGTTCCAGGCATTTAAACTCAATACATTCTACTGGGAACCAAGAGAACACAATATTGCAGTAACAGATGCTTGGTTAGTTGCAATTAAGTCTGATGAAAGAAGACCACATCTAAGAACAATATGATCTATCATCACAGGGATTTATTTCCGCAATTTTGGCAAATAATCATAAAAATGATTGAGGAGAATTACAATTCTCCTGAGTACAACGATCATAATATGATTGTGGGTATAAATCACGCATCAGTAGAAACCTATAGACAACAACATAGCATAACTGGTCCAGTTATTGCATATCAACTTGAACCGTTAAATGACAATCATTGGTTCAAGAAAGATTTAATTATAGAAAGATTGCAAGGTGCTGACGAGATTTGGGACTATGATCTCCAAAATCTAGAAATTTTGGATTCTATTGGTTTCAAAAATCTTAAATTCAGACCCATGATGTTTACTGATAGTCTACGAACTATCAACAATTCTGATAATCCAGATATAGATGTTTTGTTTTATGGTTCTGTAACTCCATATCGAAGCAAGATGATTGATGATCTATTAAACGCTGCTGTAGTTAGATGGGAAGACTACGACATTTACAGCAACTTCAATTTCATATGGTCATTTGGTATGTTTGGTAAACAACTTGATGACATGATCGCTAGAAGCAAAATAGTCTTGAATATAAATCCATATGAAGGTCACACTAGACAACAGCAACCTAGAATTTTTTATGCGCTAAACAACGATAAATGTGTATTGAGTCAAAGATCAGACATAAACTATTATGGTGAATCAATACATCAGTTCTCTGATGCGAATGAATTAGCGAATAAGATAATACACTTACTGAGAAATGATAACTGGAAGAATAAATCATTCAACCATAACAGGGGATTATTCAATCGTAAGAATAAAAGCAAGATTGCCATATTCCACCATGTATGTACTATGAATCACTGGAAGCAAATATACTTAGATCAATTATTTGCCATGCAGAAATCTGGTCTGTATGACGAAGCTGATTACATTCATATAGGATTATCTCGTATACAAGAAGATTTTTGTTGGGATCTGGCTAAGGTGAATCACATCCACATAAACGAACATCCAGATCTTGAATCAGATACTATGTCAGCAGCAAGAAATTTCGCACGCGCTAACCCAGACTATAAAATATTATATCTGCACACCAAAGGTGTTTCTAGAGCTGGACACACTGTTGAAGAAACTAGCACTATGTGGAGAAAGTATCTAGAACACTTTAATGTGATGCATTGGAGAAGGTGTGTAGATCTACTCAATGATCATGATGTTGTTGGTACAGAATTTCATGACATCGCATGGATCGGAGAACCACCAGTTAAATATGATCTCCCACATTACCATGGGAACTTTTGGTGGGCTACTGGAGAATATCTGAGTAAACTAAACACAGATTATCTGTATGGTAGAAACACTGAACATCAATGGGGTCGTTACAATGCAGAATTTTGGTTATTCCAAGAGAATCCAAAATATTATAACTTCTATACAAATGGTGGGAATCTTTATGATGGAATTGATCCATCACAATATGAGCACATTTAGTCTATGAAACCAATTGCAATATTCTATCATGTTTATCAAAAGCCAGTAACTAATTTAGTGTTAACAAGTTGGCAGCAGATATTTGGTGATCAGATTAATAGATTGAAAAACAGTATGCTATATGACGCCGCCAGTTATGTTCAGATAAACGTGAACGGAAGAGAAGAAATACCAATAATTGATAATAAGACCAGAGTGAATTATAATCAATTATTAGATTGTGAAGCCGAAACACTAACAGATTTATGGCTTTTCGCTAATTACAACCCAGATTATGCGATACTATACTTCCATACCAAAGGTGTTTCATTTGTCGATTCGAATATTGAAATAATTAGAAATGTAGAATCTTGGAGAGACTACATGGAATACTTCAATATAGACTTATGGATGAGGAGTGTCGCTACTCTAGATGAGTATGATTGTTGTGGCACTGAAATGGTCGAGCATGTTTGTATAGGTGGTAAAGAATGGGTCGCACCATGTTATGGTGGTAATTTTTGGTGGGCTAATGCCAGTTACATTAAAAAATTAGATCCAAGATATCTACACAATAGAGAAGTCGATTGGTGGAGATGGGCTTCAGAATTCTGGATTGGAACTCAAAATCCAAAAATGTATAATTACTATACCAGTCCTGGTAAGTATGGTAAAGACAAATATCACGACAAAGTTACTAGACAAGAAGCGTTGTTGAGTTTACAGAATCGCAAAGGTGATTGATATGAAAAAGCCAAAGATATGTATGATTACAATGTTCAAGAATGAGGCTCATTCCATAAAAAATATGTTGGAATCAGTTGCTCCTCATATAAGTTTTTGGGTTATACAGAATAATGGATCAACAGATGGAACTCCAGAAGTTGTCAAGGAATGGGCTGATAGAACAGGCATTCCAGGAATATTGTACGAAGTGGAAGAAGGATGGGTGAACTTCGGATGGAATAGAGACCATTTGTTACAAAAGACTCTACAATCCGATCATGGCTGCGATTGGATCATGAAGATGGATTGCGACGAAACTCTAGTTGTTGATGATGATTTTGATTGGTCGCCGTTTAATAACATTGATATGCAGTCGTTTAATGTCACAGCAACAGCTCCAGGAATCATTTATCTGAGAACATGGATCTGGAATTCTAAACTACCATGGAAATTCAATCACGATCCTGCTCATGAGACAATCTATCTAGATGATGGTGTGACAAATGAAAACTATCAAACATTCACGCTAGACAAAAAGTTCAGAATGAATGCGGGTGCTGTGCATGGAGAAAGTTATACTGTTCCAACCAAGTATATCAGCGATGCTCTGAAACTAGAAGAAAAGTTACTTCGCGAACAAACAATGTTAACAGATCTGTATCACTTCTGGTACATTGGTAAGTCATATGAAGATTGCTACAGAGGCAATTTTTTCCCACTAAAAGAACTACACCAAGAAGAATATGCAAAGCGTTGTATGTTCTACTTCAAGGAAGTTGTAAATCATAGCCATAAATCTTATCGTGAAACTGGAACTCCAGAACGCTGGGATGAGATGGCTTACTATGCAATGTGTGCTGTTGGAAATGCGCATCGTTTTCTAAAGCAATATGAGAAAGCGATTGAATACTATAATAGAGCAGAGCCATTTTTCCCAATCAGAAATGATCATTTGATGTATCTCGCCGAGATACATTGGGAGTTGCGCGATTATAAGAGAATGCATCATTACACAAGCATCATGATGCAACCAGAAAGAACTTGTCCATTCCCCAATGCAGTGTTCCTAATCAGCCCAGGAATGTATCATGACGGAGGTGGGTATCCTGAGCATCTACACAAGGTTTCTATTGATGGTATGACTAATACCCAAGAAGAAAGTGTATTTGCAGTGAATAGATACTCACAAAAGAAAAGATTTTGGGTAGTTGATAACTTTTACGATGATCCATACCTAGTTAGAAATTATGCGATGCAGCAAGAATATGAAGTGTCATCTGATTGGTACAAAGGTCGCAGAACTTTCAAACAGTATCTATTCCCTCAATTAAAACCTAAATTTGAAGAAGTTATGGGTATCAAAATTCGTCAATGGGAAACTTATCCTATGAATGGTAGGTTCCAATTTTGCATACCAGAAGATAGATTGGTATATCATTATGATAGCCAGACATGGGCTGCAATGATTTATCTAACACCGAATGCGCCACCATCTACTGGCACTTCTTTCTACGCACATAAAGGTACAAATATTCGTCACATTGAAGAACATCCTGAAGCGGACAATTGTTTTTCTGGTGGATTTTATGACAGCACGAAATTTGAATTGGTTGATACAATTGGTAATGTATTTAATCGTTTGGTAATCTTTGATGCGAGATTATTTCATGCAGCATCAGGATATTTCGGGCAAAATATACAAGACTCAAGATTATTTCAAATATTTTTCTTTGACTAAATACTACAGGCGGCTGGCATGATGCGCATGCAGCAGGTGAGAGGAAGCTGGAGGGACTAAGTCCTGCATCACTAAGGCAATCCGCCTCAACGGTTAGGGAGTCTATACTGACTCACTGCGGCACCCCGATGGGTTAAACCCCATTCGTCTGTAGTAACTTTAGGAGAAGAAAATGGCAGACAACGAATACGATTTTGGATTCTCATTTGCTGATGAATCCGAAGCACTGTCAACAATACAACCAACACCAGCACCAGCAGCACCAACTGTATCACCAGAAGATCTTGCTGCATTACAGAGTAAGATTGATGGTGTTCTGAGCCAAAACTCAGAAGTATACAAGGCTAAACTAAAGGAAGTCGAAGGGCTAATTCTACCACTACTATATAATCTGATGAAGAATCCAGAAAAGGTTTATATCAAATGGGAAAACCGCACTGAGATTATTCAGAAACAGATTAATAAAATTTTAGCGGTTACAAGGAGTTAGTCATGGCTGAATTGGAAAAAGAGCATGCGTGTGATAACTGCGGATCAAAGTATCGCTTGCTGTATGACGAAGATCAGGTTGCATATACACCAGACAATTGCCCATTCTGCGGCGATCTAGTTGAAGGTTATGATGATCTAGACATTGAAGAAGAAACCTGTGATAGAGATGTTGAGTCCGACTGGGATACTTGGGGAGAATAATGATCTTCGTGGGGATCGACTATTCCCTCACTTCTCCCTGTGTCTGTATTAGTAAAGATAAAGTATTTGATCACTGTTTCTTTCACTTTTTAACAGACAACAAGAAGCACGTCGGAAAAGTACACAACATACTTGGTGATGAGCACGACGAGTATTTGATAGACGCGCAGCGTTACGAGAACATTGCTTCTTGGGTTCTCAATGCGCTACCACCGCCATCTGATGATGTGCAAATTATGATTGAGGATTATTCATACGGATCGAAAGGCAAGGTGTTTCACATTGCCGAGAACTGCGGATTGCTGAAGTATCTTCTATGGAAGGAAGGATACAAGTATTTCACTGTTGCACCAACTGTAGTGAAAAAGTATGCAACTGGAAAGGGCAACGCTGATAAACAGAAGATGTATGATGCGTTTTACGAGAACACTCAACTGGATCTGATTTCTGTATTTTCAAAGACTGGTAGACTTACATCTCCTGTAACTGATATTGTGGATGCTTATTACTTGACATGCTACATGCACGATAGTATACTAGAACGAAAGGAAACCACAAATGAAAGAAACGAAAGAAACAGAAGAACAAACAAACAATCTCTATCTAGAAAGCAACAACTATGATGGTCTTGTGTGGGGCGTTGAAGAGGATGGTACACTGTTCACTGGTTTCAATGTAAAGGAAACCAAGAAGAAGAAGCCAAAGCCACATGAACTTGGTTATCGTTACAACATCCTATGTTTCAAGCAACATGATGATGATTCAGTAGATGTATTTCAAGCCATCATTGGCGATCCTTATGCTTATGCTCTGGGGTTGAGTCGTGTGGGTCTCAACGGAATCATGTTCAAGTCCAAGTTCTTGACCAAGGCTGAAATGCGAGATGGTTTTGAAAGTGCTCTTACAAATTACGGATTCTCCAAGAAGATCGTGAATGGTATAATCAAAAAGTTGAAATAGGATTTTATGAATTATCTGATCACTGGTGGTGCTGGATTCCTTGGTTCAAATCTAGCAAGAAGATTACTTCGCGAGGGCAATCGCGTACATATCATAGACAATCTATCTTCCAGCAATGGAAACAATCTACCACCATTGCTTATGGATAATGGCGTTGCTTGGTATAACTTTGATGTCCAACAACCATTCAATCATCTATTTGAAAACACCTGCCTTGATGGCATCTTTAATCTAGCCTGTCCTGCAAGTCCACCATTCTATCAGAGCATGCCAATTGAGACTACTCTCACAAGTGTATTGGGCGCAAAGAATGCATTAGATTTAGCAATAGAACATCACTGTCCAATTCTACAAACATCTACTTCTGAAGTTTATGGTGATCCAGAGATCTCGCCACAGACAGAAGATTATCGCGGAAGTGTGAACTGCTTTGGTCCACGTGCGTGCTATGATGAAGGTAAACGCGCAGCTGAAGCATTATTCTATGATTATCAGAAGCAGAGAAACGCAAACATACGCATCGTGCGCATCTTTAATACATATGGACCAGGAATGTTGTCCAACGATGGTCGAGTGGTCAGCAACTTCATCAATCAAGCATTGAATAATGAGCCAATTACGATTTACGGTCAGGGTGGGCAATCTAGATCATTCTGTTATGTGGATGATCTAATTGATGCGTTGCTAGTTGTATGGAACAGCCAATACAAGAAGCCAGTGAACATTGGTAATCCAAATGAATATTCAATGTTACAATTGGCTGATAAGATCATACAAATTACAAATTCATCATCTGAAATTTCATATCATTCACTTCCAGAAGATGATCCATTACAACGCAGACCAGACATTAGTCTTGTAAAATCATTAGGTTGGGATGGTCCTCAAATTTCACTTGACAAAGGACTCGAAAGTACGGTAGAATACTTTCGTGGACTGAAAAACCGTGGGGAACTGTAATGGCTAACTATACATATGATGAAGTGATGAGTAAACTCCGATATGGAGTTGTAACTGTAACTTTTCTAAAAGTCGATGGGACCAAGCGTGTGATGGAATGCACTCTTGAACCTTCATATCTTCCAGAAGAGTTTCGTAATCGTGGCGCAGTACTAACTGAAACTGCTGGCAATCACATCTCGGTCTGGGATGTACAAGCAAGTGGCTGGCGTTCATTCCGTTTGGATTCAATTCTCACAGTAGAGTAACATGGCTAGGAACAAGCATGTGATTGTAGACCCCGAGCCGACTTGGGGCGATGAACCTTCACACTCGATTGCCGAGGCACTGTCTTGGTATTCGAGAAACAAGGAAGACAAGGATGCTGCGAAGTATCTCGGCATCAAAGAAATTACAATTGCGAAACAGTTTTCGACGTTGGCGTGGACTAGACGCATGAAGCAACTTGGCTGCGTGTTTTCTGAGAAGGAAGCACAGACCATTGCTGAGATGCAATCTAGATTTGACGAATTCGTCAAACCAATCAAGCCAGCTGTGTCGTCTGGCGCGACCAACGTCGTTTCTATTCAGGAACGAGTCCAAGAGAAGGTGGATTATTACATCATGGAACTTGAAGCCAAGTTTGATGATCTACACTTTCATCAATCGAAAGAGGACTTCGATTCCTATGCTTGGATGGTAGAGCAGGGTGTAAAGCCAATGCATGCTGCCAAGATTGGTGCATACTTCCGTGAACGTGCCAAGGAAATGGTGGGTGTCATCGAAGGTATGAAAACTGACGAGTACATCAAGGAATCATACTGGCGTCCGCGCAAGCAGTATGTGCACGCAGCAAATATTCTGTTGCTGTTTGCAACCGATGCTGAGAAGATTGCCAGCAACGCATCCAAGGCTCGCGCTCCTCGCAAGAAGAAGCCTGTGAGCACCGAGCGTAAGGTCAAGAATCTGAAGTATCTGGATCGTTTCGACGAGCTGAAACTGCAGTCGATCAGCCCGACCAAGATTCCTGGAGCCATGCAGCTGTGGGTATATAACTCCAAGACTCGCCAGCTGGGTGTGTATAACGCTCTGGATGACTCTGGTTTGGATGTGAAAGGCTCTGCAATACAGAATTATGCGTTTGAGACCTCTATGGGTAAGACGCTAAGGAAACCAGCACAAACCCTGAAGATCGTTACTGATGGCGGCAAGATCGCGCTAAGAAAGGCTCTAGATAACGTAAATTCGAAGCCAAAACAGTTAACTGGACGTATAAACAAGGATACTCTCATTTTGAGAGTTATATAAATAATGGGTGGAATTATCACAAGGAGATTCTAATGCTAAGATTTAGCGGAAAGAAACTTCATGCCGATGATAAGAAGATTTTGAGACAGGCTGCAGTATTTACATTGAATAAGTTTATGACTCCTTCTGCACAGAAGAAGATTCTTGTTGAAGTTGAGCTGACTGACAATCTAAAGGGCTGGTCTGGCGAAACCGTGTATATGGGTAATGAAGACGGCATAAAGAAGTTTGAGGTTCGTGTTTGGGTGAAAACAGACACGAGAGCAAAGACACCAGTTAATCGCATGAAGGACTCAATCCTAACACTCATGCATGAACTGGTCCATGTAAAGCAATACGCTAACAGCGAGATGTTTGACTACGTTGATGGGCGTACCAGATGGAAGGGTTCCGTGTACGATAACGCAAAGGACATGGAATCCTACTATGACAGCCCTTGGGAGATCGAAGCATACGGTCGTACTGAGGGTCTTTGGGATATGTTTAATCGAAAGTTGAGAGAGGATGCGCAAGCAAAGTAAGATAATGGCGAAGAAAAAGCGTTATGAGTTTCGTGATCACGGTTATGATTACGATGAGGGGTTTGAGCGTAGGGCGAAGAAGAAAGCAGTGCGCGACGAGCATAAAGAGCACTGGAAGTTTAATCCTCGCGAAGATTATGGAGATGGCGAAAATGAAGTTGAAGATTGGGAAGGACATCATCCTAGATAGAAATGAAAGACTGTTCACCTATCGCAACAAGATCAATGGCACAATCTACTACAGTACAAGTAGATATGAGCCAATCTATCGCGATGGTCAGGAATTCATTGCTGTCTTTGAGAAACCCTCTTCACCTTCAAATCGTCGCGTGAATTTGATGGCTTCTTCTGCTCTTGAGCGAGTAAAAGTGGTCTAAATCGTAAGTCATTGATTTGTTTATGTATTTTTGATTTGCCTTTTGTTTGACATTCAGGCATAATTATATTATGATGCAAATACCAAGTCCAGGTTCCGTGATTCGCGTCACGACACGTTATCGCAACAACTATATATTTGATGACGCAGAATTCAAGTACAACACCTATGAGGGCACAGTTGTACCGAATGAGAAGTTTGACCAGCCAGGATCATTTTGTATGACTGGCGACGGCAGGATGGCGATACGCAACATCTCGCTGGAACAGGTCACTCACCTTGAGTTGCTGACTGGTTCAGCTCGCAAGGTTGCCGCAAAGTCAGGCATCCGTGTATTCCGTGTGAAGTCTGGCAAGAATGCGTATGTGGTAACAATGCAGGCAACACGCTTTCAGTGTAACTGCATTGGCTTTCAGTATCGCCGTCATTGTCGTCACACAAAGGCAGTTGCTGCCAAGGTAGGAATGTAATGGATAGAACAACTAAGATTTTGATTGTTGCTGCACTTGTAGGATTAGCTGGTGTACTTTGGTCCTATGATGTATTAGCACATGATCGTTCATACCGACACAATCATCACAGCGAATACTATCGCCATTATCATCACAACCATCGCCGCAAGTCAGACAATGATGATTGGGCGTGGGCTGTTGGTGGTATCATTCTTGGCACTGTAATTGCGAACTCTCAGAATGAAAAAGAGCAAACTGCATCTGGTCTACCACCTCCACAGCGTCATGTTCAAACCTGCTATGATGAGGTGGCATATGATTCTAATAGCCAACCATATGTTCTTCGCCGTTGTTTTGTGACAGTAGAATGAACAAGGAAGATTGCGCTGCTGGAGTGGTTGTTGCACTGTTTGTAATAGTTGGTATTGCTGTAGTGCAGCATATTTTTGAAAAGTTCCTATAAGGAGGAAATTCGTTATGGCTATATACATGAGCAAATACAAGACTAGTAACAAACCGTTTATTGATTTGAGTGGTCCTGATGGCAATGCGTTCGTATTGCTGACAACCGCGAATAGACTCGGGAGGGACTTGGGGTTTACTCGCGAACAAAAAGAAGAAATTCATAAGGAAATGACATCGGGGGATTATGAGCATCTGGTCGAAACTTTCGAAAAGCACTTCGGTGCGCACGTCGATCTGTATCGCTAAGTTGCCATGTTGTTGATGATTGATTTTTTATAATAAAGGAGACTTTATGTCTAAGTTGAGCGTTCTTGCAGCTCTTGTGCTGCTTTCTGGTCCCGCATTCGCCGCTGGCGAGGGTGGGTGTGAGAATGGTAATCCTCCGAACTGCGACGGTGGTGGTGTTGTAAACTCGGGTGGCAACGGTGGTGCTGGCGGTAACGCTACTGCTACTGGTGGTGATGCTACAGCCACTGGCGGAAACGCTGCTGCTGATGCAAGTGCTGATGCTGCTGCTTCTGCTACCGCAGGTGCTGAGGCTGTTGCAACTGCATCTTCAGGTGGCAACACTCTAAGCAACTCTGCTTCTGGTAACGACACCAGCGTCAGCGTTCAGGGTGATGTCTATCGTGAGGCTGCTCAGGCTGTTAACGTGGTAGTTGCTACTGCTTGCGGTGCTGGCTTCGGTGGTTCTGATCGTAATATGACTTTGAACTTTGCAAAGGGTCAGTCATCTTTCTGTAAGAATCTAGTTCTTTATGAACTGTTGAAGGACAGCGATCCTGAGCGTGCAGCTGAAGCACTTGACCGTGCATATCAGGTTGCAGCAATGGATGGTAACATGACCATCATCCGTCAGGTGCTAACCTTGGGTCTGCTCGGCGAGTGATCGTCTAACATAAGACCGAAAAGAGGGAGCTTCGGCTCCCTTTTTTTATGTAGATGCGTAAGTTATTGATTTTACAGGATTTTTTCTTATTTACTTCTTGCTCTTGTTTTAGTAAGATATATGTATGGTAAATGATAACAAGGTGATAATCTAATGCCTCGTGGTGTACCCAAGGCTGGTTTCCGCATGACCCGTAAGCGCAAGGCGCAGGGTCACGCGAAGTTGCAGATGCCTGCGATCGCGATCGAGTCCACTGAGACCGAAGCGCAGATCCGCGCCAAGTTGGATGAGCGATTCGCTGCGCTGACCCTCATGACTGAGGCAGCTGTGGCTGGTGAGGTGCGTTCATTCGTCATCTCTGGTCCCGCTGGTCTGGGCAAGTCTTATGGCGTGACTCAGACTCTTGAGCGCGAGCGTCCGTACTACACCATCGTGCGTGGTTATGTGCGTCCGACTGGTCTGTATAAGACTCTGTATGAGTATCGTGCTCCTGGCTCAGTGGTTGTGTTCGACGACGCCGACGCCATCTTCGGCGACGAGGCTGCGTTGAACTTGCTGAAGGCAGCGTGTGATACTACTCGCCGTCGTGTCCTGTCTTGGCTCACCGAGACCAAGATGGAAGATGAGGCTGGTGATCGTCTGCCGACTTCGTTTGAGTTTGAAGGTACGATCATCTTCATCACCAACTACGATTTCGATTCGATGATCGATCGTGGTTCGAAGTTGTCGCCGCACTTCAATGCGCTCATCTCACGGTCAATGTACCTTGATATGAAGATGAAGAACAAGAAGGATTATCTTGTTCGCATCAAGCAGGTGATTGAGCAGGGCATGCTGCGCAACGAAGGTTTGTCGGCTGCTGCTGAGAAGCAGATCGTGGACTTCGTTGAGAAGCATCAGGATTCGCTGCGCGAGTTGTCGCTGCGAATGGTTGTAAAGGTAGCGTCGCTGTACAAGTCGCATCCTGCCAAGTGGCAGAATCTGGCTCGTGTGGTGTGTTGCAAGTAAGGAGAAAGAATATGTCTCATGGTTATGAGGAAGCGTTGGTTGCGGCTGGCGCAGTTATGTACAATTGCTTCCGTGTGCTGGAATTCCGTGAATTCGGTGACTATCAGGGTTCATGGATCGCATACGTTGAGTATGAGGGTGGTCGTGGCTTTGTGCGTGGATCGTATGGTTCATGCGATCACTGCGATGCCTTTCAGGGCGAGTTCGGTTGGCTCGACGAGGACGAGGAAAACTCAGAAGAGTTTCGTGCACGTTTGGTTGACTTTGGTCGCGGCTATCTTGAGGGTCAGCTGTGGACTGCGGTGGAGTTGCGTGAGCACTTTGCCGAAGACGCAGAGTGGGATTCGGATGCCGAGGAAATTGTTTCTTGGTTGAGTGGACAGATTTTGAGAGGAGCACACTGATGAACAAGTGGGTAGAAAATGCTGCTAATGTGCAGCGCGAGTATGA